>Ga0197142_1000245_pt1 | contig 49539 bp, 45 predicted proteins | sample GBS60_MetaG_FD_148614 | JGI IMG/M metagenome (GOLD analysis project Ga0197142, IMG submission 148614) | Sediment microbial communities from Great Boiling Springs, Gerlach, Nevada, United States - GBS 60_MetaG | ecosystem: Environmental > Aquatic > Thermal springs > Hot (42-90C) > Sediment... | reverse complement strand
TTGCCACTCCCCCGCCGGCTTGCTGGCGTTGACGCTGGGCAGGATGCGGCTGTAGATGGCGCCGTTGGAGTGGCCGGAGACAGGCCGGCCGTAGTCCTCCAGGATCTGGACCTCGTAGCGGCCGCGGAGGCCGATGCCCGAGTTGGACTTCGGTCCCACTCGATATTCCACGTGCAGATTGAAGTTCCAGAACCTGGCTTCGGTCATCAGGTTGGGCGCCGGCGCATCGTTGACCAGGATGCCGTCTTTGACCATCCAGCGCAGCTCGCCGGGACGCCCGACGGGAACCCAGCCGGTCAAGTCCTTTCCGTTGAACAGCTCGATGGGCTGGGCGGGACGCCACGTGCCGTCGTCCCTCTCGTTGATCACGGGTGCGCGCTCGCCGATCCAGGAGACGGGAGGCTGGCCGGGCAAGCGGAACAGGCCCACCAGCTTGTCGTCCTTCAGGCGCGCCGTCCACACGCCGCGAGCCTGCCGGGCCTTGTTGCCGATGCGCCACTTGCGCTCGAACTCGAAGCGGAGCTCTCCCTTGCGGATGCTCAGCTTGGGGATTTCGTCGAGCTGGCCGCCGGGCGCGCCCACGAACTTCCCCTTGAGATCAGGCGTACCGGCGCCCGTGACCTCCAGCCACCAGGCGCGACGCATGCCGGATGGCTGGATGTTCCATCGCCCGTTGAATGCTTCATCGCCGGCCGCCCACAGGCCGGTTGCAGTCGCCAATGTGATTAGGACACCCGTAAACATCGCGCTTCACTGTAGCACAAAGCGCCGGGTGCTTCAGAGGACCAGGGTCGCCAGCTCGACCGGCGAGCGCACCCCTTCGACGACCACGATGCCGGTGTCGGTGACGTGGTAGCGCTTGCGATCTTCCTCCAGGTCGTAGCCGATCCAGGTATCCGGCGGCACGTGCACGTTCTTGTCCAGAATGGCGCGGCGGATGCGCGCCCGCCGGCCGATGTCGCAATTGTCGAAGATGATCGAATCCTCCACCAGAGCGCCGGAATGGATGCGCACGCCGCGGCCGATGACCGAGTTGCGCACGGTGCCGCCGGAGAGGATGCTGCCGCCGGAGACGACGGAATCAATGGCCTGACCGCGGCGCCCGTCTTCGTCGAAGACGAATTTGGCCGGGGGCGTGGCGTAACTGGCGGTGCGCAGCGGCCACTGGCGGTTGTAAAGATTCAGGGCCGGGTCCACGGCGCGCAAATCCATATTCGCCTCGTAGTACGCCTCGATGGTGCCCACGTCGCGCCAGTAATTCGGTTTGCCGGGCGGCTCGCCCGGGATGCGGTTGGTCTCGAAGTTGTACGCGTAGAGGAAGCAGCGTCCGACCATGGAAGGCAGAACGTCGCGGCCGAAATCGTGCGTGCTTTGCTCGTCGGCGGCGTCGCGCTCCAGTTCCCTGAGCAGCGCGCGGGTGGAGAAGATGTAGTTGCCCATAGAGGCGTAGACGCGCTCGGGATCCCCGGGCATGGTGGGCGCATCGGCCTTCTTTTCGAAGAACCCGGTAATGCGTCCGTCGGGTTCGGCCTGGATCACGCCGAACTCCGCCGCCATCCTCCTGGGAACGGGAATGGCCGCCACGGTGGCCTCGGCGCCGCGCTGGTGGTGAAATTCGATCATCTCGCGAATGTTCATCCGGTAGATATGATCGGCGCCGAAGATGGCCACCACGTCGGGGTTCGACTGCTCGATCAGATTGATGTTCTGGTAAATCGCATCGGCCGTGCCCTGGTACCAGGTTTCGCCCGGCGAGCGCATCTGCGCGGGCACGGGAATGATGAAGTACTGGCTCAGCACGCCGCCGAACTGCCAGCCGTCGCGCAGGTGTTGAAGCAGCGACTGGCTGCGAAACTGCGTCAGGACATAAATCGAATAAATGCCCGAGTTCACCAGGTTGGAGAGAACGAAATCAATGATGCGATACTTGCCTCCGAAGGGAACTGCGGGCTTGGCGCGCTCTTTGGTCAATGGATAAAGGCGAGTTCCCTTGCCCCCTGCAAGCACGAAGGCCAGTACGCGAAGCTCCATGCCGACTCTCCCCGTGTGCGCGTTTCATCCAGCGCGAAAGGTTATTTTGCCAGCTTGCCGGCCCTGCGGCAAGATGGGCGCGGGCCGGAAGAACGCTGCGGGCGGCTGCCTTGATCCTCAGCCGGCTTCCACCCGTTGCGCGATCATCGCCAGATAGGCGACGATGCCCGCGACGAGAATGGCGCCGGCCAGCCCCAGAGCCAGTGCGAACGAACCACTGGCGTGTGCGATGTAACCGGTGAGCGCCGGGGCCAGAATGCCGCCGAGGTTGCCTCCGAAATTCTGGATGCCGCTGACCGTGCCCACGATTCGGCGAGCACACACGGCCTGAGTCAGCGTCCACGTGTTGGGCGAAGCCAGCCCCAGCGCAGATACCGAGAGCGTCAGCAACCAGACCGCGGTCATTTTGTCATGGACCAGACCGGCAGGAACGATCGAGCAGGCCAGGCCCAATCCGGCAGCGATGAACGCCTTACGGACTTTGGTTTCCGGGAGGCCGCGGCGCACCAGCCAATCGCTGGTCACGCCCGACAGCAGGATGACGACCGACATGGCCAGATACGGGATCGAGCTGTAAATGCCCATTTCCCGCGGTCCGAAGCCTCGCTCGACCATCAAGTAGCCCGGCAGCCAGCTCACGAACAGAAACCAGACGTAATCGTAGGCGAAAAAGCCCAGGAAGATGCCGAGCACCGTGCGCTGGCGCATCAGGGCGACGCTCTGCCCCAGCGACAGCCGGAGCGCCGGCTCGCCGCCGTGGCGGGCCGCGCCGCCCGGGGTCTCCAGCGGCCTGACCATCCGCCACCACGGAAGCAACCAGATCATGGGCAGCAGGCTGGTCCACAGAAAGAAGGCCTTCCAGCCGTAAGCGGCCAAAAAGATTCCACCCGCAGCGGAGACCAAAGCCTGGCCGAGGCGCACACCGGTCAGATACGCGCCCGTGACCAGCCCGCGCTCCCGGGCCTGGAACCAGTTGGCCACGGCGCGGGCGCTCGCGGGGAAGGCCACCGACTGCCCCACGCCCAGCAGGACGCGCGCCGCGATCAACGAGATCAGACTTCCCGCGTAGGCCGTGGCGGCGGATGCCAATGACCAGAAACTGAAGCCCAGCGCATAGGCGCGGCAGACGCCCAGGCGATCCACCAGCCAGCCGGCGGGAACCTGCATGAAGGAATACGTCCAGAAGAAGGCCGACAGCAGCACTCCCATGGCGGCCGGGTTCAGGCCGATTTCCTTCATCAGATAGGGAGCGACCACGGAGAGGGCGCCTCGCTGGGCGTAGGCGAAGACCATCCCGGCCACCAGCAACGCGGCCAGCCACCAGCGGCGGGGAGATTGAGAAATCGGGCCAGGCATCAGCGCCTGCAAGCTGTCATCTGCGCCTGCGGCGTCGAGCATACCACAGCGCGGGGCTGCCGCCGCAAATTGCAGCGCGCAGGCGGCGACGCCGAAAACACACTCAGCGCGCTTTGTTTTTGAGGCGGTAATCGCCCACCGGCGGCAGGCGCACGATGCGACACATGCGCAACAGGCGCGAACGCGCTCGTTCGCCGATCTTGTCGGCCAGCGACACCCGGTAACGCAGCGAACCGGGCAGGTCGGCGGAACGTTCGACGAGGTCGTCGCCCGCCGCGTCGTCCGGCAGGCTGGTCGTGGCGATCAGCGGCTTCTGATGATTGCCGCGGTGAGTGACGATGGCGGTGATGGTGTCCACGACCCACTCGGGCGCGCGCTGCGACCCCAGATCGTCCAGCAGCAGGACCTCGGCATCGAGCGCCGAGCGATACGCGTCGCGATCGCCGGCGCCCGCCGCCGGATCCCAGCTTGCGCGGATGCGCGAGAGCAGATCCTGGTAATCGAAAAAGACGCCCTCGAAGCCACGCGCGATGAGCATGCGCAGGGCGGCCACCGCCAGGTGCGTTTTGCCCGTGCCCGATTCGCCCATCAACAGCAAGCCCGGCGTTTCCGGATGGGGAAACTCGCGCACGTAGGAGCGCACGGTGAGCACCGCCGCCGCCATCTGCCGGTAGGCTGCCGGGTCCTCGGTGGGCAGACGGAAATTGTCCAGCGAGGCGTCGCGATACAGCGGCGGGATGCCGGCGCGCTCCTCGAGCAAACGCAGCCGTTCGGCTTGCTGGCAGGCGCAGGGTTGGGCGGCGCTGAGGCCCTCTCGCTCGATGATCTTCCAGCCTGTCCCGCCGCATTCCGGACAAACCGGTTCGCGCATGGTCTCCCTTATTATCTCTCGCTCTGGATTGCGGGCCGGGCCATACTCTTACCGGCGTGTTATCGTGGCCATGAGAGGCTGCTTGTGAAACCCCAGGGAATCGAGGCGTCCCTGCGCCAGCAGGGCTTGCGCATGACGCGGCAGCGCCGGATCCTGCTCGAGCTTCTCGAACGATCGGGGGCGCATCTGGACGCGGACCATCTCTATCGCCTCGCCAAGGAACGCGATCCCAAACTCAACCGGGTCACCGTATATCGCACGCTGAAGCTTCTCAAGGACAGCGGGCTGGTGGATGAGCTGGATTTGATGCACTGGGAGGGCGAGGCGCACTACTACGAGACCCGTATGAAACAGGAGCACGCCCACGTGGTCTGCTTGGGCTGCGGCAAGGTGGAGGAATACTACGGCGAACCCTTGCGCAGGATGCGGCGGCAGATCGAGAACCATCTTGGATTCCAGATTCTGATGGTCAGAACCGAAGTGGGCGGATACTGCTCGCACTGCCGGGCGCTGCGAGCGCGCGAACTGGAGGCGGCGGCGCAGCAGGCGCCGGCTCGCCGCGCCGTGCGGAAACGGCGATGAATCCGTGGGAGACGGCTGTCGAAAGCCGCCCGGACGCCGTCCTCATCGTCCGCAGTCCGGCGGGTGATCGCACCGAAGTTCCCCTGCGTCCCCTTCCGTTTCACATCGGCCGGCTGGCCGAGAACCACTTGAGCTTGCGCGACAACCGGATCTCGCGGCGACATGCCCGCATCGTGGCCGAGCAGGGCGGCTATGTGCTGGAAGATCTCAACAGCCGGCACGGAGTTTACGTCAACGGCGTTCGCACGGGGCGCCAGGCCCTCAGCCACGGCGATCGCATCAGCTTCGGCTTCCCCGATTCCTACGAGTTGACATTCCAGCTTTCCCGCACCGGGACGCCCTCCCTGTTGGCGAAGACCGAAGCCGCGGGAGGGCATCTGGGCCGATTGCGCGCCATGCTCGAGGTGGCTCGCGCCTTGCAGGCGTCGCTCTCCACCGATGAAGTGCTGGCGGCGGTGGTGGAAGCGGCGCTGGCGATTACCGGCTGCGAACGCGGTTTCCTGCTGCTGGCCTCGGGCGAGCGCCTCGAGGTGCGCGTGGCGCGCGGCCGTCGCGGCCCTCTCGTGGAAAGCGCTCCCGGGCTGCCGCTGGACCGCTTGCACCAGGCCATGCGCGAGCGCGCGGACCTGTTCTGGATCCGGCTGGATGCCGTGGGCGGCGCCCTCGCCATTCCCCTGGTGCGCGTGCGCACCGGCGCGGACCAGCACACCGGAATCGTCTCGGCGAGTGAAGACACCGTCGGTCTGCTTTACATGGAACTGCCCGAGGGCGCGGAACTGCCGGCGGGCAGCCGCGAACTGCTGGCCACGCTGGCGCTGGAGGCCTCCACGGTGCTGGAGAACGCCCGGCTGCTCGAGCAGCAGTGGGCCCGGCAACGCATGGAGGAGGAACTCAAGATCGCCCGGCGCATTCAGGAGAGTCTGCTGCCGCGCGAGCTGCCTTGTTCGCCCTGGCTGTGCGCCGCCGGCGGGAGCCTGCCTTCACGCCAGGTCGGCGGCGATTATTATGAGCTGCGCGCGGTCGCTCCGGATTGCTATGCCGTGGCCATGGCCGACGTCTCGGGCAAGGGCGTAGGCGCCGCCCTGTTGGCGGCCTTGCTTCAGGGCATGTTCGTGGCTGCGCCGCACACGCGCCTGCCCATGGAGGAAATGCTGGCTCGCGTCAATCGGTTCCTTCTCGAGCGCACCGGCGGCGAGCAGTACGCCACCGTCTTTTACGGCTTGTTGGAGGAAAGCGGGCGATTGCGCTTCGTCAACGCGGGCCATCCTCCCTTGCTACGGCTGACCGGCCAGGGCCTGGAGCGGCGGCGGGCTCAGGCGCTGCCGCTGGGCTTGCTCGAAGAAGCCTCCTACCGCGTCGAGGAGGTGCAGCTCGAGCGTGGAGACCGGCTGGTTCTTTACACCGATGGCCTGACCGAAGCGCGCAACGCCGCCGGAGAATTCTTCGGGTTGGAGCGACTGGAGCGGGTGCTGCGCGAGCATGGGGCAGAGGGCGCGGCCGGGCTGTACCGGGCCGTGCTGGCCGCGGTGGAGCAGTTCACCGAGGGCGGCGAGCAGCCCGACGATATCGCGCTTTTGGTGCTGGAGTTCGGCCCGGGCCAGGCGGCTTCGCGGGCGCAACCGCGCGCTTGACATCGGCGGCCGGTTCAGGCACGCTAGGTTGTTGTACCGCTCTGCCGGATCCGGCGAGTTCCCCGGGGTGAAGGTTCGCCGCTGGTGGCAAACCGTATCCGGTGTGTCGCCGGCAGGGCAGAAGGCGAGTGATACGTCGAGGCCAACGTGGTAGTGAGCCTGCTCCTGCAACAGCAGCAACCTCCGTCCAGCGCGATCGGATTCCTCATCACGGTCCTGCCCATCATCCTGATTTTTTATTTCCTGCTGTTTTTGCCCATGCAGCGGCAGCGCAAGCGCCAGCAGAAGATGCTGGCCAGCCTGGAGACGGGCCAGATGGTGCTGACCAGCGGCGGGATCATCGGGACGATCGTAGCCATCAACCGGGACGACGACACGCTCGTGCTGCGCGTCAAGCCGGACAACGTCAAGCTCCAGATCACGCGCAGTGCGGTGGCGGCGTTGATCCCCACGGAAACCAGAAAGTAAACCGGGCAGCGCAAGCATGAAGAGAAACGTCAGAGCGCGAGCGATCGTGATCGCGGTAGTGATTCTGCTCTCGGTGCTCGGGTTGACCGGCCTGCCGCGTTCCGTCGAACAAGTCAAAGCCAATCTGCGCAGCAACATTCGTTTGGGCCTGGATCTGCGCGGCGGCAGTCACCTGATCTTGCAGGTGCGCGTGCATGAAGCAGTCAAGGCGCGCGCGGATATGACCATCGAGAGCCTGCGTCAGGAACTGCGCCGCGCCGGCATCGAATTTTCGCAACTGGAACGCAACGATCCGCAGCGCGTGGAAGAGGCCGATTCCATCGCCATCTATCTGCGCGGCGTGCCGTCGGCGCGGGCGGGGGATTTGCGTGCGCTGATCACCCAGCGCTACCCGATGTGGGTGCTGACGGCGGTGGGCGAAACCGATTATCGGCTGACCATGCGCCCCAGCGAGCTGCTGGCGCTCAAGCGCGAGACGGTGGAACGCACCATCCGCACGCTGGAGCGGCGCATCAACGCGCTGGGCCTGACCGAGCCCGTGATCCAGCAGCACGGCGCCGCCGAGAGCGAGTACGAGATCCTGGTGCAGTTGCCGGGCGTGGACGATCCGGCGCGCGTCAAGCAGATCATGGGCACCACCGCGGTGCTGGAGATCAGCGAGGTCCGAGACGGCCCGTTTTCCTCGCGCGAGCAGGCGCTGGCCAAATACGGCGGCGTGTTGCCGCTGAACACCAAGCTGGTTCCGGAAATGCGCCGGGTGGGCGAGGCGGGCGAGAGCTGGTGGCTGGTGAGTCGCGTGCCCGTGATCACGGGCGAGGACCTGCGCATGGCCCGGCCCAGCCGCGACGAGTTCGGCAAGTGGGAGACGGATTTCACGCTGGGGCCGGACGGCGCCCGGCGCTTCGCCCAGCACACCGAACGCAACATCGGCAACCGGCTGGCCATTATTCTGGACAACCAGGTGCGCAGCGCGCCCGTCATTCAGAGCCGGATCGAGGATCAGGGGCGCATCACGGGAGCGGCCAACGAGCAGGATGCGGCGGACCTGGCGCTGGTGCTGCAATCGGGTTCGTTGCCCGCCGGCATTGACTATCTGGAGGAACGCACCATCGGGCCGTCGCTCGGATCGGATTCGATCCGGCAGGGACTGTCGGCCGCGCTGCTGGGAATGATCCTGGTGGCCGCCATCATGCTGGTCTACTACAAGGCGAGCGGCATCAACGCGATCGTCGCCCTGTTGCTCAACGGGCTGATCACGCTGGCGGCGCTGAGTTACTTCGGCGCCGTGTGGACGCTGCCCGGAATCGCCGGCTTCGTGCTGAGCCTGGGCATGGCGGTGGATTCCAACATCCTCATCTTCGAGCGCATTCGGGAGGAGCTGCGATCGGGCAAGGGGGTGATCGCGGCCGTGGAGGCCGGCTTCGACCGCGCGTTCATTACTATCATTGACACGCACGTAGTGACGGTGGTCTCCTGCGCCTTCCTGTTCATGTTCGGCACGGGCCCGGTGCGGGGATTCGCGGTGACCCTGGTGATCGGGCTGATCGCCAACGTCTTCACGGCGGTGTTCGTCTCGCGCACGATCTTCAACTGGGTGCTGTTCCGGCAGCGGGAGGCGGTCACGATCAGCATATGAGGACGGGACGGCGCAGCCCGGAGGGGATGTGCGGCGCCGGAGGGGAACGGCGCCGGGGCGGTCCCGCAGGCCGTGCGATTTGTGGTATTTTCTTGGCTGCGGAGGGGAACTTTCCGCAGGACGCCGGTGTCCAAATGCTAAACGCCGGCCCACGCTGACGCAATGGAGCTGTTCCGCGAACCGAAAATCAACTGGATCCGTTTGATGCCCGCCGGGGTGATCGTGTCGCTGGCGCTGCTGGCGGCGACGATCCTGAGCCTGGCGCTGAAAGGAGGCCCCAAGTGGGGCATTGACTTTCGCGGCGGGACCCTGGTCTACGTGAAGTTTCGCGAGCAGCCTCCCCTGGAGCAGATCCGTCGTGCCCTGATGGGGCGTGTCCCCGGCGAGGTCACCGTACAAGAAATGACGGGGGCGCGCGAGGTGATCATCGGCACCGAAATGCGCAGCGAGCAGGAGCTGGACCTGGCGCGGCGCATGATTACGGAGACCTTGGCCGAGCGCTTCGCGCCTGAGAGGGGCAAGGTGGACCTGAACAACGTGGGCCGGGAAGCGCTGGCGGAAAGGCTGCGGGAGCCCTTGCAGCGTGCGGGCGTGAATTTGCCGGAGCCGCAGTTGCAGGAGCTGGCGGGCCGCATCGTGGATTTTCGCGATGGGGAGCGTTCCGGATTGCTGACCAGCCTCGACGAGCTGGCGGGGCTTCCCGGCGTGACGCCGGCGGTGCTGAGCGTTCTCAGGCAGGAAGCCACGCTGGCGCCGTTCACCATCCGGCAGGTGGAGATCGTGGGACCGAAGGTGGGCGCCGATCTGAGGCAGAAAGCGCTGATGGCGACTTTGTACGCGCTGGCCGGCATGCTCGTCTACATCGCCTTCCGGTTCGAGTTCGTGGCGGGCGTGGGCGCGGTGGTGGCCAGCTTACACGACGCTCTGATCACCATCGGCGTGTTCTCGTGGCTGGATCGCGAGATCTCGTTGACGGTGATTGCCGCGATTCTCACGCTGATCGGTTACTCCATCAACGATACGATCGTGGTTTTCGACCGGGTGCGCGAGAATCTGAAATTGCGGTTCCGGGAGGCGCTGCCCGAGGTGGTCAACCGCAGCGTGAACCAGACGCTGACGCGGACGGTGATGACGTCGGGCACCACGCTGGCTGCGGTGCTGGCGCTATATTTTCTGGGTGGGCCGGTCCTGAACAACATGGCGCTGGCCCTGCTGGTGGGCGTGATCGTGGGCACGTACTCTTCGATTTTCGTGGCCAGCGCCATTGTGGTGGGCTGGCATAACCTGTCGGAGCGCCGCAAGAGGGCTGCGGGATCCGCCGCGGCGGCGCCGGTGTCTAAAGCAAGGGAGGCTGCCCGGAAGGTTGGCCGGGCGGCAAAATGAGATTGGAGAACACAGGGCGAGGCCGGCGGGTCGAGGCAAGACGCCGGTCGGCGCCCAGGGTTGGGAAGGGCAACGAAGATGTTTGAACAGAGTTTGCTGGATACGGCGGTCAAGACCCGCAGGCCATGGACGGTCGTGGTCTCCTTCATCGGCCAATCCATCCTGGTGATGATCCTGATCCTGATCCCCCTCATTTACACGGACACGATTCCGAGGGGGACGTTGACCAGCTTTCTGGTGGCGCCACCGCCACCGCCGCCACCGCCGCCGCCGCCGGCCGCGGCGCCCGTGAAGGTCGTCAAGGTCATTCCGCGCCAGTTCGATGCCGGGCGTTTGATGGCGCCGCGGCAAATCCCCAAGGAAATCGCGATGATCAAGGAAGACGAACTGCCGCCGCCTTCGGCCGGAGCGGTGGGCGTGGTGGGCGGCGTGCCCGGCGGGGTGCCTGGCGGTTCGCCGGGCGGCGTGATCGGCGGGATCATCTCGGCAGCGCCCGTGGCGGCGCCGCCGCCTCCGCCTCCCAAGGTCGAGGTGCAGAAGCCCAAAGAGATCCAGCGCATCCGCGTGGGCGGAAACGTTCAGCAAGCCAAGCTGATCTTCGCGCCCAAACCGGTCTACCCGCCGCTGGCCAAACAGGCGCGCATCCAGGGCGTGGTGCGGTTGACGGCGGTGATCGGCGTGGACGGCAGCATCCAGAACTTGCAGGTGATCTCCGGGCATCCTCTGTTGATCCCGGCGGCCCTGGAAGCGGTCAAGCAGTGGCGGTATCAGCCCACGCTGCTGAACGGCGAGCCGGTGGAAGTGATCACGCAGATTGACGTGAACTTCACGCTGAGCCAGTAGGAAGGGTTTCCATACGTCGAAAGACGGAATTTCAACTCGCAGGAGAAGACAAAGATGATTTTACAGTTGCAAGTCTGGTCGTTTCTGCTGCTGCAAGAGGCGGCCGTAGGTTGGGACATTCGCTCGTTGTGGAATCAGATGGGCCTGGTGGCCAAGATCGTGGTGGTTATCCTGTTTCTGATGTCCGCCTGGTCCATCGGCGTGATGATTGACCGGGTGCTGGCGTTCAACGCGGCCCGCAAACAGTCGCGGCTGTTCGCCCCGGCAGTGGCGGGCGCGCTGCGCGAAGGCAAGCTGGACGAGGCCATCAAGATCGCCGACCGGTACAAGAAGAGCCACCTGGCCAAGGTGGTGGTCGCCGGTTTGCAAGAGTTCCGCGCGCACCAGATGAGTTCGGAGATTCCGGGCGAGGAGATCGAAGCCTCGCGGCGGGCGTTGGAGCGCGCCGAGGCCATCGTGCACGCCGAGCTGAAGCGCGGCGTGCCGACCCTGGCCACCATCGGGGCGACGGCGCCGTTCGTGGGCCTGTTCGGCACCGTGGTCGGCATCATCAACGCGTTCCACGGCATTTCGACCGAGAAGTCCACGGGCTTGGGCGCGGTGGCGGGCGGCATTTCCGAGGCGCTGGTGGCGACCGCCATCGGTTTGTTCGTGGCCGTGCCGGCGTTCTGGGCCTTCAACGCGTTCACCAGCCGCATCGAGGGCTTCGACGTCGAGATGAGCAACTCCAGCTCGGAGTTGATTGACTACTTCCTGAAGCGCTCGCAGCGAGTGAGCAAGTAAGAGGTCGAGTCCGGCGAGTTGAGTCCTGGCGGAGGCGGGGTCGTCAGCGGCCCCGCCCGGCAGGATCCGCCGCCGCAGGAGGCGACTATGGCTAAAAGGGCAATGCCCCCACCTGTTTCAACGCCCAACGTCGTACCCATGGTGGACGTGATGCTGGTGCTGCTGATCATCTTCATGGTGGTCACGCCCATGTTGACCAAAGGCATCAGCGTGGACATGGTCAAAACCCGGCACCCCATCGCCATGCAGGCGGCCGACAAGGACGACGCCATCCTCATTGCGGTGACCCGCGACGGGCGGACGTTCCTGGGGACCACGCAGATGCCTCCGGACCAGTTGCCGAGCAAGGTCAAGGACCTGCTCGTCAACCGGCTGGACAAGATGGTCTACATCCGCAGCGACGCGCGGGCCCGCTACGAGCGGGTCGTGGAAGTCGTGGACAACCTGCGGGCCGCAGGGGTGGATCAGATCGGGTTACTTACCGAGCAAATCAAGGAAAGGGGAGCGGCAGCCGCGGCGGTCCAATGAACCGGCGACAGGACTGCTGCCCCGGGAGAACGAACTATGGGAATGCAAGTTGGTTCGGGCAAAGGGCCGGTAGCCGACCCCAACGTGGTGCCGTTCATTGACGTGTTGCTGGTTCTGCTGATCATCTTCATGGTGATCACGCCCACCACGCCCTACGGGCTGGATACGCTGGTTCCCCAGCCGCCGCCGCCCGGCTCCAAGGTGGATGCCGCCGATCAGCGCACGGTGGTGATCATCATCAACCGGGACCAGTCGGTGATGATCAACCAGGAGCCCAGCGACTTCAATCGGCTGGGGCGACGACTGGAAGAGATTTTCAAGACGCGCGCCGAGCGCGTGGTTTTTGTCAAGGGCGATCCCGATCTCGAGTTCCAGTATGTGGCGCGGGCGATTGATATCGCCAAGGGGGCCGGCATAGACAAGGTCGGTTTGATGACGGCCAAGATCGAGGCGGGCCAGTAGCCATCGGCCCGCAGGGGTGCGAACAGGAGCCAGCATGAGAAGGAAACGCATTTTCATCGTTGTTGCCTGCTCGGTTGCAGCGTTGCTCAGCTCGGGTTGCCAGAAGCTCAGGGCGCGGGACCATCTCAACAAGGGCGTGCAGGCGTACAAGAATGCGCGCTACCCCGAAGCCATCGAGCACTTCAAGCAAGCCATCGAGCTGGACCCCACCTTCCCGACGGCTCGCTTGTACCTGGCGACCGCGTACATGGTGCAGTACATCCCCGGCGCCGAGTCGCCGGAGAATCTCCAGTTCGCCGAGAACGCGCACAACGAGTTTCTCCGCGTCCTCGAGCAGGATCCCAAAAACGAGGTGGCCGTCGCCTCCATCGCCTCGCTGTACTTCAATCAGAAGAAGTTCGATGAGGCGGCCGAGTGGTACAAGAAGCTCATCGAAATCAGCCCCACCAACAAGGAGGCCTATTACACCCTCGGCGTGATCGCGTGGACCAAGGCGTTCCAGGACAACGCCGAAGCGCGGGCCAAGCTGGGCATGCGTCCGGAGGATCCCGGGCCGATCAAGGACAAGAAGGTCCGCGACCAGTTGCGCGCCAAGAACCTCGAGATGATCGAAAGCGGCATGAAGTATCTCGAGAAGGCCATGGAAATTGATCCGCAGTACGACGACGCCATGGCCTACATGAACCTGCTCTACCGGCAGCGCGCCGACCTCCAGGAGACCCAGGAAGCCTACAAGCGCGATTGGGACACGGCGGACGATTGGGTGCAGAAGACCCTGGAGACCAAAAAGCGCAAGACCGGCGGCGCTGTCGGTATGCCCTAAGGGTTCTGCGCGGTCCCGGGGATATAATTGAAACAGGGGCGGCCGCCCGCGCGGCGCCGCCCCCGGTCTCTATGGAGGGCGATCCCAATTGGCGCACCGAAGCGATGCCCTCGTCTCGTGCGGTTGCGCCGCCCCCCGTGGCCGCTCACGACGTTGATCCGGCCAGTCTGTTCCGCCAGTTCGAATCTCGCCTGAGGCCCGCGCGTCCCGACGAGGAACTGATCGCCCTGCGCAAGGCGTTCGAGTTCGCGCTTCGCTGGCACGGGGACCAGCGTCGCCACTCCGGCGAGCCTTACATCGTTCATCCCGTGCAGACCGCCATCATTCTGGCGGACATGAACTTGGACCTGGTGTGTTTGCAGACAGGGTTGCTGCACGACGTGGTCGAGGACACGCCCGCCACCCTGGACGAGGTGCGCCGGGAGTTCGGCGACGAGGTGGCCCGCTGCGTGGACGGCGTGACCAAGCTCAGCAAGCTGGAATTCTACTCCGCCGAAGAACGCCAGGCCGAGAGCGTCCGCAAAATGCTGCTGGCCATGACCAGCGATCTGCGCGTGATCCTGGTCAAGCTGGCGGACCGCCTGCATAACATGCGCACGCTGGCCTTCTGCCCGGTCGAAACGCAGAAGCGGGTCGCGCAGGAGACTCTGGAGATCTACGCTCCGATCGCCCACCGGCTGGGCATGAGCGTGTTGCGGGGAGAACTGGAAGACCTGGCGTTTTCCTATCTGGATCCCGAGGCTTACGCCGAGATCCGGGAGGCCATCGAATCGCGGCGCCAGGCCAAGCAGGAATTCCTGGCCGAGATCCAGCGCGACATCCTCGATCTGCTGAGACAGGAGGAGATCCCGGCGCGCGTGGAAGGTCGCATCAAAGGGGTTTATTCGACGTACCAGAAACTCCGGCGCCAGCGAATCACCATCGAACAGGTCTACGACCTGCTGGCGGTGCGGGTGATTACCGACACGGTGAAGAATTGCTACGCGGCGCTGGGCGTCATCCACGGACGCTGGCCGCACATTCCCGGACGGTTCAAGGACTTTATCAACATGCCCCGGCCCAATCTGTACAGTTCCCTGCACACGTCGCTCATGGGGCCGGGCGGCCAGCCCTTCGAGGTGCAGATCCGGACCGAGCAGATGCACCGCATCGCCGAAGAAGGCATCGCGGCGCACTGGAAATACAAGGAGGGCAGCGTCCGCAGCGGCCAGCAGGAAGAGCAGCGGATCGCGTGGCTGCGCCACCTGCTGGACTGGGTGCAGGAGATGCGCGACTCGCGCGACTTTCTCTCCACGCTCAAAGTGGACCTGTACCCGGAGGAGGTTTACACGTTCACGCCTCGCGGCAAGGTGATCGTGCTGCCGCGCGACGCCACGCCCATTGATTTCGCCTACGCCATCCACACCGAAGTCGGGCACACCTGCGTGGGCGCCAAGGTCAACGGGCGCATCGTGCCCCTGCGCTACACGTTGCGCAACGGCGACGTGGTCGAGATCCTGACGCAGCCCGGCCACCTGCCCAGCAAGGACTGGCTGGCGCTGGTGAAAACTTCGCGCGCCCGGCAGAAAATCAAGGCCGTCATCAATGCGGCCGAACGGGCGCGAGCCATCGAGATCGGGCAGAAATATCTGGAGCGGGAGGCCCGCCGTCTGGGCATCCAGTTGGCGAAGGCGACGCGCAACGAACTGGAACGCATGGCCGGCGAGTACGGCTACGCCAAGCTCGAGGACCTGTACGCGGCGCTGGGCTACGGGCGGTTCTCCCCTCGCAAGATCCTGCAAAAACTGGCGCCGGAGAGCGCGGGCGAGGAGACGGCTGCGCCGGCCGCCGCGACTCCGGCTGCGCGCCCTGCCGGCCCGGGCGACGTGGTGGTGCGCGTCCGCGGCGTGGATGATTTGATGGTCTATCGGGCCCGCTGTTGCAACCCCATCCCCGGCGACCCCATCGTGGGTTACGTCACCCGGGGCAAGGGCATCGCGGTGCACTCGACGTCGTGTCCCAACGTTCAGAATCTGCTGTACGAAGTCGAGCGGCGCATCGAGGTGGAATGGGGTGCGCCCGGCGACCAGTGCTTCCCGGTGAAACTGGTGGCGCACATCGAGGACCGGCCGGGCATGCTGAATCATTTGACGACAATTTTGTTTAATGAGAACATCAACATCCGCACGCTGGAAGCCCGGGGCGAAACGGCTCACGGCGACTCCGCGGTGGTGGACATGACCATCGAGGTGCGCGACAACAAGCAACTGGAGCGCCTGCTGGCGGCCATGCGTCGCGTGTCGGGGGTACGCGATGTCCAGCGCCTCTGAAGCCGCCGGCATCCCGGAAGCCGGGCGCGTCTCGGTCTCCCGGGCGCGCGGCCTGGTTATCGAATGGCGCGACGGTCACCGCAGCGAGTACGCCCTGCGCTACCTGCGGGACCGCTGCCCTTGCGCCACCTGCACCGAAACCCGGGGCGGCGCCGATCCCTCCCCCTTTCCGATGTTCCAGCCCGCCCTGCGGCTGGCGAACGTGGAACCCGTCGGACGCTACGCGTTGCGGTTGCAATGGAGCGACGGGCACAACACCGGAATTTACAGTTGGGAGTACCTGCGGCACATCTGCCCGTGCCCGCAATGCAGCGGCCAGGGGAGCTGACACGGCGGGCGGTCGGAACGTGCGCGGAAGCGGCGATTACAGCAGCCGGAAGTTCACTTCCACCGTGGCCAGCACGGCTACGGGCTTGCCATCCTTGTAGCCGGGGCGGAAACGCCACTTGGCCACGGCTTCGATGGCCTTCTCGTCCAGACCCATGCCCAGCGGGCGGACCACCTTGATGTCCCGCGGCCGGCCTTGCTCGTCAATGACGATGGACAGCACCACCGTGCCCTGGTACTTGGCCTTGCGCGCCTCCTCGGAATACTCCGGCTCGACCTTGAACAGGATCACCGGCGCCGAGACGCCGCCGCCGATCCGGTAGACGCCGCCGCCGATCCCGCCGCCTTCGCCCGGGCCATAGCCGCCGCCGCGACCCGGACCGACGCCGCCACCGGAACCGGTGCCGATGCCGCCACCGAAGCCCGGCCCGCTCGAGGGAGGCCCGAGCCTGGCCAGCGGATCACCGTAGTTTGGCAGGTTCACGCTCGGCAGAGGCACATCCGGCGGCATGATCAGCGTCGGCTCGATGGCCAGCTTGGGGTTCGGGTTCTGAATCACGGCCGTGGGCGGAGTGAACTGCCGGAAAGAAGGCTTCGGCAGCCTGCCCTTGCTGGGAGGCAAAGGCGAGCGGTCACCCCCGCCGCCACCGCCGCCCATCTGCGTATCCTTCGGTTTCAGTGGGGGCAGGTAAGGCGCGATATCCGGCGCCACCAGGGTGACCGTGTCGCGAACCGTTTGTTGGACAACCGGACTGGAGGCCGCGGTGAAAAGCAGCACCACCGCCAGTCCGTGGATGAGAGCCGAAGTCAGGCCGGCCTGTTTGCCGTAACGATAGTCGCCCCAGATGTCTTTGACGGCGACCGGCTTGGAGGTTACCTGGAGCGGCGGCAGCTTGGGGGGGAACAGCGTGTCGCGCAGGTTGTTCCAGAAGGAGCGGTACCAGGGAATCTGGGTCTCCAGAGGCAGCAGCCTCGCCAGGTGGTCCTCAGGTTGACGGGCCTCGATCGGGGCGCCGGCCACCACCTCGTGTCGCCCTTGGTTGGCCGCCATGTCTGCCATTTTATCGTCTGCCCGGCGGTCGCCATGCGCGGGTGCGCGAGGCCCCCGGGGGAAGTCGGCGCTTCTGCCTGTTAGATGTGCCCGCGCTGCCCGCCGTTACCGATCTACGAAAAATTGTAACACACACCGCGGGCGGAGCAAACAAATTCCAATCCTTGTAGTGCGGCGGCGCCCCCGCTAAGGCCCCGCCACCAGGAACTCCCGCGAGCGCTGCCAGATCTGGTCGAGCGCGTCGAGCAGCTCGTGATCGGAATCCACCAGTTCCACGCGGACGTTCGGTCGTGTTCGGGCGAACTCGAGGGACCATTCGGGACGCACGACGGTGTCGCGCACCCCGTGGAAGATGAGGGTGGGCTGGCCGGCGGGGGGATAATCTTCGTAGAGGAGGCCGTCCTCGATGAGCCGGTAGCGGACGGGCCGGAAACGACCCTCGCCGTAATGAAAAACCATTTTCGATCCCTTTTGTTTCCACTCCTCCAGCTCGTCGCCCAGGGCTCCCGCCCATCGCCGCGCGAACCCGAAAGCCGGGGCCAGCAACAACAGGCGCTCCGCCTCGGGGCGGCGCGCCGCATACAGGGCCGCCAGGTAGCCGCCCAGGCTCGAGCCGATCAGAGCGACGCGGCGGCCTGCGGCGATCCGTTCGATGACCTGTAACTGGCGCGTGATCGTAAGATTCTCGAAATCGCCCTCGCTGAGATCGGGGATTTCGACCCGGCAGCCTTCCGCCTCCAGGCGCTCGCGGAAAAAGAGCGCTTTGCGGGAAGCCGGGCTGGAAGCGAAGCCGTGCAGATAGAGGAACTCTCGCGTCATGGGAAGCTGATTTCAGCGTCGGCGGCGAACATGCGGAAGGGCGAGTAGCGGAACACGTCCTCTTCGACGAGCAGCTCCCCGGCATGCGATCTCCGGACGACGGAGACGGGGACGAGGACGCCGAAGGGCGCGGGAGCGTACTCGATGGTGGCATGATCGAGCAGCGTCTGGTCGCCCTGCCGGCGTTTGCTCACCAGGACGATGCGGAGGGGCACGCCGTCGGTCTCGCGCACCCACAGTTCGCCTTCCAGCGGGTGGCGAACCACGTGCCGGTTTTCGAATACGGTGAGCGAACCGGGACCGCCGATTTGACGAAACCGCAGGATCAAGGCCGGCTCGGCGCCCACGCGAGCCTGGCCGCCTGCCTCGATGCGATAGTCGTCCATGCGCCCGGGAGCAAACAGCAGCAACGCGGGCCCGAAATCGGTGGCCGCGCCGCGCAGCGTGTACCGGGCGAATTCCTCCAGCATGCGGCGCTTGGCGCGATCATCCGGCGAACTCAGGCCGGCCAGTAATCTTGTGCGCGCTCGAGCAGGCGCGGAGACGGGCCGCCCGTCCACGCTCAGCACCTGCCGGAATTCAAGCAGCAGGCCCGGGGATTCGCGCAGGACGCCGTAAGTGTACTCGGAGACGATTTCCCTGGTGCGATAAACGATCGGGGGCGGCTGAGTGGCGGCCTTGCCCGCGCGAGGCCGGAAACGCGGCGGCGGCTGCAAGGCTCGCTGTCGCAGGGTCTCCTGCGCGATGAGCTTGACCGCGGTTCGGCGAAAGACCTCGGCCTCTTCGCTCACCCGGGCCAGCAGGCGTTCGATTTGGGGCGCAGCCAATGCCGCCAGCAGGACGGACGCCGGCAGCAGTGGCCCGTGGCCCATAGCCGAATTGTAGCGGTTTTGTGCTCTCGCAAGCTGCGACGGCGCGGGCGGCGGGGCCCCGCCACCAGTTGCGGCGGCGAGCGTGGTGTCGCTAGAATCACCCTTTGCGGCCCTGTATGATCCCGGCCCCTGGGCGCCGGGACGAACACAGTTCAACGTGGTGCCCAACGATCCGGAGGATTCATGTCGGTTGAGCAAAAAGTGAAGCAGATCATTGCGGAACAACTCGGTGTGGACGAAAGCCAGGTGGACAACACCGCCTCCTTCGTGGACGATCTCGGCGCGGACTCTCTGGACATCGTCGAGTTGACCATGGCTTTTGAAGAGGCGTTCAACCTGGAGATCCCCGACGAAGACGCCGAGAAGATCACGACCGTCAAGGACGCCATCGAGTACATCGAGGCCAGAACCGCCAAGAAGTAGCTCTGGTCGGAGCCACGGCCTCGGAGGGAAAGGAGTCGAGTCTTGTCGCGCAGGGTGGTGGTGACCGGTGTAGGGTTAGTCTCGCCCTTGGGCGTGGGCACGGAGGAGACGTGGCGAGCCATTGTGGAGGGGCGCAGCGGCGTCGGCCCCATCACTGCTTTCGATGCTTCCGGCTTCCCAACGCGCATCGCCGCCGAGGTCAAGGGTTTCGAGCCGGAGAAATTCGTCGAGCGCAAGGAACTCAAGCGGATGGGGCGCTTCATCCAGTTCGCCATCGCGGCCACGGAGTTCGCCATGCAGGCTTCCGGTCTGAAGGTGACGCCGGAGAACAGCGAGCGCGTGGGGGTTTACATCGGCAGCGGGATCGGCGGCTTTGAAATCATCGAACGTGAGTTCGAGGCTTTGCTGCAATATGGTCCCCGGCGGATTTCCCCGTTCTTCATCCCCGCCACCATCATCAATCTGGCGGCCGGCTACGTCTCCATCCGCCTGGGCGCCAAAGGTCCGAATTCGGCGACGGCCACGGCCTGCACCACGGGGGCGCACGCCATCGGGGATTCCTTCAAGATCATCCAACGCGGCGACGCCGACGTGATGATTTGCGGCGGCTCGGAGGCGCCGATTTGCCGCATGGGGATCGGCGGCTTTTCCGCCATGCGCGCGCTCTCGACGCGGAACGATGAGCCGGAGCGCGCCAGCCGCCCGTGGGACAAGCTGCGGGATGGGTTCGTGGTGGGCGAGGGCGCCGGCCTGCTCATCCTGGAGGAACTGGAACATGCCCGGCGCCGCGGCGCTCCCATCGTGGCGGAAATCGTGGGCTACGGCATGACGGGCGACGCCTTCCACATCACGGCGCCGTGCGAGGACGGCGACGGGGCGTATCGCGTCATGCGCAACGCCCTGCGGGACGCGGGCATCGAGCCGTCGCAAGTCCAGTACATCAATGCCCACGGGACTTCGACCGACGTGGGCGACCGCATCGAAACCCTGGCCATCAAACGCTGCTTCGGCGAGCACGCTGACAAGCTTGCAGTCAGCTCCACCAAGTCCATGACCGGCCACCTGCTGGGCGGCGCCGGCGGCCTGGAGGCGGGACTCACGGTGCTGGCCATCCGCGATCAGATCGCGCCGCCGACCATCAATTACGAAGTTCCCGATCCCGATTGTGATCTGGACTACGTGCCCAACAAGGCCCGCCCCATGCCGATCGAGTACGCCATCTCGAACTCGTTCGGCTTCGGCGGAACCAACGGGTGCCTGGTCTTCAAGCGGTTCACCGGTTGATCGCCTCTCAGTGGGCGGCGCTCAGGTAGGCAAACCGCAGCACGAAGAGCGCGGCGAGCACATAGACCAGCCAGTGGACTTCCCGGTAGCGTCCGCGCAAGGTTTTCAGGGCGGCGAAGGCGATGAATCCGATGGCGATTCCGTTGGCGATGCTCGAGGTCAGCGGGATGGTGATCATGGTGAGGAAGGCGGGCATCGCGACCAAAGGATCGGTCCAGCGGATTTCGGCCACCGTGCCGACCATAAGGCTTCCCACGACAATGAGGGCGGGCGCGGTGGCGGCGGGCGGGATCGCCCCCGTCAGCGGCGCCGCGAACAGCGCGAGGATGAAGAGCAGGCCGGCGACGATGGCGGTGACGCCCGTGCGACCTCCTGCGCTGACGCCCGCAGCGCTCTCGATGTAGCAGACCACGGGTGAGGTTCCGGTCAGGGCGCCGGCGACGGTGGCGGTTCCGGCTACGCCCAGCATCGTGCCCGCGCGCGGCAGGCGGTCGCCGGCTTCGAGCAGGCCCGCCTTCTTGGCCACGCCGATGAGCGTGCCCACGTTATCGAAGAGAATGACGAAGTAGAACACGAAAACAATTTCGAGCAATCCTGTATCGAGCGCGGCGGCCACGTCGAGCTTTCCGACGGCGGCCGTGATTTCGCTCCAGTCGAGCGGCTGCGGGCGCCAGCTCGTCAGCCCGAAAAGCACGCCCAGGGCGCTTGTCGCCAGGATGCCCAGCAGCATGGCGGCGCGCACTCCCCAGGCGGCCAGGGTCGCGATGATCAGCAGCCCGCACAGAGCCAGCAGCGTGTTGGGATCGCGCAGGTTGCCCAGCGCGACCGTGGTCTCGGGATTGGGCACGACAATCCCTGCGTTGCGCAGGCCGATCAGGGCCAGAAACAGGCCGATGCCCGCCGCCACCGAGGCATGGAGTTCGAGCGGAACAGCCGCGACGATGCGCTGCTGCACGCGCAGGACCGTCAGCAGCAGGAACAGCAGGCCGGCCAGAAAGACGGCGCCCAGCGCGGTCTGCCACGGAACGCCCATGCCCCGGACCACCGTGTAGGCAAAGTAGGCGTTGATTCCCATGCCGGGGGCCAGCGCCACGGGGTAACGGCCGAGCCAGCCCATGAGGATGCTGCCCAGCGCGGCGCACAAGCAGGTGGCTGCGGTCACCGCCGGGGCAGGGAGCCCGGCTGCGCCCAGGATGGCGGGATTGACGAAGACGATATAGGCCATGGTCAGGAAGGTGGTCGCGCCCGCCACGATCTCGGTGCGCCAGTCCGTGCCCAGCTCCCGGAACCTGAAGTACCGCTCCAGCCGCGTCCTCATTGGTCATCCTCCGGCTGCACTCGGCCACCCACGAATGTACAACGCCTGCGACGGCGTCATAAAGGAGGCAGGCGGCCCGGTATAATGGACGCCTCCAGGGAGAGCGTCACGAACATGAGGAACACGCAACGCAGACGATTTCTGGCCGCACTCGCCGCCGCGCCGCTGGCGCACGGCGCCGCGCCGGCCGGCGAGTCTCATCCGGTCGAGATCCCCGGAGGCTTGTCTCATCTGTTCCTGGAGCGCCGCGCGCGAACGCGCCGGTCATCCAGTTACGACCGCACGGGGGGCAATGCGGACGGAATTCCGCTGGCCGCCGGGGCCACGCACGTGCTGGCGGAGTTGCAGGGTCCGGGATGCATCCGTCACATCTGGATCACGTTGCACTCGCTGGAGGAGCACTATCTGCGCCGCTGCGTGCTGCGCGCCTGGTGGGACGGCGAGCAGCAGCCCAGCATCGAGTGCCCGATCGCCGACTTCTTCGGCGTGGGCCACGGCGGCATCGCGACCTTCTGGTCGCTGCCGCTGAACATGGTCACCGGGGGCGACTCGATCCCCAAACATCGCGCGGCCATGAACTGCTTTTTTCCGATGCCGTTCGCGCGCTCGGCGCGCATCACCGTGGAGAACCAGGGGACGCAGCCGCTGCGCGCGCTCTACTATTACGTGGACTGGGAACAATACGACAGCCTGCCCGAGCGCGCGTTGCGTTTCCATGCCCAATGGCGACGGCAATTCCCTTTCCCCGCCCAGTACGACGTCGCCAGGCCACCCAGGCCGGAGCCGCGCAATCCCGACGGCAAACACAACTACGTGATCCTGGAGGCCACGGGTCGGGGGCATTACGTCGGCTGCGTGCTCTCGGTGGACCACATCAATCCCCATCCCGGCTTCAGTTGGTTCGGCGAGGGCGACGACATGATATTCATTGACGGCGAAGAACGGCCTTCCCTGCACGGCACGGGCACCGAAGATTACTTCTGTGCGGCGTGGGGATACCCGGGCGGCGCCTATTCGACGCCGTATCACGGCGTTTCGCTGGCGGGAAGAATGACCGTGCCCGACGGCTATGCGGGCAAGTGGAGCATGTATCGCTTCCACATCGAGGACCCGATTTGTTTCGAGAAATCCATTCGCGTGACGATCGAAAGCGGGCACGCCAACGCTCACGCCAACGATATATCGTCGGTGGCCTACTGGTACCAGCGGGAACCGCACGCGCCATTCCCGGCTCTGCTGCCGGTCGAACAACGTTTGCCGCTGTCCGAGCTGGAGAGCTTGCGGCGGTTCTGGAAGACGCTTTGAGGCGGTCCTAGGGCCTGGCGTCCATCAGGCGCAGGAGCAGGGCGCGAGCGGCCTGCCGGCCGGCTTCTTTCTTGGATGGGCCTTCGCCGCGCGCGATCCAGCGCTCGCCCAGCCGCACTTCGACCGTGAAGCGGCGGGCGTGAGGCGGGCCTTCCTCAGCCACCACGACGTAACGCGGCGCAGGAAGGTTCAGGTCGCGGGCTGCCTCTTGCAACGCGCCTTTGTAGTTGGAACCGGGCAGGCCGCCCTCCTCATCCGCCGGTCGTTCTTGCGTGAAAACGTGGAGGGCAGCGAAGCGGCGGGCGGCCTCCAATCCCCCGTCCAGATAGATGGCGCCGATCAGGGCCTCCAGGGCATCGGCCAACACGCCGGCTTTGGCGCGCCCGCCGCTCATTTCCTCGCCGCGGCCCAAAAGCAGGTGTTCGCCGAGGCCCAGTTTCTGCGCCACCTGCGCAAGATGGGGCGCGCTGACCAGGTGATTCTTGAGGATCGAAAGACGCCCTTCCCGCCAATCCGGATGCTGCCGGATCAAGTACTCGCTGGCGAGCAGGCCGAGCACGGCATCTCCCAGGAACTCGAGGCGCTGGTTGTCTTGCTCCGCACCCGAGTTGGCTTCGTAGGCATGGGACGCGTGGGTGAGCGCCGTGCGGAGCAGATCGCGGTTCGTGAAGCTGTGTCCGATGAGCAGTTCCAGCCGTTCCGGATCGAGTGACATGCAGCGTGCGCCCCGGTGGCTTTGCGTCGGGGCGTGCGACCGTGCCGGTTCGTCAGGGCTGTTTTGGTTCCGGTTTCGGCTCGGCAGCGGGCTGCGCCTGACCCGCCTGTTGCTGAGCAGCCTGCCTGAGCTGGAAGGCGCGCGCGCGCTCGGCCTGCGCGAACTGCTTGATCGTGGGGTGGACCTCGGCGTCGGCCATGACCTTGTCGAGCACGGCGATGGCCTCGTCGTACTTGCCGGTCATGTTGTAGACGGCGCCCAGGCGGACCATGGTGGCCGGATCCGGGTTCGCGGCGCCCTCGATCGCCAGCTTGAACTCGGCGATCGCCACGTCATACTTCTTGCGCGCCAGAGCCGCCAGTCCCAGCGCTTCGTGGGCCTGGGCGGTGAAGTCCTTCTTGGCCGCTTCCCACTGATCGTCGGGCACGTCGGGACGCGGCTTGGGCAGGGTCTTCAGGATCTCCATGGCGTCATGGGCGTACTTTTCGGCGCGGGACAGCTTTTCCTCCCGATCGAGGTCGAACTCGCGCGTGCGCTGGGCGAGGCCGGTGGCCAGCATGAGCATGGCGTGATAGCTCTTGGGATCCGCTTCGAGCGTGCGTTCCGCCCAGACGACCATGTTTTCGAAGTCGTTTTTCTGCTGGTAGGAGGCCGCGATCATTTGCATGGCGATGGCCTTGAACTCCGTGTCGGCGAATTTGGTCAGCAACTCCTGAGCCGCCTTGATGCGGGAGTCGGCGTCCGGCGCCTGGAAAATGGCCATCACGGCCTCGGCCTCTTTTTGGGATTTCACCTGGGGCTGCCGTTGGACTTCCTGGGCAGCCAGTTGGGACAAGCAGACTGCGCCGGCGATCAGCAAGCCGGCGAAAGCCCGATACGCTTCTCTCATGTACGATTCCTTCCTCGGAGATCTTGTGTTGATTGTACTTTACTCCGGCGGACGTCGGGGAGCTCGGGTCCCCAGGGCCGCCAATCCTTTTTCGGCCGCGGCGCGCGCCGCCGCCGATGCGCCCTCCAGACGGAGCGCCGCCAGATAGTGTTCGCGCGCCTGCTCGCTTTCCTCCGCCGCTTCAGCCAGGCGCGCCAGGTACACGTGCGTCCAGGCGGCGGTCTGCGGGTCGGGGTCCAATTCGAGGACGCGCTGGAAGAGCCGTTCCGCGAGCTCGGGATCCTTCTCGAGCGCCGCGATGCGGGCCAGCCCGTAGTAGGATCGGGCGTGCAGCCTGCGTTCGTCGGTCTGCCGCAGCACGGCGAGGAACAATTCCCGGGCCTTGCCCAGCTCGCGCTTCGCGTACAGCTCTTCGGCTTCCTGCACCTGCAATTCGGCGCCGCTGAGCACCGGGCTGGGTTCGGCGGGCGCCGGGCGGGCCGCGGGCGGAGCGGGCTGCTGCGCGAATTCGACCTTGTCCAGCCGCTGCGTTTCCCGCCGCAGATCAATGCCCTTGACCATTTCCGGAAAGTAAAAGCGCAGCGCCTGCTCCTGTTTCTCGTAAGCCGGCAAGGCCTCCGCAAAATAGGGCGTGAGAATGTAACCTTCGCGCAAGGCCTGCTCGACAAGCGCTTGCCGCTGCGACCTGGGCGCCAGCCGGCTCTCGATCGCCTTCACCAGGCACTTGGAAACCAGCAGCGGGAAGTCCTTCTTGTAAGTCTCAGGTAACAGGGGCGCCCCGAGCGCAAAGTCAATCAAAGACCTTTTCTGGTTGACTTCCTCGGCGTGGCGCAGAACGATGGGATCCACCAGGTAATGAAGGTAGGCGTGTCGGATCTCTTCCACTTGAGGTTCACGCGCCGGAGTCACCACCACGAAATAGTCGTTGGCGTAGTTGCGAACGTGGACCTGGCCGGCGGGGGCCAGTAACTCAACATAGATCTGGAAGCGGCGGCCGAGGACGCCGCTGGTCGGACTGCGGACGTACGCGTTGGCCTCCAGCACCGCGCGGGAAACGGGACCGTGGTAGCTTTCGATGACCTGCTCGTAACGCGGCTGGGCTCTCTTCCACAGTTCTTCCACGCCGCTTTCTTTGAAAAAACGCGCCATGAGTTGTTCCAGGCCTTGCAGGCCGAAAACGTCGGGCGGGAGCTGGTTGAGCAGAAAACGGTACTTGAACTCGGGCGGCCCGTGGACGCTGAGCGCAAAGGAAACATACTGACTGAGCTCTTCGATGGGATCCCGCCGGCGGTGCTGCTCGAAGAAACTTTTCAGGGCGGGCAAACTCGGGGGCTTGCGATCCAGAACGGCGGCGACCACGGACTCGCGCAGGCTCTCGTCGGCCGCGCGCCAGCGTTGCTCGGGCGCGCCGGCCGCGTGGTACGCAGCCAGCATCGCAAATAACGACAGGCTGGAATCCAGTTCGCCCTGTCCGTCGGCCCGAGCCAGCAACGCCGGGAGCAAAACGCCCGCTATCAGAACCCGCAAAACCGCGAACCTTCCTGCGCCTAGTGTAACGCAGCACGCATGCTTTCCGGCGCGGGCGGCTTCAGGCGCCGGCGGCCTCGCGCATCATGGCGCAGATGTCGGCTTCCACCTCGCGCGCCACCGTGTCCAGTTCCGGAGAGCCGAACAGGCTGAGCATGGCGGTGGGCAGGATGGTGGCCAGCTTGCAACGATCACCGGCGCGGTACACCGAGATGCGGCAGGGCAGGGCCGTGGAGATCGCGGGATTCGCGGTCAGGACCTTACTGGCCTGGTGGGGATTGCAGACCTCGTAAATCAGGCACTCGCCCTGGTAGTCCACGCCTTTCTTTTTCATGGTCTCGCGAATGTCATGGACGGTGAGGATTCCGAACTTGTGCCGCGCGGCCGCCTCCTGCAAGCCGCGGTCAATTTCCTCCAGGCTCTTGCGGGTCTCGACTTCAAACAGCATGACATTCCTCCTTAATTTTGTTCTTGCCGGACGTTCGCCTCGATCGGGGCCGCCGCCTCTGGTTCGCGCTCCACCACGGTGAGCACGGGACAGGGCGCGTGCCGCACGACGCGCACGGTTGTGGAGCCGATCACGGTGCTGTCGAAGAAGGTGCGGTGTTGGGCGCCGATCACCAGCAGGTCGCAGCCTTCTTCGGCGGCCTGGGCGATGATCTCACGGGAAGCTTCGCCCCGGCGCACGATCTCGCGGATGCGGCACCGCCGGCGTTGTTGCTCGGGCGCCCAGGCGCAGAGATCGGCGATTCGATCCGGGGACGGTCCCTCGTCCACGTGCAGCAGGGTGAGGGTCGCGTCCAGACAGTGCGCCATTTCGACGGCTTGCTGGAGCGCGCGCCGCGCGACGGTCGTATTGTTGACCGGGCAGAGGATGTTGCGGATGGTCAAAGGCCGCTCGGGCGGGCGGACGTTGCCGCGCACCGTCAGTACGGGGATGCTGGTTTCACGCAGGACACGCTCGGTGACCGAGCCCAGCATCCAGCGGTTCCAGCCGCTGCGCCCGTGCGTTCCCATCACGATCAGGTCGCTGCCCGTTTCCTGGGCGGCGCGCAGGATGGTTTCCACGGGCCTGCCCTCCACCACGCGGACCGCGGGCATGGGAGCGTCGGGGCCGAGCGCCTTGCGGACGAAATCGCGCAGGTCTCGCTCTGCCTGCCGCTGGGCTGCCCGCAGCCGCGCCCGCAGCTCGTCCAGTTGCCCTTGCGTGAAGTAGGGAGGCGCCTCGAACGAGCTGGCGTGCAACACCGTCAGCCGCGCGCCGGAACAGCGGCCGAGCGCGTCGGCATATTGCAGGGCCAGCGCCGACAACTCGCTGAAGTCCACCGGCGCCAGGATGTGCTTGGGATGTTCCAGTTGCATGGGGCCTCGCTGCGGGCGCCGGGCGCCCGTCACTTTTTGTGATGCGCCGGCGAGGCCCGGGGTGACGGGCTAAGCCGGGGTGACGCGGTTTTCCAGCACTCCCACGCCCTCGATCTCGATCTTCACCAGCGCTCCCGGCGACAGCGGTCCCACGCCGGCCGGCGTTCCGGTGGCGATCAGATCGCCCGGCTCCAGCGTCATCACTTCGGAGACGAAAGCGATGATGCGAGCCACCGGGAAGATCATGTCTGCGGGGCTCGCCTGCTGCTTCAGGTCTCCGTTCACCCAGGTGCGGAGCCGCAACTGATCCAGATTGACTTCGGTAGCGGGCGCGATCCACGGCCCGACCGGGCAAAAGGTGTCGAAGCCCTTGGCGCGGGTCCACTGCACATCTTTCTTTTGCAGGTCGCGCGCGGTGACGTCGTTGACGCAGGTGTAGCCCAGGATGTATTCGTGCGCCCGCTCCGCCGGCACGTTGCGCGCGCGGCGGCCGATGACCACGCCGATCTCGCCTTCGTAATCCACACGCTGCGACAGCGGCGGCAGCACGATGGGATCACCGTGCGCCGCCAGCGCCGAGGGCGGTTTCAGAAAGATCACCGGCTCGGCAGGCGCCAGGTTGCCCAATTCTTTCGCGTGTTCTTCGTAGTTGCGCCCCACGCAAACGATCTTGCTCGGCCAGCAAGGCGGCAGCAACCGGACCTGGCCGAGAGGCCATGACGCTCCGGTGCGTGCGGTCCAGCCCGGCGCAGTTTCGTAAACCGTCTCGTTTTCCGCCACGCCGTATCGAACCAGGGGCGAAACATCGGGCGTGGTTGCGGGCGTCGCGGGGTCGAGGCTGAAACGAACCAGTCTCAAGGTGCAAGTACCTCCACAGGGGATGACAGAGCGCTCTCGTTGCCGCGAAGATCCACGGCCGAGATCGCGTAGCGATATTTCTTTCCGGATTCGATCTTGCGATCGGAGTACGCCGGCAGCTCGACGAGATCGGTGAGCGGCTGGAGCGGGCCGTCGCCGTGAGCGCGCCAAACGCGATAGCCGCGCAGATCGGGTTCCGGGTTCCGTTCCCAGAAAAGCTCGACGCTGCCCACACCGGGCGTGGCCTGCAATCCCCGGGGCGGCGCCGGCGGGAAGCGGTCCTCGGGTACGATGCGGACGGCTTCCGACATTTCGCTCAGGGCCTCGGTCTGCCCGGCGATCACAAACGCCTGCACGGTGTACTCATACGGCTTGCCGAATTCGGCCGTCGTATCCAGAAATTCAGCGGCGTCCGCCTCGCCGGCGGGCTGGGCTTGATCCTGACCGGGCGCACGACGGAAGATGCGATACCGCAGGCCGGCGCGCGTTTCGGTCGTCCTCCAGCTCAGCCGCACGCCGGAGGCGACCGCTTCGGCCGCCAGGTCGGCGGGGCGAGGCAGGACGGGCACGACCTCGAGCGCCACCAGGTTGGACCACGCGCTCGGACGGCCTTTGGGTCCGCGGGTGCGAATGCCCAGTATCAGTTCGCGCCCGGCCCACTCTTCCACAGGCATTGAAATCTCGACAGGACCGGGAGCAGAAGAGCTTACCGGGATTCGCCTTGCCTGGGCGGCCCAGCGCTCGGTATCGAAGTTGCCGTCGGGCGGCGGACCGGCGCGCAGCTCGACGTCGCGGAAGCGGCGAAGGACGAGGCCGTCGGTGGTCAGCTCGGGCAGCGTGAAGCGCACCAGGATCCGTTCGCCCGCCTGCTGCGCGCGAAGATCCGACACCGGCTGGGGAATGTTGAGGGAAGGCGGCATCGGATCGCCCGGGGAGCCGCAGCCGGTTGTGAGCGAGACCAGGACGAGGATCGAAGCAGCGAGCCGGCTCACAGGATATACCGGGTCAGGTCCTGGTCTTTCATGATGTCGGCCAGTTGCTTGCGCACATAGGCCGCGTCAATGCGCACGTGCTTTTTCTTGAGGTCGGGCCCTTCAAAAGAGATCTCTTCCAGAACCTTTTCCATGATGGTGTGCAAGCGGCGTGCGCCAATGTTTTCGGTGGTCTCGTTGACGTAGGCGGCGCAGCGGGCGATTTCCTCCAGGGCGTCGTCGGTGAAAGTCAATTTGATGCCCTCGGTCTCCAGCAGGGCCGTGTATTGTTTGACGAGAGCGTTCTTGGGTTCCTTGAGAATACGGATGAAATCCTGTTCGCTGAGAGGCTTGAGCTCGACGCGGATGGGGAAGCGGCCTTGCAGCTCGGGGATCAGATCGCTGGGTTTGGAGACGTGGAAGGCGCCGGCGGCGATGAACAGGATGTGATCGGTGCGGACGAAGCCGTACCGCGTGTTGACCGTGGTGCCCTCGACGATGGGCAGGATATCGCGCTGCACGCCTTCGCGGCTGACGTCGGGGCCGTGACCGGTTTCGCGGCCGGCGATCTTGTCAATCTCGTCCAGGAAGATGATGCCGCTGCGCTCCACGCGCTCCAGCGCCACGCGCGTGACCTGATCCATGTCAATCAGCTTCTGTTCCTCCTCCTGGGTGAGGTAGTCGAGGGCTTCGCTGACGCGCATCTTGCGCTTGCGCGTGCGACCGCCGAACAGCCCGGGGAGCATGTCGCGGATGGAGACGTCCATCTCCTCGACGCCCGTGCTGGTGGTGATCTGGAAGGTGGGGCCGGGTTCGCGGACGTCAATTTCCACGATGCGGTCGTCGAGTTTGCCGGCCCGGAGGCGTTCGCGCAGCTTGTCGCGCGAGCGTTCGTAGCTCTCGGTGATCTCGGAAGGCGGGGGCATGAGCAGGTCGAGCAGGCGCTCTTCGGCGTTGCGTTCGGCGCGGTCGCCGATCTCTTCGGCGCGCTCCTCGCGCACCATGTCAATGGCGATCTCCACCAGATCGCGGATCATGGACTCGACGTCGCGCCCGACGTAGCCGACTTCGGTGAACTTACTGGCTTCGACCTTGAGGAAGGGGGAATTGGCGAGCCGGGCCAGCCGTCTTGCGATTTCGGTCTTGCCGACGCCGGTGGGGCCGATCATGAGGATGTTCTTGGGCATTACTTCCTCGGCCATTTCGGGGTCGAGCCGCTGGCGGCGGATGCGGTTGCGCAGGGCAACGGCGACCGCCCGCTTGGCCTCGGTCTGGCCGATGACGTACTTGTCCAGCTCGCGCACGATTTCGCGCGGAGTAAGTTCGTCCAGGGCGGGTTCTTCTTCGACCGACTGCACGGGAAGATAGATGACCATCAGCCCAGCTCCTCGTACGTTACTTTGTCGTTGGTGTAAATGCAGATCTGCCCGGCGATCGTCATGGCTTCTTCGGCGATGCGGCGGGCGTCCAGCTCGGTGTTGCGCATGAGGGCCACGGCGGCCGCTTTGGCGAAAGGCCCGCCCGAGCCGATGGCGGCCACCCCCTCGTCCGGCTCGATGACATCGCCCGCGCCGCTGAGGATGTACGTGTTGTGAGCATCCGCCACCAGCAAGAGCGCTTCCAGGTGGCGCAGCACGCGATCCGTGCGCCACTCTTTGGCCAGCTCGATGACGGCGCGGGTGAGGTTGCCGCTGTGCGCTTCGAGCTTGGACTCGAAGCGCGCGAACAGGGCCACGGCGTCCGCCGTGGAGCCGGCAAAACCGGCCAGAACCTTGTCGTTGTAAAGCCGGCGCAGCTTGCGGGCCGAGGCCTTGAGCACTTCCTGGCCGATGGTGACCTGGCCGTCGCCGGCCATGACCACTTTGCCGTTTCGCCGGACGCAAAGGATGGTGGTGGAGCGCACGCGGGCGCCCGAGCCCGGCGCGCAGCGACGGGTTGACATGGATCCGTTCCTATTCTAACGCGCCGGCGATTGCGCCTTGCGGGCTCCGTCGGACCCGCTGTGCGAAGCGGAAGTCAAAGCAGATTCGCTAAGATAAAAAGAAGAACCTTCGACTCCGAGGGGCTGGAGACGAACTGACATGGCTTACGTGATCGCGGAACCTTGCATTGGAACCAAGGACACGGCCTGCGTGGATGCCTGTCCGGTGGACTGCATCCATCCCAAGAAGGACGAGGCCGGTTTTGCGGAGGCGCCCATGCTGTACATAGATCCGCAAGAGTGCATTGACTGCGGCGCCTGCGTGCCGGTGTGTCCGGTTTCGGCCATCTTCGCGCTGGACGATCTGCCGGAGAAATGGGCCCACTATGCGCGAATTAACGCCGACTATTACGGCCGGTAAGCGGCCGTTGTGCTGTCGGTCTCCCAGATCCTGACGCGGGCCACGCGCACCCGCCCGGCCGCCGCGCTCTCCTGCAAAGCGCGCGCCAACTCTTCGTAAAAGTAACGCGCCATGTTCTCGGCCGTGGGATTGAGGCGATCGAAGGGCGGTATCTCGTTGAGCATGCGGTGGTCGAGCCGTTCGATCACGTTGCGCAGCCGGCGTTTCAGCTCGACGAAGTCCACGAGCAGCCCGGTTTCATCCAGTCGTTCGCCTTCCAGGGTTACTTCCACTTTGTAATTGTGACCGTGAACGTTCTCGCACTTGCCGCGATAGCCGCGCAGGGCGTGGGCGGCGGCGAAGCTTTCCTCGACGGTAATTTCAAACATCGAAAAACTTCTCCACGTCGTCCAGCCGGGTGGTGAACGAGTATTCGGGCAGGCTGGCGAAGAACACGCGTCCGTAACGTTGCCTGCTGATCCGATTATCCAACAGCACGAGCACGCCGCGATCGGACGAGGAGCGGATGAGGCGTCCGAAGCCTTGCTTGAGCGCCAGAGCAGCCTGCGGGATCTGATACTCGTAAAAGGGATTGCCGCCCTCTTCGCGGATGGCGCGGATGCGCGCCTCGACCACGGGGTCGGTGGGCACAGCGAACGGCAGCCGGTCAATGATGACGCAACTGAGCTGCTCGCCCGGCACGTCCACGCCTTGCCAGAACGAGGCGGTGGCGAACAGCACGCAATTGGGCGTCTGGCGGAACTCCTCCAATAACAGGGTGCGAGGGCCTGTGCCCTGGAGCAGGCAGGGGTACTCGAGGGCGGGCGCGACCCGGTCGTGAACCTGCCGCATCTGCTGGTAGCTCGTAAAGAGCACGAAGGCGCGGCCGCGGCTGAGGCGGAGCACGCGCAGGATTTCCTCGGCCGCTTCGGTCGGGAAGCGCGGGTCACGCGGATCGGGCAAGTGCTGGGGCACGTAAAGCAGGGCCTGCCGCTTGTAATCGAAGTGTCCCGGCACAATCAGCGTTTCCGCCTCCTCGAGGCCGAGCCGGCGCTGGATGTATTCGAAGCTGCCGCCCACGGCAAGCGTCGCGGAAGTCAGGATGACGGTGTCCACCCGCTGGAACAGCTTCTCGGCCAGAATGGAGGAAACGTCAATCGGCGTGGCCTGCAAGAAGCAGCCGCGGCCGCGGCGTTCGATCCAGTAGACGTAACCGCGGTCGGCGGCCTCCATCCAGAAACGCAGGTTGCGCGCGAGTTCGGCGGTCCTGCGGAGCAGGGGCAGGACTTCCTCGGGCGGGTTCTTGATGAGGCCCAGGTGGGCGCCGGTGAGCTCCAGCGCGCGCAGCAGGTCCAGGTAGGGCTCCTCGTGCCGCTGGAGAAACTCCTCGTGCTCGCGGAACGCCCAGCGCCCTTCCTCCTCGCCGAACAGCGTGAAGAAACGGGAGACCAGCTCATCCAGCCGATCGAGGATCCGGTCCAGTTCCTGGGAACCGAACTGCTTCCGACGAGCCAGCGCGGCGATGTCCCGCCGCAATTCCTGAAACTGGTAGTTGGAGATCTGCACGCCGAAGTACTGCCCGGCCACTTCCTCGATCTCGTGGGCCTCGTCGAAAACGACCGCGGAGTATTCCGGGATGATGGAGGCGCCCTCGTTTTCCTTCAGCGCCAGGTCGGCAAAGAACAGGTGGTGGTTGACGATGATGATGTCGCTGGCCAGGGCGCGCTGATGCATCAGGGTCAAGAAGCAGCGCTCGAACTGGGGACATTTCTGACCGGGACAAAGTTCGCGGCGGGCATCCACTTTCGCCCACACGCTGCTGTCTTCGGGGAGATCCCGAATTTCCGCCCGGTCGCCGGTCTGGGTCGTTTTTTCCCATTCCCGAATAATCTGGAAATCGGCTACTTCTTCGAGACCTTCGAGCAGCAGCTCTTTGTCTGCGTCGTAAATTTTTTGCCGGCAGGCGTAATTGTTCCTGCCTTTCATGTAACAGACATTGAGGGAGCGGCCGAGGTGTTTTTCCAGGAAAGGAATGTCTTTATAGAAAAGCTGGTCCTGAAGGTTCCTGGTTCCGGTAGAAATCACGACCCGCTTGCCGGAGAGGATGGCGGGGACCAGATAGGCGAGGGTCTTGCCTGTGCCGGTGCCCGCTTCGACGATCAGATGGCGGCCGCGCTGGAGAGCGTCGTGGACCGCCTCAGCCATCTGGACCTGGCCGGGCCGGTGCTCGTAGTTGGGGTGCCAGCGCGAGAGCGGGCCTTTGGGGCCGAAAAACTGGCGCACCGTAAGCTCGCGCGTGCGGGCGGGCATGACCTACTCCCAGTATAGGAGTGGCCCGGCCGCACCTTCAGGAGATAACTTCGAAGTCCCACCCGAAGCCGGGCGCATCCGAGGGACGGGTGTAAATGCCCTCGGGTCCGCGGCTGAGCAGGTTGTCCTCTTCGTAGCGGCGGTAGACTTCAGGCGGTCCGCCCGGCGGCGGCATGAACAGCTCGGCCCAGGGGCTGTTCGGGGTGGCCATGATGAAGTGGAGCGAGTCGCGGCTGCCGCCGCCGTGCGGGATGACGGGGATGTCGTAGGCGGCAGCCAGGGCGGCGATGCGCCGCATCTCGGTGAGCCCGCCGCACCAGTGAATATCGGGTTGCCATATGTCAGCAGCCCTGTGTTCCAGCAGTTGGCGGAAGCCGTAGCGCGTGTACTCGTGTTCGCCGGTGGCGATGCGAGTCGTGCGGATGGCGGCGCGCAACCTGCCGAAGCCTTCGTAGTCGTGGGGCGGCAGGCACTCCTCCATCCAGTAGACGCGGTAGGGGGCCGCCATTTCGGCCATCTCGCGCGTGTAATCTTCGGTCCAGGCCATCCAGCAGTCCAGCATGATGTCGCCGTCTTCGCCCAGGGCTTGCCGGGCGCGGCGGATCAGTTCCAGGTTCTTTTTCATGCCCGCGCGACCGTCGGCCGGGCCGTGAGGCATGGCCAGCTTGAGGCGCCGGTAGCCGAACTCGACGTGCTGCTCGATGTCATTGCCGGTACAGTAAGCGGGGATGCGGTCCTTGGTGGCGCCGCCGAGCAGGCGGTAGACCGGTTCGCCCAGCGCTTTGCCGATCAGGTCCCACAACGCCAGGTCCACACCGCTGATGGCGTTGATCACCACGCCCATGCGTCCGTAATGCATGGTGCCGCGCCACATGATGTCCCAGAGCTTTTCCACGTCGAAGGGATCCTCGCCGATGAGCAGCTTGGCGAGGTGGCCCTCGACCACGGTTCCCCCGCCCGGGCCGCCCATGCCGTAGCCTTTGAGGCCTTTGTCCGTGGAGACTTCGACGGTGAAGCTGTCCAGCCGCCCCGGATCCGGGAAGTAAAGCGAGCGGCGCGCCTTGTACTTCGGGTAGATGGACATGGGGCTGGCTACCTCGGAGCCTTGCGTGGACCAGGAGCCGGGCGCGGGCTGGTAGGCGGGCAGAGGTCGCCTGGGACGGGTGCGGACCAGGCGAACGCCCGTGATTTTCAGCCGGCTTTTTTCGACCTGGAAGGGTAACGCCGGCGTGACGACGGCAGGCGCCAGCGCGGCGTGCCGAAAGAAACTCCTGCGATTCATGCGACCCTCCCACGCCAGTATGATCTCCGCCGGGACATCCAAGTCAAGAGCGATCGAAGGAGATTTCGGCGAGCCTGTGCTACACTAACGCTCTTGAGCCCTGTGGGGACGCGCTCGTCATGCAGTTGTTTCGTTACGGTTTCCTGCTGCGGAACCTGATCGTGAGGGATTTCAAGATCCGCTACCGCAACATGTCGCTGGGGATTTTCTGGTCGCTGCTGAATCCGCTGGTGATGATGGGCGTGCTGAGCTTCATTTTCACCAAAATTTTCCCCAGTCCTTCCATCAAGAACTTCGGCGTGTTCGTGCTTTGCGGGCTGGTTCCTTTCAATTTCTTTGCGGTGGCGTGGGTCAGCGGGACCACGTCGTTGCTCAACAACGCAGCCCTCATCAAGCGCGTGCGGATGCCGCGCGAGGCGGTGCCGGTTTCGGTGGTGCTGGCCAATGGCATTCATTTCGTGATCCAGATCGGATTGTTGCTGGCCTTCGTGCTGGGGGCCGGCTACGGGGTCAACCCGAACTGGCTCTGGCTGCCCCTCATTTTCGGCCTGGAAGTGGTCTTCGTTTGCGGCCTCTCGCTGGCCTCCTCGGCGCTGGACGTGTTCTTCCGCGACGTCCGCTACGTCGTGGAGTCCACCAATACGGTGCTGTTCTGGCTGGTCCCGATTTTTTACTCGTTCGCGATCATTCCCGAGCAGTACAAGACGGTGTACCAGTTCAATCCGGTGGCGGCCGTGGTGATGGCCTGCCGGCTGATCTTGCTGGAGAATCGGCAACCGCCGTTCTCCATCTTGTGGAAACTAACCCTGGTTTCTACCGTCGCGCTGGTGCTGGGCCTGGCGATTTTCCGGCGTTCCAAGCGCAAGTTCGCGGATTATCTGTGATATGCCGCCCGTGATCGAGTTCCGGAACGTCTCCAAGATCTACTATCGGCATCACACCCGGCGTTTCTTTCATCGCTATCTCATGGAAAAGTGGCGGCGCGGCGCCAGGGAGCCTTTTTACGCCCTGCGCGATGTCAGTTTCGAAATCGAGGAAGGCGGCAGCCTGGCGGTGGTGGGCGCCAACGGGGCGGGCAAGAGCACGCTGCTCAGCCTGATCGCGGGACTGAGCTTCCCGGACGAAGGCCAGGTCGAGGTTCGTGGTCGCGTGGCGGGATTGCTGGAACTGGGCTCAGGCTTCCATCCGGACCTTACTGGCCGCGAGAACCTGGTGGTCTACGCCTCGCTGCTCGGGCTGTCGCGCAGGGAATTACAGGACCGCTTCGACCAGATCGTGGAATTTTCGGGCATCGGAGAATTTCTGGATGAACCGTTGCGGACTTACTCGGCGGGGATGATCCTGCGGCTGGCTTTCTCGACTGCGATCCACGTCGAAGCGGACATTATGCTTTTCGACGAGATTCTGGCTGTGGGAGACCAGGGCTTCCAGACGGCCTGTTTCGAGAAGATCCGCGAGTTGCGAGAGAAAGGCTGCACGTTCGTGTGCGTCTCGCACTCGGCGGACGTCCTGAAGCGCCTGTGCGCCCGGGCGATCTGGCTGGAAGGCGGGCGCGTCGTGCGCGACGGCCCGTGCGCCGAGGTCGTGGAAGCCTACCGGCTTTCGGCCGGCGCGCATGCGCACATCGTGGGCACGGGCGGCGGCTGAGAAAGCACGGCATAGGCTTTGCTGAAGTGGAACCCGGAGGCCGACGCCGCCCCGCCCTCGAAGCCCGACTCTCGGTACGAAAACTGTCCTGCCGGCGCGATAAGCCGGACGTGCGGCAACGCGTGGCCTGCAAGGGGAAGCGCGTCAGAATGAGTATCGCATCCCGAGCTGGACGACGCGCGCGGCTTTCTGGCTGGTGATGCGACCGAAATTGGGACTGGTCAAATCGGTGATGGGTGCGGTCAGCTGTCGCCGATTGGGCAAATTGAACCAGTCGGCGCGCAGTTCCAGAAACCGGCCCTCAGCCAAATAGATCCTCTTCAGGAGCGAAACATCTTCGTTGGAATAGCCGAAGCTGCGGACGGTGGACAGGTAGGGGGCGAGGTTTCCGAAACTGAATGGGGCGGGGAAAGCGAAAGCCGCCGAGTTTAACTGCACATCGCCGCGCTCCCCGGTCAGTGAGTTGAACGGCCGGAATTTGCCATGATCGTTCGAGATGAAGGGATCCACACCCGTTCTCAGATCGGGTCGCAATTGACCGGTGAACAACGGCAAGTTATTGGGGATGGTGATCCGCAGCGGGGTTCCACTTTGATAGGAAAGAATGGCAGCGACGGACCAGTTGCCGGCCACCTGGGCCCACGGGCCCGAACTCAGCCAACGTTTCCCGCGGCCGAAAGGAAGCTCATAAGCAAGACTGCTGATCCAGCGGTGGGGCAAGTCCACGTTCGACACTGCGCGTTCCGCCCGCCGATCGAAGTGATTTTGCAGGCGGACGTAACTGCCCAGAACCTGCTCGACATCCGAAATGTTTTTGGAAAAAGTATAAGAGGCCAGCAGGACGAGACCGCTGCTGAAGCGTTGCTCGAACTTGGCCAGCAGGGCGTGGTAATTGGTGTTTCCGCTCGGCGAGTCGAGGTAGTTGATGGTCTGATATTGGGGAAAGGGGCGCAAGGCCTGTGCCAGGGTGCCACGGAAGCCCGGATACGGCGGCTGAAAACCGGCGGCCGCCACGGCGGGGTCATTGATGTTGCGGGTTAGCAGATCGCGAAGGGCCAGGTAGCGGGGATCGACCTGATTGATGTTCTCCAGCGTGTTGTTAGGAATATGTCGTGCCTGCGTCGAGATCCAACCGATCTCCAGCAGCGAGGCGCCGATGCGTTGCTGAATCCCCACGTGGGTTTGGTAGGTTCTTGAGAGTCGGCCGGAGCCTCGCACGGGGTCGCGATTCACGTGTGAGGCAGCCAGACCGTTCATGCGCGTCGGGTCAATGAAGGGAGGCAGCACGGCGGCCGCGCCGGGCCAGCCGGAGTCCAGCCAGAAGGCAGGGCTGAGGCCGCCGTCCAAACTGGACAGCGACACGTTGGAGCTGAAGCCATCCGTCACCAGTTGGGTGCCGCGCCGAGGCGCATAGAAGATGCCGGCCCCGGCGCGCAGAACCGTGCGCGAAGTCAACTGAAGGGCAAAACCCAGGCGCGGCCCCACGCCGCCGTAATAATTGTCCACGAAACGCCGGACGCCGGTGCGCCCGGGCCCCTTGCCTCCGAACACATATGCGCCAGGCAGCCCGCCCGCCGCCGGATTCGGGAGGCTCAGATCCAGGTTGCTGACGTTGCCTTGTTTCTCGTACCAAGGCTCCTGAATTTCGTAGCGCAGGCCGTAGTTCAAGGTCAGACGAGAGGAAATCTTCCAATCATCCTGTGCGTAGAAGCCCCAGGCGCTGGAACGCGCCAGGGCCGGGAATCCGTATTGCATCGCGGCTGTGGACGGCGCTCCCAGCAGGAAACTGGCGAAGGCGTGCCCGGTGTTGCTTCGACCGGGAAACGAAGTGGTCACCGGCGAAAAGGTATACGTTCCGTTGCGGTTGCCCAAAATCTGGGTATTATCCTCCAGCCAATCGAAACGCACGCCGACCTTGTAGTTGTGTCGGCCCGAAGTTGCGCTGAGCGCGTTCTGCACGTGAATCACTTCCGAGCCGACGTTCCGGTCAACATTTTCGCCGATTCGTGAAAAACCCTGTCCGGCGAAGCGCAAGACGGGGAAACCCGGGCCGAAAGAGCCAGGAACCTGGTAACGGATGTGGGGAGTCTGCTGGAAGAAACTGAACCAGTTTGTATATCCGGTGGTAAGTCGGTTGAGAACGCGCGGGCTGATGAGCCAATCGTAACTCATGTTGATATGCGGGGCGTAGGGCTTGTCGTAATAACCCTCGAGCCGCGCCAATCCCCAAGGCCCGTTGTAATTGTCGCGGACGTTCCAGCTCGGACGCCCGATGAGCGTGGTGCGGTGCCTCTCATTGAAGTTGTGATCCAGCTTGATCAGCAGCACCGTCATTTTCTCAATATTGCGCTGGGCGCCGGTGATGTTGTCAGCCGGCGTCGGAAGGTTGGGCGGGGGAATCACCTCGAGCAGGTTGCGTGCGAACACGCTGATGCGGTTCGCCGGAATCCGGTTGTCGGGAAAGGGAAGCCTGGACTGCGGAGTCGCCGCGCTGGCGGGATCGTAAATGGTTTGCGGAGTTCCCGAGAAGTCTCCGGAGCGCATGGGAAGGGTAGCCACGGTGCGGACGATCCCCTGAGGTTCGTTGATCCTTCGAAAAACGGTCAGATCCGCGAAGAAAAAGGTGCGCGACCGGCCATTGTATAGCCCGGGAATGACCACCGGTCCGCCGATGCTGACCGCTCCCTCGCCTTGGCGGGTAATGTCGGCCTGAGCCGCGTTATAGCGTCGTGCATCGAGCACATTGTTGCGGACCAGGAACTCGAGGTTGCCACGCAACTCGTTGGTACCCGATTTGGTGGTCATGATGACCACGCCGCTCGAGGTTCTCCCGTACTCGGCGGGGGGCACGGCCACCTCGACCCGAAACTCGCTAACGCTGGTCATGCTCGGGCGGACGGAGAAAGGCGACCCGAAGGCGGCCCGGTAGACATTGCTTACGCCGTCCACCAGCACTTCGGTCACGTGCTGACGGCCGCCCGCGATCATGACCAGGAAGTTGTTCGCGTCCGGCGTCACTCCCGGCGTTAGCCGAATGAAACTGGTGACATCGCGGTTGGTTCCCGCGAGCTGAAAGGGGACTTTATCGAGTAAACCGCGATTAACCACGGTGCCAGCCGAGGAGGTCTCGCTTTGAAGCAACGGCGGCTCAGCCTGAACCGTGATGGACTCGGTCGCGACGCCGACCTCGAGCACCACGTCCACCCGGGTGGGAGCACCGGCCTCGATGCGCAAATTTTCCAAGACCACGCGCTTGAAACCGGCGGCCTCGACGGTCAGTTGGTAGAGACCGATCTTCATGTTGGGAAAGTTGAACGCCCCCGTTTCGGTCGTGAGACCGCTAAATCTCTCCCCGGTGGCAAGGTTGAGGAGCGTCAGAGCCGCCCGGGGAATCACTGCGCCTGACGGATCCGCAACCAGCCCGGTCAGACTACCAGTCGCACCCTGACCCAGCAAGGCAGGGACAGTGAGCGAAGCCAAGATCACGAACTTCCACAACCGCATAGCCTCAACTTATCGTGGTTGTGTTTCATGGCAGTCAAACGGACGTGACCGGCGCGTGAAGTGAGGCGCTTCGCTATTGCAGATTTCAAAGTGGTTTTTGCGCCAAACATGGCTCGTCGGGGTGTGAAAATTCAATCGAATGCTGATGGCTTCGCCCGGATGGAGTTTATCCGTCGGTACCCGCAACCGGTTGTCACCGTAATGCGTAAAGGTTGAAATTCGGGAATATTACAAAAGGTTTGCTTCCGTTGCTCGCTCCCGGCCGCCAGCTGTCAGTGGAGGGGATGTTTGCGCGGCTGATGAATGACGGAGTGAAACCTGGCGAGCTGCTTGCGTCAGAACGGTGCGCCGGCTGCTTCAGGCGCGGGCCGGCCCGCGATCCCGGAGGCCAGTCCGCCATTCAAGTGCGGCGCCTCTCCGTCCGCCCCGGCTGCGCGCATGCCGCTGAAGGCCCGAACCGGCCGCCTCGAAACCCGGCGCCGGCCACCCGGACACAAAACCAGTCCCAAGCAGCCAGTCAGTCAAGGCTTTTCGACATCCTCAGGGCCGGAAGCGGAGTGCGTAGAGATCGGCGTCTTTGAGCCGGATTTGAAGTCGAATCGTCTTGCCGGCCAGCTTCGAGACGTCGCTGCCGCCGCGCCAGCGCGCCGTGCCCTCGAACTCATCGCCCACGATTTCTGTGCTTTCCTCCAGCGAGTAGCCGGGCAGGGGCTTGCCTTCGGCGTCGGTGATCGCGATGCGCAGCATCCCGACGGCGGATGTCGAGTAATTGATCTCGAGTTCCCGGCCCTGAAAACGCAGGGGCCGCGTCCAGACTTCGCCGCCCTGGTAGCCGGCGTGAAGCGAGGCGATGCGGTCCAGCCCGAGCACGTACCGACTCAGGTGGGCGGTCGGTTGCCCGTAATGCCGCGCGACGTAGAAAGACATTTCCTGCGGCCCCGTTTGCACGATGTTCAGCGCGGGATAATTGGTGCGCGAAACCCAGTTGGAGGGGCCGGGGCCCGGTCGAACAAAAGCCTCAAGAAATGTTCTTTCGTAACGGTTGCCTCCCCGGCTGACGAGCAGCAGCGCATCCGAGCAGTCGCCGGCATAGCGCGGATCCACGCCGATGGCTTGCGCCTGCTCCGGCGTCAGGACGCGGCGGCCCGGCACGAAGCGCGCCGCCAGGCCGAGGTACAGATGCGGGGCGCGAAAGTAAGGGCCGGTTTGATTGGTGTAAAGGTGTTCGGGCGGCGCGTCGCCGAAATCCATCTCCACAGGCGGGATCCATGCGAGGAAATCTTTGCTCGTGGTGCGCGAAATCCAGCGGTAATTGACGTCGCCGATTCGTTTCCAGCTCCGGAAGTAGCAGACGTAGCATCCCTCGCTCTCCGACCAGAAGGCCACGTTCTGCGAGTCGAAGGCCGAGCGATCGGGCGCGGGGATGACGGCTTCGCCACGCAGCGGACGCCAGCGTATGCCGTCGGCGGAAGCGAAAGCGTGCAGGCCACTCCTCGAAGTTCCGGCGAGGGCTTTGTAACGCTGACCCGGCTCGACGCCCGGGCGTGCATCGAGGAACGGCGAGAAGTTGTGCGAAAAAGGCGGTTGGCCGGCCAGGATCACGTTGTTGTCACGCGTACCCGCCACCTCGAACAAGCCCAGTTTCGGCTTGATCCAGTGGATGCCATCGCGCGACTCGGCGTAACAGGTGACTTCGCGGGCGTTGCCGTCGGGGCCGGCGGCGGGCAGGCCACGGTAATACAACCGGTACAGGTCGCCGTCCTTGATCACCGTAAAGTAACCGCTGAACGGACCTTCCCACGGAGCGTCGAGCCGCAGCACGGGACCGGCTTCGCGGGGCTGCGCCGGCCGGATCTCCGCGCCATTCATGCGTTCAATCAGCGCTCGATCCACGAAGAGCTCGCGCCGTGATCCCAGTTCGACAACCTGCGCCTGAAGGAGCACTGCGGCGAGGCCAGTCAACACGCGTGTCATGGCTTCGAGTCTATCCCAGGGAGCGGCAGCGAGTATACTGGGCAAGGTATGAGGTCAACGAGCCGCAGAACGTTCGTCTGGATGTCCGCCTTTGCCTGCCTGGGCCGGGCGCGTACGCTCTCCGCGGCGGAGAAGATCCGCGTCGGCTTGATCGGCTGCGGGGGAATCAGCCGTGGAGATTTAACGGCGTTTCTGAGTTATCCGGAAGTGGACTGCCCAGTGGTTTGCGATGTGGACGAGGCCCAACTCGCCAAGGGAGTCGCCCTGGTGGAGAAACTGCGGGGGCATCGTCCCGACACGGTGAAAGATTTTCGCCGCGTCATCGAACGCAAGGACGTGGACGTGGTTCTGGTTTGCACGCCCGACCACTGGCACGCGTTGCCCACCGTGCTGGCTTGCCAGGAAGGCAAGGACGTCTACGTGGAAAAGCCGCTGGCAACGACGGTGGCCGAGGGACGGGCCATGGTGGAGGCGGCGCGTCGCCACGGGCGCGTGGTGCAGATGGGCACGCAATGGCGCAGCGGCCCGCACTACCAGGAGGCGATCGAGTTCGTTCAGTCGGGCAAGTTGGGCAAGATCCGGCAGGTCCGCGCCTGGGCCTACCTGGACTGGGTGGGCGGCATCGGCAATCCTCCCGATCGCGATCCGCCTGCGGGCGTGGATTACGACTTCTGGCTGGGACCCGCGCCCCTGCGCCCCTTCAATCCCAACCGGTTCCACTTCAATTTCCGCTGGTTCTGGGATTACGCAGGCGGCCTGATGACCGACTGGGGCGTGCACCTGATCAATTTGGCGCTGTGGGCGATGGGGCCGACGCCACCGCGCGCCGTGACGTCGGTGGGCGCCAAGTACGTTTGCGAAGACAACTCGGAGACGCCCGATACGCAGGTGGCGGTCTACGACTTTCCCGGCTACACGATGATTTGGGAACACCAGATGGTGGGCGGCGTGGGCATCGGCGGGCGTCCGCACGGACTGGCCTTCAGCGGCAGCGAGGCGACGCTGATCGTGGACCAGCGCGGCTGGGAGGTAATCCCCGAACCGAAGAAAAAGAACCTGACCATCAAGCGTCTGGTGGATCCGCAGGACAGGGACGCCGACGGACGCCGCGCCCACGTGGGCAATTTTCTGGAGTGCGTGCGGACGCGCCGGCAGCCCGTCAGCAACGTCGAAACGGGACACTTTGTCTCCACGGTGGCGGCGCTGGGCAACATCGCCTTGCTGGCGGCTTCGCGCATCGTCTGGGACCCGGCCGCGGAGCGCATCCCGGGCAATCCCAAAGCCGATGCCCTGCTCACGCGGACCTATCGCAAGCCGTGGTCGCTGCCCTACCTGCGGAGCTGAGCGACGTCTCAGGCGCGGCGCTCGGCGGCTCGCGATTCCAGCAGCGCCCGCACCTGCGCCTCCAGTTGCTCCACGCGGCGCGTGAGATCCTCGATGGCCTGGCCCTCCGGGTCGGGCAGCTTGCCGTGTTCCAGCTCATCGTTGACGGTAACGCCGGCGATGCGGACCACGCGGCCCGGTATCCCGACTACGGTGGAGTGGTCCGGGACCGAGCGGATGACCACCGAACCGGCGCCGATCTTCACGTAGTTGCCGATGCGGATGTTGCCAAGGACCTTGGCGCCCGCGCCGATGACCACGTGGTTGCCGATGGTGGGATGCCGTTTGCCTTTCTCCTTGCCCGTGCCGCCCAGGGTCACGCCCTGATACAGCAGCACATCGTCGCCGATCTCGGTGGTCTCTCCGATCACCACACCCATGCCGTGATCAATGAAAAACCGCCGCCCGATGCGCGCTCCCGGATGGATCTCGATCCCGGTGAGCCAGCGGCTGAACTGCGAAATGAGGCGTGGGATGAGGGGAATGCGCCAGCGCCAGAGCCTGTGCGCCAGCCGGTGGAGCAGGATGGCGTGGAACCCGGGATAACAGAGCAGGATTTCCAGAACGCTTCGCGCCGCGGGGTCCTCGCGGAAAATGGTCTGGATCTGCTCTTTGACAGTGCGGAACATCCCGGTTGCACTCCATTATCGCGCAAACGCGCGACTGCGGCGCCCGGCGGGCGGACCGCTACAATACGGTCTGATGAGTCATCTTCCCGGAAGTCATTTCCTGCGCAATTTGGTGGAGCGGCGCAGCCTGTTGTTCCAGCTCGTGCGGCGCGACTTCGAGCAGCGCTTCGTGGGCTCGGCGGTGGGCTGGTTGTGGGGCCTGATTCATCCTTTGGTGCTGCTGGCCAGTTGGACCTTCGTGTTCCAGGTCTGCCTGAGGATCCGTCTGCCGCCCAGTGAGATTACGCAGAATTACACGCTGTTCCTGTTCGCCGGCTTTCTGCCCTGGCTGCTTTTCCAGGAGACGGTCCAGCGCTCGGTGGGTTGCCTGCTGGACCACAAGAACCTGATCACCAAGACCCTGTTTCCCGCCGAGCTGGCGCCGGTCGCGATCTTTCTCTCCAGCCTGATCAATCATCTGATGGCGCTGGCCATGGCGGTGGGGGCGATCGCTTTCTGGGGAAAACATTTCGGGCCGATGTTGTTGACGTTGCCGCTGTACATGTTCCTGCTCGGCCTGTTCGCGGTGGGACTGGGCTGGATCGTCTCCAGCCTGAACGTCTATTTGCGGGACACGGCGCACGTGCTCCTGGTGACCCTGACCGGGTGGTTCTGGCTGACGCCCATCTTCATCACAAAAGAACAAATCCCGCCTCATTTGTTGTGGCTGGTCCGCTACAATCCCATGACCCACTTCGTGGAGGCCTATCGGGAGCGCCTGCTGACCGACCTGCCCATCAACCTGCGTGAGTTGGGGGCGCTGGCGGCGGTCGGCGTCGTGATGTTCGTGGCGGGCGGGTTGTTTTTCCGGCACCTCAAGCGCGGTTTTGCCGACGTGCTGTGAAGCGGCCGGCGCCCGCAAGCGATCAGGAATCCTGGTCGAGTCGCGTCAGCCCGGCCTCCCGCGCCCAGCGCAGCGCCTGCTGGAACTCTGACCAGGTAATGCGGCGCGCGATCTCGGGATACTGGAAAGCCTTGTGCTCCGGCCGGTACTGAGCCATGATGTTCACGTAAGTGGATTTGCTGAGTTTTTCGGCCACCCAACGAACAAACTTGTCCGTGCCCGCGATGTTGTTGGGCATGACCAGATGGCGGATGATCAGGCCGCGCAAGGCGATCCCGTTTTCGTCCACCACCAGCTCGCCTACCTGCCGGTGCATCTCTTCGATGGCCGCGGCCGCGCGCTCGGGATAATCGCTGGCGCCGGAGGAATACTTGGCCGCCATCTCCCCGTCCATGTACTTGAAGTCCGGCATGTAAATGTCCACGATGCCGTCGAGCAGCTTGATGATCTCCACGGGCTCGTAGCCGCCGCAGTTGTACACCAGGGGGATGCGCAACCCCAGACGGATGGCGGTGCGCAGCCCCTGCACGATGTTCGGCACGACGTGGGTGGGCGTCACCAGGTTGACGTTGTGGCAGCGCAGCTCCTGCATCTGAACCATGAGCCGGCCCAGCATTTCGTCGCTCATGTAACTGCCGTCGCCCCGGTGGTTGATCTCCCAGTTCTGGCAGAAGCAGCACAGCAGGTTGCAGTGGCTGAAAAAGATGGTGCCCGAGCCCCAGCGTCCCACCAGCGGTCGTTCCTCGCCGAAGTGCGGGTGGGCGGAAGCCACCTTGACGCGAGAGGTGGCGCCACAAACGCCCTTCTCGCCCTTCAGACGGTTGACGCCGCACTGGCGCGGACAAAGTCGGCAACTCTTGTAAATCGCCCACAGCGCGCGGGCCCGCTCGGCCAGCTCACCCGAGCGCTCCAGCTTCAGGTAGGCAGGTTCGAAATCTTTGCGCAGCATCGTGGGTACGGGCTTGCGCGGCCGGGCGATCAGGCCGCCCGGCAGCAGGATCGCAGCGAATTCGCGGCGGGTCGGATCGTCCATAGGCATCCCCGCCATTAGATTAGCTCAGCGGGACCGCGGCGGCAACTCCCCAAGACGCGTCCTCAGCGGATCACGAACACGGCATCGTAGGCGCCGGCAGTCGCTTGGGGAAGCGGGGATGGGTCTGCAACGCGGTCCACGTGCAGGTCGGGATCCCGGTAATAAAGCCGGAGGGCCAGCACCGGCGCCCAGTCGTCCTCAGCAAAGGGATCCCCTTGCAACAACACGCGGGCGCCGGGTTGGAGGCGGGTTCGTAACTGCGAGGCGGCCTCGAATACCTGTCGCAGCTTCCCCTCCTCTCTGGCGACCCAGCCTGCGGCCAACGGATTGTGAGCTCGATGAACCGAATAAAGCAGGACCGCCAGGGCCGCCAGCGCAGCCAGCCCCGCCGGAGCCGTGGCTCGCTCGGCCGTCGGGACGTTTCGCGTTGTTCGCGACAGCGTCTGCGCCGCTTTGGCGGCCGGGACGGCAAGGTACATGGCCAGACCGAGGGCCGGCACGTAAGTCACGAAGGCGCCTCGCGCGGGAATGAACATGACGGGCAAGGATCCGAGCATGAAAAGCAGCCACGCGAAAGTGAGGATGCGACTCCTGACCAGCAGGGCGGCGGCGAGCGCTGCGGCGCAAAGAACCATCGTGGCCGCCGCGCTCAATTGTTGCGGGCGATAAAGCAGGAGGCTGAGGTAATGCGAAAGGTTGTCGAGATACGTCTGCGCCGACCATAGCGGGTGATAGGCGGGGTTCGACGTCATAGGCGCGGGGCCGCTCAGGCGCGGCGTCAGGTAAACAACTCCGAGCACCGTCATGCAGGCGAGGCATCGCCAACCGGCTGCAAGCCGGGCGCGCAGGTGGGATTCGCACGGGAGGCATCCGGCGCCCGTGATCTCCCGGGCGAGCAGGACTGCGGGAAGCGTGATGGCGATTTCCTTGGAGTTCAAGGCGAGCCAGAAGAGTACACACAGAACCGCGCAGCGCCCCCAGCCGATCCGATGATCTCGCTGCCGCGCCTGAATATACCGCAACAGGCAACCGTAGTAAAAGAAAGCCGCCAGTAAATCGTAGATGGCCGCGGAGCTGTAGTAAAGATCCGACAGGTGAGCCTGATAGGAAAAAAGCAAAGCGCCCAGGATCGCGGCCGCGAAGGAGTTACTCAGTCGCCGGATGAGCAGGAAGGCCAGACCCAGGTTGGCCACGAGGAGGACAAAACAAACCGTCCGGAAAGGTTGAGGCTCGAGTCCAAAGAAGGCGAACAACGGCGTGTAAAAAAGCGCTCCCGCCGGCCGGTAAGCGGCCGAGAAAGGATTCAGCAGATCGGCGGTGAGGCGCCAGGCGGGCTTGGTCCAGTAACCATAAAGATTCATCATGTCGTCGGGCATGAAGCCCGAGCGCAGCCCGTCGCCCGCAAGAGCAAAAAAGTGGACTAATACCACCGCGGCGGCAGCCGCTTTGCAGAGGCGGTCCATTGGAACCCGCCCGACCTGGCGCGGGATTGCCGGCTAAGTTTCCCGCGGAGGAAACTCGGGATGCGGCGGCGGGGTCTCCAGCCGCTGCCGGCGTACCGGATCGAATGCCATGACCTTGCCGTAACGGTACGACTCGACGCCCAATGAGATGGCCACCTGGACCTGGTAGCCGCGGAGCGAGTTGTAGAGGGGGGGCTTGCGGCTGCGCATGGAGTCCAGCCAGTCGTCGGTAAGACCCGTGCCGGGCTCGGGCTCGATAATCACTTCGGACTTGCCGTCGTTAGCGGCGCGGAACTCCTCGATGAATTGTTTCTCGGCGCGCACGACGGCGACGGCGCGCGGGCCGCGCTGAGCTCCGGGCGGCGCCTTGCGCTGGTCGCCCATAGCGTCCATGGCGGCCTGGCCTTCCAGCACCTGCAACGTTCCCCAGTTCCCGTAGATGGTGAGCGGGACCGAGGTGGCGTTGGCCATGCAGGAAACCATGTTGATCGAGTAATCTCCGGGATACTCGATCAGGGTCAGGTAGGTGTCCGGCACTTCGCGATTCTTTTGCACGTAAATTCCGCCGACCGCGACCACCCGCGTGGGAAATTCGAAGCCGATCATGGTGCACATGGTGCCGAGGCGGTGATAAAGCAGGTCGCCGGCGTTGCCCGTCGAATAGTCCCAGAACTTGCGCCAGCGGAAGTAGCGCTCGGCGCTGAGCGGGCGTTTGGGCGCCGGACCGAGCCACATATCCCAATCCAGGTTCTCGGGACCGAACTTTGCATCGGGCCAGTGTTCGCTGCCCACGCCGGGGATGGGGTAATCCCACATGCCTTCGCGCGTGTTGCGGTTGTAACTGATCAGGCCCCAGAGGATCTTGCCCATCTTGCCCGCCTTGACGTACTCGTGGATTTTCCAATTGAGACGCGAAGTCGGTCCGCTGCCGCCCACTTGCAGTACGCGCCCGGTTTTCTCGACCAGGGCGTGCAGCTCGGCGGCTTCCTCCAGGGTGCGGGTCATCGGCTTTTCCAGGTACACGTCCTTGCCGGCTTCCAGCGCTTCGCGCGCCATGCGGTAATGCCAGTGGTCGGGCACGGCCAGCACGACCCCGTCAATTTCCTTGCGCTGAAAGACCTCGCGGTAATCGCGGTACGCCCGATCGGCGCCGGAAACTTTCAGCCCGTTGTCGAGCCGCGGTTGCCAGACGTCGCAGACGGCGCTGATGTGGACGTCGTTGCGCTGCTCGCGCCGCCGCTTGAACATTTCCACCAGGCTGAGGAACTGCATGCCGCAGCCGATAAACGCGATATTGATCCGGTCGTTGGCGCCGAGCACGCGTCCTGCGGCGGCGCAGGCCAAAGCCGCCACGCCCGCCTCGCGCGTCAGGAACCGGCGCCGGGTCAACTCGGACTGTTGTACGCTCATGGATGCCTCCCTCGCCGACAGGATACTCCGCGACGGCGCGCCCGGCTACATGTACATGCCGCCGTTCACGTTCAGCACGTGTCCGGTGATGTAGCCCGCTTCCTCGCTGGCCAGGAAGCGCACGGCGGCCGCCACGTCCTCCGGCTTGCCGAAACGTTTCAGGGCGATCATGTTCAGCATGCGCTGCTTGACCTCTTCCGGCAGCCGCGCCGTCATGTCGGTTTCGATGTAACCGGGGGCGACGGCGTTGACGGTGATGTTGCGGCTGGCCAC
>Ga0197142_1000243_pt1 | contig 49770 bp, 37 predicted proteins | sample GBS60_MetaG_FD_148614 | JGI IMG/M metagenome (GOLD analysis project Ga0197142, IMG submission 148614) | Sediment microbial communities from Great Boiling Springs, Gerlach, Nevada, United States - GBS 60_MetaG | ecosystem: Environmental > Aquatic > Thermal springs > Hot (42-90C) > Sediment... | reverse complement strand
AGGCGGGCCAGCGGCCCGCGCATCTGAGGAAGGTCAACCTATTCTTCAGACACTCTCTGACCGAGGAACGTGGGTTATTCCAGTTCACTCACAGCAGAGATATACGATAGCGTTATACCCCTCTATCAAGTACTAGCCTTTCGCAGCAGCATAATGCTCAGCAACCTTCGCCCAATTCACCACGTTCCACCAGGCATCAACGTAAGCGGCGCGTTTGTATTGATATTTCAGATAGTAGGCGTGTTCCCACACGTCAATGCCGAGGATTGCCGTCTTCCCCTCCATCAACGGATTATCCTGATTGGGTGTGCTCATAATGCTTAGGCTGCCATCCTTGGCGGCTACCAACCAGGCCCAGCCTGATCCGAATCGGCCAAGGGCTGCTGCTTTAAACTGCTCCTTGAAGGCATCGAAGCTGCCAAAGGCAGCATCGATTGCCGCAGCCAACTCGCCATCGGGCGCACCACCGGCATTGGGGGCCATAATTTCCCAGAAAAAGGTGTGATTCCAGTGCCCGCCGCCGTTGTTGCGTACCGCCGTCCGAATAGCTTCAGGAATAGCGTCAAGGTTGCTCAACAGCTCCTCAATCGTCTTGCTCTGCAACTCAGGATAATTTGCCAGCGCGTTGTTCAGGTTGGTCACGTAGGTTTGATGATGATTATCGTGGTGAAAGTGCATCGTTGCTTCATCGATGTACGGTTCGAGAGCGTTGTAAGCGTAGGGTAGCGGTGGAACTTCAAAAGCCATGTGAAACCTCCATGTATTATTTCAAGCAGCGACGGCCACCTTTGGCCGTCATTAGGGAGTGCATATGTATTGTACCGCGAAGCTGGAGGAGATTGCTAGCCTGGAATCCGATAGCGACAACAATGACCACCGCCGGCAATCGTCGTATCACGTTCGATACTCGTTGCCAGCAGCTCTTCGTACAGCCGTAACTCTTGTGCGCAGATTTGTGGATAGCGACGGGCGACACAATCAAATGGGCAGTTGTACTGAGTTAGCAGCCAATCCCCTTGCTCACTCTGCTCACACTCACACATATATCCCTGTTCGGCTAACGCCTCAGTGAGCGCAGTGATTTGTGCTGCTCGAGGTTTATTAGCCAGTTGTGGGGCTAATCGTGTGAAGAGAGTTTTACGCCGTTGTTCGAGTATTTCGGTGACTGCCGCTTCGCCACCAACAGCAGCGACGCTCTCGATCAGCTCACAAACGAGACGCTCGTAGTGCTTGGGGAAGAAAGATTCTGCGCGCTCAGTGAGGGCATAAAGATGTGCCGGGCGACCAACGTTGCGCCGCAGACCACAGATATATACTAGGCCTTCCTGCTGTAAAGCGGTGAGATGCTGACGAATACCGACTGCACCAATTTCCAGTGCTTCGCTCAGCTCAATCGCACTCATTTGGCCGTGACGCCGCAGCAATTGCAAGATACTGCGCCGAGTTGCTCCCTGCTCTTTGCGCTCAACTTTCATCGGCGTTATACCACTTTACGAGTTTGTATCTATTGAATATTCTTAATGCGAGTATATCAACCGCGATACGAGCTGTCAAGCAAGATAATCACAGGCATAGGGGTTTTCAACGTTTTCATCAGACCCGACAGTGATGGCGCGCCGATCATGCTCTTCCCCGAAGGAGTGTCGGGGCAGGTTCCTAACTCGCCTACAGCCACATCCCTGCTTACCTCGTATTGTAGGGGTGGGTTTCACTCCCATCTTCCGCGAGCGGAGGAAAGGATGGTGACACAAGAGGGGGCGTGGGGGGGGATGGTGTACAGAGGCGCCAAACGATGACTTCTTGTCACGCATTCAGGTGATTGCGTGGAAACCGGTGAACGTCTTATCAGTACACCTGACGCTCTTACTTTCCTCCAGCTCCTTTTACCGTGTAAGAGAGAAAGGGCGAGCGTAAGGCAGGGTCAGGTACCTACCTTGACTACTACAGCGAAAGGGTATAATAGGCGAGCATGGTCATTTTCCCGTTGGTTGCGAACGACCAGACACGTCACGCTCAATCTGAACGTGATAACGTTTTATTGTCGGTGACTTTAGTAACATTCTTCTTTTCTTATTCTCTGGTATAATGCAAAAAGATACCCTGATAAAACTATGGAGTAGATGCATGGGGCGCTTATCAAATCATCAATCCGCTACAGTGAGCGAAGAGCAGATTCTGGCCGCTCTACGTCAGGTGCAAGAGCCAGAGTTGGGGGGTGATCTAGTTTCACGGCAGATGGTCAAGCATATTGCCATCTGCGACGGGATTGTCCGTTGTACAATTGAACTGACAACCCCGGCCTGTCCGTTGAAGGATCAGATTCGCGCCGAAGCTGAAGCCGCAGTACAGGCTGTTCCAGGGGTCAAAGAAGTACACATCGATTTCACAGCCAATGTACGGCGTCCAGCCGGTATTCCTGAACAGGCGGCTATTCCCGGTGTGGCTAATGTTATTGCAGTGGCGGCCGGTAAGGGTGGGGTCGGGAAAAGTACTGTAGCGGCCAATCTGGCGGTTGCGCTGGCGCAGATGGGTGCTCAGGTTGGTTTGCTCGATGCCGATGTGTTTGGGCCGAGCTTACCGCTGATGTTGGGGGTGCGCGGACAACCGATGGCTGTCAGTGATGCAAGTGGTCAGCCGATGATGTTGCCACTCACCAACTATGGGATTAAAGTGATGTCGGTTGGCTTCCTGATCGACGAGTCACAGCCGGTGATCTGGCGTGGGCCGATGGTCAGTCAATTGTTGCGCCAGTTTCTGTATCAGGTCGCTTGGGCGCCACTCGACTATCTGATTATCGATATGCCACCTGGCACCGGTGATGTTGCGCTAACCCTGGCTCAGAGCTTACCACTAACCGGTGCGCTGATCGTGACCACGCCGCAGCAGGTGGCAACTATTGATGTGGTTAAGGCCATGGAGATGTTTCGTAAAGTGAATGTTCCGCTCCTTGGCATTGTCGAGAATATGGCCTACTTCATTGCCCCTGATACCGGCAAACGCTACGATATTTTTGGTAGCGGTGGCGCCCAGCGATTGGCGCAGCAGTTAGGGGTACCGGTGTTGGGTCAGATTCCGCTCGGTATCAGTGTACGCGAGGGGGGCGATAGTGGCCAACCGGCTGTGATTAGCGATGCCCCCGATGCGTATGCCGATATATTCCGAGAATTGGCCCGCCAGGTTGCAGCTCGGATCTCGGTGTTACAGTACGCCGCAGCATAACTGATCGGTCTGGTCGGCAGGGATCACGGTCTGCCGACCAGTGCTCTCTTCCCTATCGGTTGTTCGCCCGTCGTTTGATGATCACAACGAGGTGAGGCCATGGCCGCTCATCAGCTCTCTGGCACGACCCCCATCATCTTCTATGACCCGAATCGTCATCCGCGTTACGCCACCGATACTCCAGCGCTTGATCAGTATGGTCGGCGAATTGACTATCTGCGGGTTTCCCTTACCGATCGCTGCAATATGCGTTGCATCTACTGTATGCCGGCGGTTGGTGTCCAGTTTGCCCCTCGTCCCGATCTGCTGACCAATGATGAACTCTTATTGGTGATCAATGCAGCCGCTCGGGCTGGCTTTCGCAAGTTGCGCCTGACCGGTGGTGAACCAACGCTCCGCCACGATCTGGTCAATTTGGTGCGCGAACTCAAGCGGATTCCTGGCATCGAGCATATTGCAATGACGACGAATGCGCTTCGCTTACGTAAACTTGCCCAACCGTTGCGTGATGCCGGTCTTGATCGAGTTAACATTAGTATTGATACTCTCGACCCGGTGAAGTTTCGCATCATAACCCGTGGTGGCAGTCTTGATGAAGTGTGGGCCGGGATCGAAGCGGCTGATGCTGCCGGATTGCATCCGATCAAACTGAATGCGGTGGTCGTGCGTGGGATGAATGATGAAGAAGTGGTGCGGCTGGCTGGGTTAACATTGGAACGACCGTGGGAATTTCGTTTTATCGAAGTAATGCCACTTACCGGTGTCGCCGGTCTGGCCGAAGAGGGAATCGTCGCGAGCGCCGAATTGATTGCCCGCCTTGAACAGCATTACGGCCCCCTTGAAGAGATTGGCCATGCACCGAGTGATCCGGCCCGTACCTACCGCATCCCAGGAGCCAAAGGAGTTATCGGCTTTATCTCGAGTGTCAGTGATCCCTTCTGTGCAACCTGCAACCGCATGCGCCTCACTGCCGATGGCCGTCTGCATCTCTGTCTGTTACGTGACGATGAAGTTGATCTACGGGCCGCAGTGCGCGCTGGCGCCACCGTGGAAGAAGTTGAACAGATCATTCGTCACGCAGTGTATATTAAACCGTGGGGGCACGGCCTTCCCGTCGGTATCAAACCGACGCTGCGTGGTATGTCAGAGCTGGGTGGTTAATGTAGGTTGCCTTCAATCGTTGTTGGTAGACAGGATCGTCGTTGTCATTCGTTGACCGATTGTAGAGCAGCTTATGCAACTTCCAGCCTCTTTACAGAATATGCTTGAGCGCATTATTGCCGATCAGCCGGCAACAGCGCTCGAGCAGGCAGCAATTGAACTCTCAACACGTTACCGTAAGACGGGAACCGGTAGCACGCCCGTGATCAGTACTCCGATTGCCGCAGTTGCCTATGCCGCATGGCGAATGCCGGCTACCTATGCAGCCCTCCGGTCTGTCTTCCGCCGGTTAGCGGAGAGTCAACCCGATTTTGCCCCCAAACGGATGCTCGATATTGGCGCCGGTAGCGGGGCGGCAATCTGGGCTGCTGCCGAGCAATGGCCTTCTCTCCAGCACGTCGTTGCGATTGAGCGACAGCCAGCGATGGCCCGGCTTGGCAGACAACTAACAACCAATACCGACCTGCCGACAGTTGTTTGGCACCAGCAAGATGTTCTGACGCTCGATCGTCTCCCTGAAAGTGATCTGGTAGTAGCCGGGTATGTGTACGGTGAAATTGAGTCGACCGCACGAAATATACTGTTGAGTCGGCTATGGAAAGCAACCAGCGGGGCGCTGGTACTGGTCGAACCGGGTACGCCTGCCGGACACGCCACCATTTTGCATGCTCGCGGCGAACTGATCAAGCGCGCTGCGCATCTGGTAGCACCATGCCCTCATACCGCTTCCTGCCCGTTGGCTGAACGTAACGACTGGTGTCATTTTAGTCAGCGTATTGCTCGTCCGGCCTTTCAGCGTCGGTTGAAAGGTGCTTCCGCACCGTTTGAAGATGAGAAATTCGCGTACCTGATTGTTGGGCGATACCCGGCTTTGCCGGTCAATGGGCGAATCGTGCGTCATCCGAAAACCTACAGTGGTCGTATTGAATTGCAGGTCTGCACTACCGATGGGTTGCAATTGATAACCGTCACTCGTAGCCAGGGAACCATCTGGCGTCAGGCCCGTGATAAGGAATGGGGAGATAGTTGGTTAGATAGTCCATCTTCGGACGTAAGCACTTCTGGTATCTGAGTGCTATAATAGTAGATACCCGGTGCGACCCGTCGCCTCGGTTGTAGATTAATTAAGGATACCGTTATGGCTGACGCTCGCACCCACCTCATCCTCTTCGCAGTTGACGATCTGCGTGAGCCAATTACCCAAATACTTGCGCCGTTTCACCACATTACCTGCTCGTTTGTTAACACGTTTCCCGACCTGATTCAATCCATTGATAGGCAATCACCGGTGTTCATTCTGTGCCGACCGGAGGTTCGGTATCTGATGCCGGTGGGTGCCTCCGTAATCTTGCTTTGCAACCCTGATGAGCACGCGCTTGATCGGTTTAGTTCCGAGCAAGGTATTGTTGATCTCTTGTTCACTGACGATTTTCGCCGCCTACCATTTATTCTCCACCGTTCAGCCCGTTATCGGCAGGCTACCGATCGCGAAATGTATCGATTACGGGCCATTATTGACTATATCCCCTACGGGATTATTGAAGTCGAAATAAATAGCAGGGCCATTCAGTGGTCGAATTCAGCTATGAGTCGGCTTTTTGGTTATTCGGCAGCGGAACTGACCGATTTACACTTTGAAGATTTTTATCCGATGGATGCTCGCGCCCGAATTGTGACATCGTTTCAGGGGATGCTCATCGGTGATCCAACATCGCTCGCAAACGTTCTCTGTCAACGTCGTGATGGTACTACTTTTTACTGCAACATCGTACCGGGTGGCATTTATGGTAACGGCCAGCGACTCGTTTTTATCTTTTTTGCCGATGTGACAACCGAATATCAGAGTTTGCAAACCCTTCAAATCAATGCTCAGCGGCTGGAATTAGCTTTACGTGCCGCTAACCAGGGCCTTTACGATATTGACCTCCAAAGTGGAGAAACAACAGTAACCGACGCATACGCTACTATGTTGGGTTACGATCCCGCGGCATTTATCGAGACGAACCAGAGCTGGCGCGAACGAATTCATCCCGCTGACGTAAATCGGGCGTATCAAGCCTATCTTGACTATCTCGCCGGACGCATTCCCGAATATAGAGTAGAATTCCGCTCACGGATGCGGCAAGGCGGCTGGAAGTGGATACTTTCGGTAGGTGCAATTGTTGAACGCGATGAACAGGGCCATCCGCTCCGCATGATGGGCACGCACACCGATATTAGTGCGCTGAAACGTCTGGAATTTCAGGAGCGATTACGGGTGCAGCTCTTCACCAGCCTGCTAGGAGGTGGAGATTTGAATACCTTAATGAACATTTTGTTACAGGCTTTTGAGGATGAACAACCTGATACTCGGTGTGCAGTTGTGCTATTCGATCCCGGTGGCCATCAAGTAACACAAGTTATCGCACCACATTTGCCACAACCCCTGATCGAAGCGCTGAAACAGACGGAGCCACACCTGACTAATCCACTCTGGCAGTTACTGATTACCCAACAACGAGTAATGATCCCCGACTTGCAAGTTGATCCATTGTGGGCAGTCTATGCCAAACCGGCCCGAGAGCACGGTTTGATGACTCTGTGGGCTGAAGCGATTCTCGGTACGGGCGGTGTCATAATCGGTGCATTTACCGTCTGGTCGGCGCGTGAGACTGTGGCTGAAAACGAAGAGCTGACACTCTTGCGGTTTGTCGGCAATCTGGCCGGGCCGGTGATCGAACAACATGTGATCGCCGAACGGTTACGTCTGAGCGAAGAGCGATACGCGCTGGCCGAACGAGCGGTGCAAGACGGGGTTTGGGATTGGGACATCACGAATAGCGTGACCTATCTCTCGCCACAGTGGAAGGCGATGTTCGGCTTCAGCGAAGATGAACTCCCAAATAGCATCACAACTTTTTTCGAGCGTATTCATCCAGATGATTGGCCGGCGGTAACGAAGGCGCTTGATCGTCACTTTGCAGGTCAGGAGCCATTTCACATGGAATTTCGTATGCGTTACCGCGATGACAACTATCGTTGGGTTCTGGCGCGTGGTGAAGCGTTGCGCAACGAAGATGGTGATGTTATTCGTATGGTCGGTGCATTGAGTGACATCACCGATCGTAAGCAACTGGATGAACGCATTCGCGAAACTCAGAAGCTAGAAGCGCTTGGCTTGCTTACTGGTGGCCTCGCTCACGATTTCAATAACTTGCTTGGTATTATTATTGGGAATCTCGATCTGTCGCTCTTTGACTGGCAGGGCGATGAAGAAACCAGAAAATCGTTAGAAGCGGCGCTGCAAGCTGCACTACGCGGTGCTGAATTGACGAAAAGTTTGCTGGCTGTTGCTCGTCGGCAACCGCTCGCGCCAACAACGATCAATGTTTGCCAGATTGTGCGCGAATTCCTGCCCTTGATACAAGTGACAGTTGGTTCGGCGATTAAAGTGGAGTTTATCGAGCAAACTACCGTCACGGTAAGGGCTGATCGGGCCGGGCTAGAGGCTGCGCTCCTCAATCTGGTGATCAATAGCCGTGATGCGATGCCTCATGGCGGCAGTTTGATCATTAAAGTACGCGAACAGTGGGTGACAGACGAAGATACGATGCTATTGGCAATTCTGTCACCTGGTTGCTATATCAGTATTGACGTTATCGACACCGGTACCGGTATGACGCCAGAGGTGGCTGAACGGGCATTTGAACCGTTTTTCACTACTAAAGAACGTGGGCGTGGCACCGGTCTGGGGCTGGCGATGGTCTACGGCTTCGCCCGTCAATCGGGCGGCACCGCCCAAATTTATTCAACGTCGGGTTTGGGAACAACAATCCGGTTGTACCTGCCATGTGCGGAAGAGTTGCCGCCTGAAGAAGTACCATCCGTTCCGCTCACCGAACGTCGTGATGCCCGCATTCTGGTTGTAGATGACGATACAGCACTCCTTCAGATCACGGTTAAGACCCTGCTCTCGCTTGGTTATACGGTTGCTGCGACCAGCGATGGGCAAACGGCGCTAGCTCGCTTACAAGCCGAACCGTTTGATTTGTTGCTAACCGATGTGGTGATGCCTGGCATGGATGGGCCAACGTTAGCTGCCCGGGCCCAGCAGGCTTACCCTGGGCTTAAGGTGCTCTATATGAGCGGTTTCGCTGCGTTACAAGGGATAGACCTAAACAATGCCTATGTGATTGAGAAACCGTTTCGTTCCAGCACGCTTGAAGTAGCCGTACAACAGGCATTAAGTGATTGACCGCTGTGTCGCCGCAGCATCGAGCACGCGCAGTACCTCGGCTGCCAGATGTCGGCGATCAAAGCACTGTTCGGCCAGTAGGCGTGCGTTCTGTCCGGCCTGTTGCGTGAACGTTGGATGATCGCGGAAGAAGACGATCTGCGCCGCCAGATCCGCAGGATCGCCAGCTCGTGCATAACGACCACACTGGTGTTCGGTTACCAGTTGGCGAAGCCAGCCAGGAGTATTGACGATAACCGGCTTTCCGGCAGCCAGGGTGTCGAATAGTTTATTGGGAGAACAGGTCGCCAACACCGGTATCGCTTTAAAGATTGTCAGACAAACGTCTGCCGCAGCTACTAGATCGGCCACCTCGGTTTTAGGTAACGGATCGATAAACCGCACGTTGTTCAAACTGTAGCGCCGACTCTGTTCTTCTAACCACGGCCGTTGACGGCCCTGACCGGCCAGCGCGATCAGGATGTCGCTCTGTCCTTGCTGTTGCAAGATATGCGCTGCCTCAATCACCTGGCCCAGATCGTTTGCTTCCCCCATCGTACCAAAATAAAGCACGAGAAAAGGCGGGTCACCGAGTTGCTCACGCCAGTGTCGACCGTCACGTTGTGGATGGAACAGATCAAGGTCGGCTGCATTCGGGATGACACTCACCTTGGTTGGTGAGATACCGGTATCGATCACTCCCTGCCGCATACCGGGCGAGAGGGCAATAATGTGGTACGAATAACGGTAAATCGCTCGCTCAAGCCAGCGTGCCGCCAGGATAAGCAGTGGATGGCGAAGTGCTCCCATCTGGATCGGCGCTTCGGGCCATAGATCACGCACTTCAAACACCAGTGGAACTCGATGCCAGCGACTGGCCAGCATCCCCGGAATCCCGATCGTTAACGGTGTGCTGGTAGCGAAGACGACATCGGGTCGCTTGACGCGCAACACAACGAGCAGGCTGACCAGGGCAAAGAGGATAAAGGCGATGATACGTTGACCATAGCCAATCGCCGTACCACGATGGTAATCAGCATAACCTGCTCGCACTTCAATGACGTTGATACCATCAACAGTGGATTGACGCCACCATCCGCTTGACCACGGCTGTTGATGATCAGCCGCTGTCACTATTGTCACCTGATGGCCTTGCCGAACGAAGAAACGGGCAAACTCATACGATCGTGTGCCCCCTACCCCAGAGCGAGTTGTGAAGTATTGATGCAGATAGAGGATGTGCATTGGGTTACACCTCGATCTCGCGCACCACATGACGTAACTTTCCGGCCCGTGTCCGTGGCAGGCGCTCGACTATTTCCCACTCGATCTGCATAGTTGGGCCGAGATAGCGACGAGCCGCCTCGATAACGGCTGTCATTGAAGCGGGTACGAAATCGGCTGCCGGTACGACACGAATGACGATACGGTCGCGGGCCACCTGCGCAATCTGGCTCTCTTTGATTCCTATTCCCGGTTTGGTTACATGACTGAGCCGACCGATCCAACGTCCATCTGGTGTCTTAATCCGATCGTCGATGCGGCCTTCAATCGCTACCCACGAAGGGCTGTGCCGTCCACATGGGCAATCATCAGGAGCTAGCGTTGCCAGATCACCTGTTTGATAGCGAATAAATGGCGTTCCTGAGCTGGCAAAGCTCGTGACGACGATCTGACCGGTTGCACCTGGTGCAACCGGACGACCATCGTCATCGACGATTTCAACGATAGCAGCCCGGCTTAGAACGTGATACCGGCGGTGTTCACACTGCCAGGCAATTTGACCAACTTCACCGGTACCGTAGGTCTGTACAACCGGACAACCGAATGCCTGTTCAACTACTATCTGTTGTTCAAGACTGATTCCCTCGCTGTCAGTAATAATTGCTCGCAACGTTGGAGGCCGATCTCCACTCTCTCGCAGGTACGTCGCCAGCAAATGCCATGCCGTTGGATATCCGGTACCGTAGATCACCCTGCTCTCACGCAAGGCCTGTATGTAATGTGGGTAAAACTCTGGGGCCAGATGATAAGCCGAGCATTGCAACTGGCGGTAGAGATCGATCCAGATCCAAAACGGTGGTTGAGAACGAGTATAGGGAGTTACATACGCTCCAGAAAAGCGGGCCCGTGGGAGACCAAACCGGCATCCTAATGCAGCTAGCATGGCATCGGCCGGCGCCTGATGATTGCGCGTTGCCTCACGGTCGAGGTAGAAGGTCAAAGGGGTACCGGTTGAACCACTGGTTTTACGCGGCCAGAGCGTGCGGCGGTCGAGGTCTTCGGCAATCAGGGCAAGCGGATTTTGCCGAATCTGCTCTTTGCGCAACATCGGGATGTTCGACAAGTCGGCCAGGCTGGTTAGCGGTTGATCGGGCAGGATGTCACGATAAAATGGTACTCGCCTACGCACTGCCGTTAGCAAGCGGTTCAACTGTGTCAGTTGCCAGGTCTCTTGTTCGTCTCGCGAGCGATAGTACCAAGATGGATCGTGAGTAGCTACCAACTGTCGATAATCGCCGTGGCGACGGAACCACTCACGCCGTACTGCCTCGGCGTTCACCAGAATCCGCTGCAACCAGTGTGGTGAGCGATCGTAGATTTGCTGTTGCGAGGGGAAGGCCAAAAGACGCATCACAACACCTCAAAACCGACAGGCTGAACCCCTATCGCTGTTAGACGGCTGACCAATGCTGGATCGCGAAAGACTTCATACTCACGTAAACGTGATTCGGTCAGGCTACCGAAGAGATCGGTAACGACGCCCGTTGCCGGATGGATCACCAGTTCGGCCGGGGCGTTCTTCGGCCAGGGCACCCGCTGCACGATTTGTTCGACAGCCGCTTTTCCCGGCCCATACCCCGGAGTGCTGACCACGCCAGCCGGCATTCGCATCCCCTTCCTGGCTGCGGTTGTGGCCCAGTGGGCAATCACCTGCCCCTTAAGCCAGTACAGGGGATTGCGTAGGTAGTATTGCAACGCCGAGCCGCGACGCGGCGCTGTGATCCGACGATGTGAGCGCATCGCTGCGATACCGAGCTGTCGGGCCAGATCGACGATCAGCTCAAACAGACCGGGTAGTACGTGCACATTCTGATGCGTATTCCAGAAGGCGGGTTGACCGGCCAAAGCCACAAACCGTTCGTACTGGGTCTGTAATTCAAGCCGTATGTGATCAGGCGAAATGTGGCGAGTCAGCCAGCGCCGCCGAAATTCCGGTGCTGACCAGAACTGACCATTGGGTGCAACGAGATCGGCGACGTGCGATGGAGGTGCAGCCGGCATACCTAGCGTCAATGTCCAGTGGATGCCAATTGAGACCTGGGGAAAGTCATGCCGTAGGCGTATCAGGTCGGTGTAAGCCGACATATTGGTCATCACGCAGGTTGCCCGTAGGGCGCCTGCGGCAAGACATTCTTCGATGGCCCGATTCACTTCGGGACACATTCCGTAATCGTCAGCCGTAATGATCAGTTGGTGGGTCGTACCATTATGCTTCATAAGAGTTCTGCATATAACGATAACAAATATTGTGACTCGCGTTGCCAGTTAAACTGGTTAATCACCCGTGCGCGTCCTTCAGCGCCCATAGTGCGTCGCAACTCCGGGTTATCAAGTAGGCGAATGATAGCGTCGGCATACGCCTCGTGATCATTGGCCGGTACCATCAATGCACACCGACCATCGCCGACAAATGGTCGACTCGGCGGGAGATCACTTAACACGACCGGCATCCCCAATGCCATGAATTCAAACAGCTTTGTCGGAATGTTGTGCTGGAACTTGGGTAGATCGGGTAGTGGAATAAATCCAATCTGCCCCTGACGCACGCGAACTGCCACTTGCTCGTGTGGTATGGGGTGAGGGTCAATCACGATATTGTCCTGAAGGCCACGCCGTACCAGCTCGGCTTGCGCCCAGCCTATTTCGGGACATTTCCCAAAAAAAAGCCATCGTGCCTGCCGTCCCCGGCGTTGTAATGCTTCAGCGATGGCAAAGGTTGTTTCAAGATGGTAACGCGGAATTGTTCCATGGTAGACCAAATCAAACGGTGCGTCATCTGCCGGTGGTGGCTGATTCAGGAACAGATCGAGTTGCGGAAAATTGTGCACGACCACCACTCGGCGGGCGCGAAATTGACGCAGGTAGAGATCGGCAACTCCTTGGTCTGCGGTGATAATCGCATCAAATGTCCGTGCAGCTAGGTGCTCAAGTGTTGCCATGCCAAGCTCTAGCCCGCGCCGCAACAGCGGGTTGAGATAGTGCTTTTGGCGAAGATAAGCGGTATTATTTTCGTGGCAATCGAATATGACCCGCTGCCGTGTCGTTGCCTTCAGCCATAGTCCAAGTGGAATCAGTTCGGGATCGTGCAGGTGATAGAGATCGGCCCGTAACTGACGAGCAAGGATTGCTGCCCGCTGTATGCGTTGCCAGCGCCGCTTCAATCCTAATCCCAACCGCTGTTCACCCACCACACCTACGCTATGCAGATGGACTGCCTGCCGCTCAAGTTCAACTACCGGTAACGGTGTGAGCAAATGTGTCTCGTAACCAGATGCCGCCAGACTGACACATTCGCGGTAGAAGATGCGTTGATCAAACGGCGGATGGACGGTTGAGATATGAACGACCCGATACGGTCGTGCTATAGTCCGCTGAGACGAGCGCGCCATCGCTCGGGCAGGAGCGGGATCATTGGGTAAATAAGCGTGCGGTTGAGCCATCGCATCCCTCCAAAGATGCTCGCATAGAGACGCAATTCCCACGGCGTATACACCGTCGCCAGTGCGCGCGCACGCTCGGCTTCACGGCGTGGTGAAGGGCGACTACTGATGCCGTCACCGTCAAAGATTGCTACTTCCTGCGCGAGGTGGTGATACCGAACACGGCGCCGGAGTACCATCTCGAGCAGATAGGCGTAATCGGCCAGAATGCGGTAATCGGTGGCAAACGGCTGCTCGAGATAAATTTCCCGACGTACAAACCAGACCTGCTGACAGATCATTTTGCGATACAGCCAGAAACGGTTCAGGCGGTCGGGATAGCGGATCAAGCGTCCTTTGCCGTTGCCGGTGCCGAGATAGGGATGGTTCACCAGGGAACGAACATCACCGTACAGAAAATCTGGTTCGTTGTAGCGTTCGATGGCCGTCGCCACGTCGCGCAAGACATGTGGCCCGGCAAATCGATCACCGGCGTTGAGAAAACAGATATACCGTCCAGAAGCGTGTGCAACACCCTGATTCATCGCATCGTAGATACCTGTATCCGGTGCAACGATGACACGAACCCCCAATTCGGCCAACCGTTCTGCTGTGCCGTCGGTTGAACAACCATCTTTCACCAGATACTCAACCGTCGCACCATCTTGTGACAGCACATTTCGCGCAGTTGCTACCGCATCATCGGCACAATTGAGGGTAACTGTAATCACACTAAACAACGGCTGATTCACACCATATCTCCTGAACGGATCGATTGCTGATAACGGGCAAGCTGTTCGTGATAACGGCGGCGGTGTTCCGGAATGAACTTACGTTGCAAGGCAGGCGGCAAGTACTTGATCAGCCCTGGAGGAGTTTGTTCACGCACAAGTTGCACCAATCGCTGACGGTGACGCCACCACAGCAGATAGATCAGATGTTCCCGCCACGCCCGCAATCGCTCTTGTCGAGCAGCTACTTCGACCATCGCGGTATAACGTGGGTCGGCCAGCAACCGCTCAATATCATCAGTTCGTCGCATGTCGACTGTGATCCGACCGGCAGCTAGATCGGCACGCAATGCCTCGATCTGCGGTGGGTGTTGACCCTGAAAGCGGGTAAGCCAGTTGCGCGTACCGTACTGATCCATAATCTGCAATCCGTTCTGCAGATTGACTTCGCGCAACAAAGCCAGATTCTTCTGTAATCGGCCACGTTCCCGTTCCCAGGGCTGATTTTGATAGTAGGCACCCTTTACCGCAAACTGGTGTGGAAATACCATATAGTAATGGTACATACGCACACCCAGCGCATCGGCGTAGCGTATTCGTCGGCGCGTCACCTCTCGGCCTCGTTCGTCAACAATGGTTGGTGGTCGATGGCTATCGTAGCGATACCCTGGCCGCCAGCGGAAGACGCGCCGATACCGGCCCCACGGTTCACCCTGGTACTGCCGATTCCAGAACAAACCACCATCGGCAAGGTAATCGAAACCACCCCAAAAGTGGTACGCCCGAAAACAGAGGCATGTCGTATCAGGATGCTGTTGCAAGAAATCAATCACCCGTTCTATATCTGTCGGATGATAAAACTCATCGACATCAACTTGCCATAACCAGTCACCCGTGGCCCGTTCGGCATACGCACGGCTCTGTTCATCCTTCTCGCCTGGCCAGAAGCCGTCTCGATGCCCGCACATCTCAGCGGTGACGATCACCAATTTGTTGTCAGGGTCTTCTTCTGCTTTAAAACGGTAGAGTGCCTGCAAGGTACCATCCAGCGAATGACCGTCGGCGGTTGCGGCATGGGCTGCTCGCGGACTGGCTCCCTCGGCAACGATAATCTGATGCGCGTAAGGGTAGATTGCGCGCAGGTTGTAGCGTAGAAATGGCTCGCCGTTGAGCACAATCATCCCAAAGGTGATTCGTGCGTTCCTCATCGCTGTACTCCTGCAGCAACGGTTCGCAGACGTGTGCGTGCTGGTAATGGTAAGGGTTTTCGGGTGGGGATCATGACCACTCCCGCGCTAAGCGCCCATACTGCCCAAAGTGGCCAGTGCAAATGGGCAGTTGACATTGTGTTGCCAGAGGCCTGACCGTGGACAACGGCAAAGACGAAGAGAGCGAAGAAGACCACGCGCCAAACGGCGCGATCATCGGTTGGGGTTTGGACCCAGACCGCCGGTAATCGGCGGATTGCCCATACAAAATAGCCGATCAAAAAGCTCATGCCAACGATCCCCTGATCGGCGAGCGTGCCGATAAAAATATTGTGTGACCAGAGTTTTTGTTCAAATCCCCAGCCCCACACCGGCGAAGCGAGAAAGTAGTTCCAGCCGATCAACCACAAGCCACCCCGATCTTCAAAAATGTTGAACGACTCGCCAAGATCACTCTCTCCTTCACGCACCACCAGATGCGGTGCTACCTGGTAAAGCAGAACCACAATGATGACAATAGCAGCGATTGCCAGTGGTACTCGCCACGGTTTCTTTCCACTTCTTGTCAGCGCCCACGTAAAGATCAGCGCCGCAGCTATTCCCGCTCCACTCAATGACTGACGGGCGCCGGTGAGAAAAATGCCGTAGCCACAAAAGAGTGTGAGCGCAAGAATTGCTGCCATTGACCATAGGCGACGGGTCTGCAAGAACAGACCAAGCCCTAACAGAAAAGCAATACTCAGGTGGTGTGAGAAATAGTTGTATTCGCGAATACCCAGATTGCGGTAAGGGAGAGAGGAAAGGCCCGGATCGCTCAACAGATAACTGAGCGGCACATCGATAAAACGCAACGCTGCATACAGACCATAGGCACTGGTAAGTATGTACGTGATTGCAAACCGCCGCGCTGCTGCCGCATCACGGATGGCAATCAGCATGACGAGGGAAGCTACGATAATGTAGAGTATTAATGGACGGGCAATCGACATTTTGTTCGGCAAATCAAACTGGAAGAGAACGCACAGCGCCCATCCCCACCATAACCCCATCCAGGGCAGGATCCACGTATCAGTCGCCGGTACGATCTGCCGGGTTGTCGCATCAAGATGCTGCGGTAACAACGACCATCGCCGCACGATGTGCAAATACCGAATAAGGGCCAGCATGATCGTGACAAGCAACGGCCAGGTCGCCGCACTCGGCCCGACAAAGACCGTTCGTGTCCATAAGGAGACCGACAGATAGATCGCTAACGGAATCTCTGGTCGACCACGCCAGATCGCATAGAGACATACCAGTCCGAGTACGACTAATTCGAACGGGTTGAGGATGATTGGCCCGGTAACAATCATCGTGTCCTCTTCCTAGCATTCAATACCATAAGCGTGATAGAGTCGATTGCGAAAACTGGCGTGTTTTTGCCAGAGCCACCAGACCACTCGCAAACCTGCATAGCGATAGGCATCCATTGGTTGGGCATAACGACGCTGTAACAGTGCATGTTCTCGTTGCCAGACGGTCTGTAAGGTGGCAGTTTTGGCCTCTTCATGCAGGCGAAAATCACCTAACGGCGGACCAGGAATACGGCGACTGGGGCCAGCACTACTCAGGCGAATGAATAGGTCACGATCCATACAGAAGCGCAGCCGTCGATCAACACCTCCCACCTTTTCGTAAACACTGCGCCGCCAGAAACACCCTTGTTGTGGCCAGCGGTGGACACCCAACTGGGCAGTCAGTGTTGCGTTGGGCGGTAAAGCGAAGATACGAGCCGTTACTCGTCCGTCAGCGTCGATAAAGTTGACATCACCATTCGCGAAGGCCAGCCAGGGCCGACGGGCAAAGAAGCGACCGACACGCTGTAATGCACCGGGCTGTAACCGGTCATCCGAATTGATCCAGGCCAGAATCTCCCCGGTTGCACGGGCAAAGCCATCGGCCAGTGCCGCTGACTGACCTCCGTCAGGTTGTGACTGCCAGTAGCTTAGCCACGGTGCGTAGCGCTGAATAATCTCAACACTGCCGTCCCGACTACCGCCATCCATCACGATATACTCAAGATTCGGATAGCCCTGTAGCAACACTGAACGCATCGCCTCTTCGAGATAAGCCGCCTGTTGGTATGAAGGGGTGACAATCGTAATACGCGGCCAAGGCCGCCCATCAGGCAGAGTTGGTGCTGCCGGTGGTGTAGCCACCGTCCAGGGCCAACCGACTCGATTAGGCGGGGGTGGTGGCAGATCGGTAATTGTTGGTAACGAACGAGATACTACCGACATATCAGTGTGCCTCACCTACTGCACGCATTGCGGCTACCGGCTCACGATGAGCACGGTACCACTCGATCGTTGCCCGTAACCCATCGGTAAAAGTTGTCTCGGCCCGGAACCCAAACCGCTCCCATGCCCGGCTTACGTCTAGCTTGCGCCGTGGCTGACCGTTTGGTTTGGTTGTATCCCACACAATCCGACCGCGAAATCCCGTCAGATCGGCAATGAGCGTCACCAGATCGCGGATACTGATCTCGTAGCTACTCCCAATATTCACCGGATCGGGATCGTTGTAGCGTTCAGTTGCCAGCAGAATACCTTCGGCGGCATCAGCGGCGTAAATAAACTCGCGGGTTGGGGAACCATCACCCCAGACGATAATCTCATCGTCTCCACGCTCGGTAGCCTCGATGCACTTCCGAATCAGTGCTGGAATCACGTGCGAGGTTTCCAGATCGAAGTTGTCACGCGGGCCATAGAGATTCACCGGCAGCAGAAAGATCGAATTAAAGCCGTATTGTTGACGATACGCTTCGCCTTGCACGAGCAGCATCTTCTTAGCCAGTCCGTAAGGTGCGTTTGTCTCTTCAGGATACCCGTTCCAGAGGTCATCTTCTTTGAACGGTACCGGTGTATGCTTAGGATAAGCACAAACTGTGCCGATCGTGACAAATTTTTTCACTCCGAACTGCCAACTCTCGTGCAGCAACTGGACTCCCATCATGAGGTTATCGTAGAAAAACTCTGCCGGATGGTCACGATTAGCACCGATACCACCCACTCGCGCAGCCATGTGGATGACAATATCTGGCCGGGCATCGTGCAAAAGCTGGCGGATTGCCTCGCGTTGACGTAGATCGTACACTCGTGAACGCGGCACAACGACACGACGAGCACCACGTTCGTGTAGTTTTTCAACCACGTAGGAACCGAGAAATCCAGCGCCACCGGTGACCACCACACATTTATCTTGCCAGAACTGATGGCTATCGGGCCAGAGACGTTGATTGGGATACATGGCTACCTCACAGCGCAGCGACTATTGAACGATAAACTGAGCGTTCCGATACTGACTGTCGAGTGCATCTTTGATGACACCGTTGAGCAGTACACTGGCTACCTCGCGAATGCCCTGTTCGACGCTGATCCGTGGTCGAAAGCCGAGTCGCTCGCGGATCTTGGCAAACGACACTCGAATATCACGCATATCACCACCGAAGGTCAGGTCTTTGTATTCAACGACCGTTCCTTCAACGTGACGTTGGACCAGTGCTACGATCTCATCTTTGGTGTAGTTACCTTCGTCACTACCGACATTGAAAATCTCACGATTCACAATCGCCGCTGGTGCTTCCAAACCGAGCAAAATTGCATCGCATACATCGCGTACATGCACGAACGAACGGGCATAGCCGCGCTGATAGATGACCAATTTACGGCGCGTGATCGCTTCAAGGACAAACTGATTGATAATCAGGTCGAAACGGGTGCGTGGTGATACGCCAAACAGGGTCGCGAAGCGGAAGAGGATCGGCATCGTCACTGAACCGGTCGTTTGATCGCGTAAATACTGCTCGGCGGCAATTTTCGTCTCGGCGTAAAGTGATTGCGGGTTCAGTGGCGACTCTTCGGTTACCGGCGCTCCATCAGGCGAGAGGCCGTAATTGCTGTAAGTCGAGGCGAAAATGAACCGTTCAACTCGCCCCGCATCGGCAGCCGCGAAGACTCGCTTCGTGCCCTCGAAGTTATAACGCCAGGCCACCTGCGGTCCAACCATCTGACAGGCCGGGAAACCAACAATTGCTGCTAGATGTATCACTGCATCGAAGTGTGTTGTCGGCAAATCACCGACTGCAATACCTCCAGCATTGGCGCGCAGGGTTGCCGGATCGCAAATATCTCCCTTGGCAAAGCGAAACCGTGGGTGATACCAGTATCCCAGGAGTGAAGTGCCGCCAAACAGCAAATCGTCAACTACCGTTACCGACCATCCCTGGTTGAGCAGTACACCGGTTAAGAGAGAGCCAATGTAGCCGGCGCCACCGGTGATGAGCGCATGAGGGGTTCTTGTGTCCGTCATTCGTTACCTCCTCTAGGATGGTTATTTACTGGTGGCAAAGACAACCTGAGCGTTCATGTTCCAACGGAGACGTTGATCCCAACTGTCAGGGATAATCCGTACCGTGTAAGTCGTGCCGATGCCTGTCTCTAAACCGACCGGTTCGATATACTTCACCCTGCCGCTCAGGATGACATCAGGTAAGGCAATAAACTTGATCGTCACCGGATCATTTTCTTGCACCAGACTGACGTGTAACTCGCTCAGGTTGGTCACCACAATTTGCCACTGATCGAGGGTTGCCAGGGTAATCACCCGTTGATTGGCCTCAATCGTTTGTCCCGGTTGTACATTTACAGCTACAACGGTGGCATCAATTGGAGCCCTGATTTGATAGCGCTCCCGATTGAGTTCAGCCCGTCGTAGCTCGATCTCAGCTCGTTCAATGCGAGCTTGAGCAATCGCGAGCTGGGCACTGGTCGGATCGGCAGTTAGGCGAGCAAAATCAGCTTCCGCCTTACGCAACTCTGCCTCATACACTGCCACCTCATTGGGATGATTGATCGTTAGTTGGGCCAGCCGGGCCTGTGCCTGCAAAATGCGCTTTTCAGCAGCCGCAATCTGATCGGGTGTTGCCGGACGCAGTGCGTCAGCCAATAGCGCTTCCGACTGTTCAACCTCGGCCCGATACGCTGCGATTTCGCTGAACTCATTTTGACGGACGGTTTCGAGTGCTACTCGCGCCTCTTGCAAGCGGCGTTCGGCGTTTTCGACGGCTCGTAGCAGGCGTGTCTCGTTATCAATTTGCGCCTGAGTCAATTCACCACCGCTGGCGATAATTTGCTGATTCGCCCAGGCAATTCGCGAATAATCGTCTTGCGCATTACGCAACTCATTGGCCAGCCGCTCGATCTGTGACTCAAGCTGCGTCTTCTCTCCAGCTAGTGTATTGATGCGGGTTTGCAGCCTGGCCTTGTTCTCGGCAATGGCAGCCTCTAATCGGGCACGATCTTCAGGTGTGATGCCCTTTTGCAAACGCTCTAACACGGCTCGCGCCTCACGCAATTCGGCCTGAACAGCGGCAATATCACTCTGAGTCACGTTGGTTCGCGCATCGGCCAGGCGCGCCCGTGCTCGCTCAATTTCAGCCTCAGCCTGAGCGATCTGCTCAGGGGTTGCTCCACTAAGCAACTGTTCATAATTCGCCTGTGCTTCGGCAAGAGCAACTTTTGCTTCGGCAATAGTGAGATCCAGTAATCGTACATCGAGACTGGCCATCACATCACCGGCGCGCACCCGATCACCCGGTTGGACCAACACTTCGCTTACCGATCCACCACCAACAAAACTGAGATCGATCACGGTTACCGGTTGAACCCGTCCATTCGCAATTAAAGTGCCATTCACAATTGCTGGAGTGGTAGAAGACGACTCTGCCGACGCTGGCGCTGATGTTGGCGATACGACTGTCGGTACTGGTTCCGTATCTGGTGTTGCTTGCTGAGCACATCCGCTCAAGATCAACACCAGGGTTGTGATCACAATGACCCAAAAGCGTGGCATGGTTCAATCTCCTGCATCACCAACAATCTCACTCCGGTTGGCAACTACCACGGGAGTAGTTGGTTGGGTTGGCCGTATATTGGGAAGGAACAGGCGGCGTCGACGTCTGGCAACTCCATTGAGCACAATACCTAGGCAAGCGATGTCAGTCTGACGTAGGAGTTCGAGCATCTGGCGCAGACGATCTTCTGTCGTTCGACCAGAACGCACAACCGCTAGCGTGGTATCGACCGACCGCAAGAGTAGTGTTGTATCAGCAAAGATCAGCAACGGTGCGGTATCAATAATGATGACTTCAGCATACTGACGTAGAGCCTTTAAGGTCTTGTCCAGGTAGTGACTACCTAACAACTGAGCCGGTAGACCGGTAGTGTTCCCGGCAGTAAGCAGGTAAAGGTTTGATTGGGTGGTTACGCGCAGGAATGGTTCAATAGCTTGGGCCGTGCCGCTGAGTAAATTGACGAAACCACCCTGGTTGGGGAGGTCGAACAGCGTATGTAACGTTGGCGCACGGAGATTCGCATCAACTAATAGTACCCGCTGTCCGGTTTGGGCTAGTGCCACTGCTAGGTTGGCAGCCGTGAGACTACGACCTTCGCCACTGTCGGCACTGATGACGGCGATCACGTGTGGACGTTCATCGGCAGGCAATGTATCGAGGTACAGCCGGAACATTCTGTAAGATTCTGCATCGAGTGAGGTAGGGTCATGTAACGTTACCAGTTGCGCAGTTGGCGTTGTGCCTTTGAGTTTCCCAACGGTCAGCAGTGGGCGTCCCCCACCGCGGCGATCAAGATCGCTCTCATCGCTGATGCGGGTGTTGAAATAGTCATATAGGAAGCCAATCACAATTGCGATCAACACCGCAATAAATGCGCTGAGGATCATATTGCGGGTGTAATCAGGACTGACCGGAGTACGTTTCGCATACGCCGGATCAACGACGATAAGTGTAGATGCCTGTGCGTAGGGATTATCAAGGAGATCGCGTTCCAGAGCCTGGAAAGAAGCTACAATTGCATCGGCTAACTTGATAGCCCGTTGCCGATCGGTATCGCGCACTGAAAGGAGGAACAGTTCAGTCTTACCAACCTCTTTAGTACTGCTACGCACTGCCAATTGTGCGGGCGTTACTCCTTCCACCATTCCCGCCGCCCGTTCGAGCACTGGCCGAACTAAAAGCAATTCTCGCACCGTTAGAGCGTAGCGTTCACGTGCCCGTAAATCTTCGAGCGTTGGCGAAGGACGGGCAAAGATGCCCTGATCCTGATTGACCATCAGCATTGTTGAGGCTTCGTATAACCTTGGCTGCGTTTGTGAATAAGCGTAGCCGATACCAACACCAATGAGCGCGAACAGAATAATTAACCATGCCCAACGCCACGCGAAAAGAAGATAGTTTTTGAGTTCCAAAATGCCCCTCCACGTTATGCGACTGCTTGATAGTAACCGTGTAGATATGTTGTGGCCTGTAAGTCGTGAATGCATGTCTAGTAGGGGAGACGACCATAATTCATTGTATAGACACTGCACCACGTCGCACAATAGTTGTAACCAGGACACGTGACATTGTAATGTCATGGGCAAGAAATCGCTATGACAAAACGTTCATAACCTGCGCCGCCGATCACAACCTCACTCCCTGTATCGGCGGTTCGCGAACCGCTCCTGCTTTAACAATGGGATGTTTCGGATAGGCTTTCAGTGGTCTGCGACTGCCGCCTGTTGTCTCGCCACTGATGCTCGTCACCACGCGGTAGAGGTGGGTTCCAAGTTCGCCGCTGTGGACCAGATGCCCGCACACTAAGTTCCTATTCGGAATACCCTGTCGCAGAAGAAGATCGGTTGGGGCACAGCGCCGCTGTGCCCCAACCGTACATCTATCAGGTTTCATCCGCCGTATCGTGAGACGATGATTCGGATAGGCTCTAAATGTCGTATGCGTGAAGTGACTATGTTGCTGAAACGCAGTCAGTAGTAATCTGATGGTAGAGTTCCAGATAACGTTGTGCCTGTAGGTCCTGACGGTATTCGGCCAAGGCTATCGCACGACACTGGCGGCTCATATATAGCCGCTCATCAGGGTTGTTTAAGAGACGCTGTATCGCTGCACGGAGGGCATCAACATCACCGACCGGTGCTAGCCAGCCAGTTTGACCGGGTCGCACAAGCTCGCTTATCCCGCCGGTATCAAAACCCACAACCGGTGTACCACACGCTAACGCTTCCAGCACCGTACCAGGCATATTATCTTGCAGCGAAGGGATGACAAAAAGGTCAGCCGCGCTATACACTAATGCCAGCCGTGTATCATCATTGATCACACCGAGGGGATGATGCGCAATCGCTGTCGTGATTGGCGGTGGATTGCGGCCAATTGAAACGAGCAGAAGATTCGGTTCATCTCGCATACCGGCCAATGCTGCTGTCAATTCAGCAAAACCTTTCCGTCGGTTATTCACCGACATAGCCACGAAGAGCACGATATGCGCCTGTTGTGGTAAACCGAGGGTGGCTCGTGCATAAGCCTGATCGTAGGGCATAAAAACCGTTGTATCAAGACCGTTGGGTATGATATGTACCGGCAATTGACCAAATAGCGAACTCCGTCGTACTTCAGTTGCCATCCAGCGATTGAGCGCTACAATGTGTAGTCGGCCTGGTGGTACTGCGGCCAGGGCATCCCGTTTACGTATCCAAATCTGGCGCGAAAGGTCGTGTTCGTTCTGTGAACCAAGTTGTGGACATGCGCCACAAGCTGTTGTATAACGATCACATCCCTCATTGTAGTGACATCCTCCCGTGAATGGCTGCTGATCGGATAATCGCCAGACAATTGGTACCCGGCGCGGTACGGTACGAAAGAATGTGGTGTAGTCAACAAACCCGGCTACCCAGTGCAAATTGACAACATCACACGGTGGTAATGCCCGTACCAGCTCTGCGCCATACCGACTGCGATCATCACTGAATGGCTCAAGCCCTGCCGGACGTGTTTGCTTGTAGGGTTGCATTGCCCGCCGGATGCGCCAGTTCCGCCAGCGTCGTTGTAAGTTCGTGATTAGGTTGGTTGCTGGGGGTATTGCCTGCACGGTTGGGTCATCGCTCCGCCGGTTTGCCACCAGCATGCGCGATTGACAACCTATTGCCAGCAACGCCCGGTGAAGCCGATACGCAGCTCGTGCTGCCCCACCGCTTATATCGTTGGTGCTGAGATGCACAACTCGCATACGCTCACCGTATTGCCAGGCGCCGACGCGCTAATGGCCCAATTGCCGGTAATGAATAGAACATTTCGGGCAATGCCCGTCGATAGTAGGCCGGAATAAACGGCAAGGCAAAACCGGCTTTCAACCAGTCAATGTACCGTTCCCGCCCCCGATAGAGTTGACGCCAGCGTCCGTAATACGTCGTCCAGATCACGCGAATAATGGCCTCACGGCAGGTAGCCCACTCTTGCGGATGCTGCTGGGCATACGCCCGTAATACCGGATGTTGGTCAAGAAATGCGAGAAACTGGCGCGAAGCACGGGCCAGGCTCTGGACGCCAACCGATTTGCCGAAGCTGGTATCGTAAATGCGATGGCGGAAGATGGCTTCATCGCAATAGATAATGCTCCGATTGATACTCAGCACTACCAGAAGTGCATTATCCACACCATTCCCACCATCGAAATCAGGATACCCACCCACTGCTCGTAGCTCAGCTGTGCGTGCCAGATTGGTGGTGAAACAAACAAACTTGTGCTGGTAAGCCCCCCATCGGCGAATCCAGTCTGGGCCACTCATCAGTTGCGGTGGCAGTGGGCGGTCGGCAGTTGAGCCGATGACCTGGTTGTGTTCATCGATCACTTCTACTCGTGAGATAACCGCTGCTGCTTCGGGATGGGCTTCAAGCGCCTTGACCATTGCCGTAATGTAGCCGGGAGCCAGCTCGTCATCATCGCTCAACAGGATGAAGTAATCACCAGTTGCTGCGGCCAGCAACTGATTAAAGTGTTCCACAATGGGTACTGAAGTTTCGTTTTGGCGAAAGACAAACGGTCGTGGATAGTTCGCACGCACCAGATTGACAACCGCATCACCGTTACAACCGTTGTCAGAGACGATGAGTTCAATCGCCGGGTAGTCCTGAGCCGCTACCGATTGAATTGCCTGCGCAACATATGTTAGACGTTTATAGACCGGGATCGCTACCGTTACCGTCGCTCCCATAATGTTTCACCTTGGGTAATCAATATCTTGTGCGGTACGTTCACGGATAATCCGCGCCGGTACACCTACAGCGATGACACCGGCCGGCAGGTTGCGCGTAACAACACTGCCAGCGCCAACCACCGTACCGGCGCCAATGGTCACGCCTGATAGCACCACCACACCGTAGCCTAGCCAGACATCATCCTCAAGCACAATTGGTCCGCGACTGGTCAGCGGTTGATTGTGAATGGGTTGACCGGCAGCGGTACCATGGTCGTAGGGGTAAAACGCGCATTGGGGGGCAATCTGACATCTACACCCGATGATGATCTGTTCGACATACGCCGACAATTGACAGCGGGGCTGGATTCCGGTTCGTTCACCGATGGTTAGGCTCCCGCCACGACCACATTCAATAATGGTATCGCGATGTAACTCGACAAAGTCACCGAGTTCGATCTGACCTCCATCTTGACGTTGGTATATCACGACACCGTCGCCAATGAACGTATGACGACCACGCTTAATGCGGCGACCACTAATCTGGGCCGATGGCGCAATGTATCCCTGGACGTAGCGATGAGCCAGTGCGACACGCGCTTTGTAAGGTGCATACGGCCAGGCGGCCAGCCAGCTTGCCACTTTCCCCCATCGATCAGGGCCGGCCCGTCGCATCCACAGATCGGTCCAAAGCTGTACTAATTTTTGCCGCATATCAGTTCCCAAAGTCACCAATTAGAACAGCGGGTGTATATCCACAGATAGCGTAAAACCAGTGCTTGGGCTTGCCGGCAGTTGCGCTGGTTCATCGAACGCGGTACATGTTGCTCGCTACACGTTCACGACACGCGATCACCGTATCCGGCAGCGATCATGCCTGCACGGTGGTATTGCCAGAACAAGTCTTCATCAGCGGGTGAAAAGAGGTTTCGCCAATCGCCAGAGCCACCTTTGCGAACGAACAGTGGCGTTTCTGCACCCTGAGCAGCTTTTTCTTTGGCTCGCATGCGCTCAAACGACGAGGCTGCGACTGCGGCAGCAATCTGTTCCTCGCTTGCCTGCAAGTGACAGAAATCGAGAATACGACGTAACTGTCCGGCCGTATCGGCGTAGAGATCTTCGTACTTCACGACAAGCAACTCACAGCCGCTGTTGAGCCAACCCAGCACGTGATCCGACCAACGTCCCCAGTAAGTTTCACCGACGATAATCTCACGTAGACTAACCGGTTTACCGGATCGTCGGTTACGCCAGTGGTAGAACGAGGTCATCGCATCACGGCCATCACGCACGATGTAGATTGCACGGCGAAAGATTGGTCGATAGTAAAGATGGGTCTTCACGAAACGTGGCCGCATCTGGTTGAAAGGTGTAGTCGGATCGGCCATGTAGGCCAGATCGCCTTTGATATGGCTATCGGGTACATAGCGGCCAAATCCCTGCAATTCCAATTCTCTGCCGGCAAGCAGATTTGCCAATAAGAATCGTACCCATGTATTGCCCGATTTGGGAAACGAGGCCAGGTAGTAGAAATCGGGTTGGGGTCTAAAACCGAGATCGGCGTGCGGGCCTTTCAACCATTGGCGCAACGTGTGCCGTACTTTCGTGAAGACAGTACTCATTTAGGCCTCCAGAAATCCCTTCTCTTCCAGATACCGAATGATCTTGCGTGCATTCTCTTCTGGGCTCACATCGATGGTAGATAAGGTCAATTCAGGGTTTACCGGTGGTTCATACGGATCATCGATACCTGTAAATCCTCGTATTTCGCCGCGTCGGGCCTTGGCGTATAAACCCTTGACATCCCGTTGCTCACATACTTCGAGAGGGGTATCGACAAAGACCTCGATAAACTGATCGCTCCCGATCATCGTGCGACATTCGTTTCGAGCTGCTCGGTACGGACTAACCGCTGCACAGATCACGGCACCACCGGCTTTTACTACAGCGCTGGCGACAAAGCCAATGCGTAAGATGTTGGTATCGCGATCTTCACGTGAAAAACCTAACCCCTTCGAGAGATGGGTACGGACAACATCTCCGTCGAGAATCGTTGGAGTTCGACCACGCTCGAGCAACAACACATTGAGAATGGCAGCAATGGTTGATTTACCGGCGCCGCTCAGGCCGGTGAACCAGACACAAAAGCCCTGGCGGTGTCGTGGTGGGTACATCTGCCGCAGAATCTCAGCCGTCTCTGGGCGTGTAAACCATTCTGGCAACAAACGTCCTTTAGCCAGGTACTCATCACGCACTTGCGAACCGGAAATAGTTGCAATTTCAGCTCCGGGTGGAACTTCATCAATCGGTACGTAGCGGCCTTCATGTTTGAGATACACCAGCTCGGTGAAGGGGATCATCTTCACCCCAATCTCAGCCGCGTGATGTGCCAGCAGTTCTTGTGCTGCATAGGGTGCATAGAACGGCTTTCCATGGCTGTCATTGCCGGGGCCGGCATGGTCACGGCCAACGATGAAGTGGTTGGCGCCATAGTTACGGCGAATAATCGCGTGCCAGACTGCTTCACGGGGGCCAGCCATACGCATCGCTAACGGCAGTAAACTTAATAGGGTACGGCTAGGATCGTAATATTTATCGACCAATAGCCGATAGCTGCGCACACGGGTAAAATGATCAACGTCGCCGGGCTTGGTCATCCCTACAACGGGATGGATAAGCAGGCTGCCATCGATCTGCGCAGCGGCGCGCTTAGTGAGTTCTTCGTGGATGCGATGCATGGGGTTGCGGGTTTGAAAGGCCACCACGTTTGGCCGTCCCATCGCCTGTAACAAACGGCGGACTTCAGCCGGTGTGCGTCGTAGATCGGTGAAGTCATAGTAGCGCGGCAGATTGAAGACGCGCAAACGCCCGGCGGCATAGAACTTCCCCCAGCGCGCCATCTCGGCCACCAGTGGGTGGCGCGGATCGGTTGTTCCGGCTACTGCCAGGGCTTCCCGTTCAGCGTCCCAAGGATATACTTCGCTGACTTCCATAATTGCCAGCGGGTTGTTATGCACATCACGCAAGACGATGCGATCGCTGCCGAAACGACTCTGCTCAACTGGCAGCGTCACCGGAATTGGCCAGAGGGTGCCGTCGGCCAGGCGCATCTCTTCCAGCACACGCTCATAATCAGCCCGTCCCATGAAGCCGGTCAGTGGCGAAAAGCCACCGGTGGCGAGGAGTTCCAGATCACACAGACTACGCATTGAAATCTGGATCGAAGGTAAACGTGAAGACTCGGCAAGGAGTTCTTCACGTTCCTCAGGCGATACAACTAAATTGATCAGGCGACCACCATACGGTGGGATCAGGAACGTGTCATCGTGCATAGAGGGATGTGTCCTTCCTTAACATTTCTGCAACTTCCTACTATTTGTCCGTTACAATGCCGGACGAAACCACGGTACTCGTACCGGCTTACCGGTACGAAGCAACTCAGGCACGGTTACAAAACGGTATGTGCGGCTTAAGGCGGGGAGTACCATAGCTAGCGCTGATACCAGGTTGGAACGATCAGCAGCGTTTGCATCACGCGGATTGACCAGCCGATCATGCAACAAGACGATGCTCCCCGGACGTATCTGCTCAGCCAGCCGGGTCGCTAACTGCTCGGCCGGTTGGTGTACCCAATCTTCGATGTGGAACGTCCAGCCAACCACTTCATAGCCAAAAAGGAGCGCATCGAAACGTGAACCGTAAGACTGACCACCATACGGCGGTCGAAACAAGTGTACACGATAGGGCAACAACACCTGCTGCGTCTGCCACAATTCCTGCCAGCGCCGCCAGCGTCGGGTTTGTGGCATGCGGATGTGGGTGAACGTGTGATTGCCAATCGCGTGCCCTTCGGCTCTGATCCGCGTGACGATGTCGCGGTGCGCAGCCGCATGTTTCCCGATCACGAAGAAGGTCGCCCGGGCTTGAGCAACGTTACATAGTTCAAGAATCTGCGATGTGTAAACAGGGTGTGGCCCATCGTCAAAAGTCAGGGCAACCAGAGGTTCTGTCGTCTCAACTCGTACCAGTGTTCCGAACAGACGTCGCCCTAGCGGTGCCAGCCAGTGTCGGAATGACCAGATACCAGCCAATCTTGTCGGTTGCGATTGTGGTGCCAACGCTTCCTCTTTACCAGATAAACTACAAGCTTAAATTGCCAGTGGTGGGCAACGGTATTGCAGACTGCCCTGAAGTAATCCGATCAGCCATGCATTCATCCGTAGCCATTCGGCAAATTGCTCACGCTGCCGTATCTTTGTCAGGCGTCCCACCTGACGCAGCCAGCGCCGTGCGTATGAGAGCCAGGGTGATAATGATGTATTCCTCTTGCCCTGCTGCTCGCTATATCGACGGGCTAATGCCACATTAGCAATTGCTCGTTCACGAGTCTGCCGCAACATCCCACGCAGGGTATCGCGATAGCGCACATACACGAGCGCTTCAGGCACAAATGTCAGCGGTACCTGACATTGCAACTGAACACGGAAGCAGTAATCAGTATCCATCAGGCGCGGTAATGTTTCGTCGAAACCGCCGACCTGCTCGTGTAGCTTTCGTTCGATAGCCAGCCCTGAACCACCGGCGTGGGGCAGGTACGGCGGATAACTCACGCGCTGTAAACCGTCTGCCTGTGGATTGCGCCGTGTTCGGCTCAGCCATGAATGCTGGTTGAGACGTTCAATATCGAACCGTGAAGCGACAAACGGATGTCGGTCGAGAGCTTGACCAATTGCGGCGACCCATCCAGGGGCGACTACGTCATCTGCGTCAACAAATGCCAGTGCCGTCCCTCGTGCATGCCGGGCACCCTCGTTGCGAGCGAATGCGCCTCCTCGGCGAGCACCGGCATCGACGATGCGGAGGTGTGGCATTCGCATGAGAAAATCGGCTGCTACCCGGCGTGAGTCGTCATGAGAACCGTTATCGGCCACGATGACTTCCCACGGTTGTTCCCACGTTTGATTAGCAAGTGCTGCCAACTGTTCACCCAGGGTTGTGGCAGCGTTATAGCACGGAATGATGATACTGAGCCGAACTTCTCGCTGCACAGTCTCCTCCCCATCCCTCATCGTTTGTAATCTGTTATGCCAACCCTGGGTGAATCTATGATGATTGGTAATACGGAGTGCAGGCTACAATACTGTAATCTTTGCCCGCAATTCACCCTGGATGTGGCGAGTTGCATTGCGGGTATCGACTACTGCCGGCGCCAGCGTCACAATCCGCTCATAATCGAAAGCGCTGTGATTGGTGATAATGACGGCACAGTCACACTGTTGTAACACCTCATCACTCAGGGGTACTGTCTGCATCCGACGACCATCGTGCATTTCAAATTCGTGGATGTGGGGATCGCAGGGAATGACGGTCGCGCCATCGGCTGTGAGCAAGTCGTAGACTTTGAATGCCGGCGACTCGCGGTAATCATCTACATCGGGCTTGTACGCAATTCCTAACAACAGAATTGTGCTACCGTTCAGTGACTTACGAGCGCGATTGAGTACCCGCACAACCAGATCGTGGACGTGACGGGGCATCTGGCTGTTGATCTCACCGGCCAGCTCGATAAATCGGGTCGTCAAATCATACGCACGTGCTTTCCAGGTCAGATAAAAAGGATCAATCGGAATGCAGTGCCCACCCAGGCCGGGGCCTGGGGTAAACTTCATAAAGCCGTAAGGTTTAGTTGCTGCGGCCTCGATCACTTCCCAGACATTGATCCCCATGCGATCACACAGGAGAGCTAATTCATTGACCAACGCAATATTTACGGCTCGAAAAATATTCTCGAACAATTTTGTCAACTCGGCTACATCGGGTGAACTCACCGGTACCACACGAGTCGTAATGTAGCCATAAAATGCACTGGCTAGTTCAGTACAGTAGGGTGTCATACCACCCACAACTTTGGGCGTATTTTCGACGCTGTACCCTTTACTACTCGTCTGACCGGGATCAATCCGTTCGGGCGAAAAGGCAAGGAAAATCTGTTCACCGACGCGCAGTCCAGAACGCTCGATACGGGGCATGATTAGCTCGCGAGTCGTCCCTGGGTAGGTAGTACTCTCCAGAACCACTAGTTGACCGGAGCGGATACTGGCGGCCACCTGCTCGCTTGCCGCTTCAACGTAGCGCATATCCGGCTCGCGAGTTGCGTTCAGTGGCGTTGGTACGCAGATTACCAGAATATCACACTCACCCATCCGCTTGACATCGGTTGTTGCTTCGATCCGCCCCGACTGACGCAACGCCGCTAGCGCTGCGCTGGAGACATCGCCAATGTAGCTCTCACCTCGGTTGACCTGTGCGACCCGCTCGGCGCTGACATCAAATCCCAAGACTCGAAAACCAACCCGACCGGTACGTTCTGCCAGGGGCAAGCCAACGTAGCCAAGCCCAATCACGCCGATGACTGCGGTGCGCTCGTGAATCCGATTCATCAATTCGTGAAACATGATCTATGATCTCCGTGTTGTAACGAGAAACGTTGTTCCCGATGGTATTATATGCGAGCGCGACGTTTCCAGAGCCACCCACCTATCCCAGCCACTGCAATCCCTCCAATCAGACCAACACCAAAGGAAAGCCAGGCCAGTCGTGAACGTAATACCGTGTTGATCCGGTTGGTCCATCCGCTATCAGCAGGAGGTGCCAGTAGATAGTCAGCGATAATCGCTGCTTCAGCCGGTGTTACCCCAAGGTTCGGCATCTGCGATCCACGGTTGTCCCAGCGTGGTTCAACAATCTGGTTGATAATCCACTGTCGTACTGCTGCTTCACCTTCTAGTTCCAGCACTGCCGCCCGCGCCGACCGGGTAGAACCCCATGGCTCTTCTTCGAGTTTATCTAGTTCAGCGAGAAGCTGGCGGTACTGTTGATTGTTCAGCCGAGCCTAGACATTGGCGATCAGCAATTCGCGACTGAGTGGCGGGCCGGCAGCGCCACCAAAACCTCCATCACCTCTAATCTGATGGCAGCCAAGACAACCTCGTTCGCGAATTATCTGGAGGGGGTCTTCAACTTGCAGCGGACGGTAGGGATAGCTGTTGGTTGGGTCGGGAACGATCTTATACACCGCTGTTTGACCGGCCTGATTCGCGTACAAGGGTGCAAAGTACAGTCCATCAGGACCTATGGCCACAGCCACAACCATCTGCTCTTGCTTGCCACGGAAGCGTAAGAAGTAATCGGGTACTGCCAATACTCGACTCTGCTCCATATCGTAAGAAATTCGTACAATACCCGGCATTTTGCCTCGTCGTACCGAGCCAGCCATGCCGAGAAAGAACTTACCGGCGTTATCCGCACCAAGCAGCATGTTGTCAGGTGGAAGATATTGCAACGTCGTTGGCGCTAGGCTGGGTACCCATACATACGCTGCCCGTAAGTGAATGCTGTTTTCCTGACCATTCCAACCGTAATCCTCACCCCGCTGCACTTCGACAAAGCGATCGGTACCTACACCGTTGTCACCGACGAAGACCCGCCCATTTACGATTTGCATCGCGTAGGGATTACGGAAACCGCTAGCCCAAACGTAATTGCGTGCTTTCGTGACATCATCATCAATGTAAAAGGGATTATCAGGAAGCGGTTTGCCATCGAGGCTCATACGGTAGATTTTGCCAACCATTTGCTCAATATCACGCGCCAGATGCGGTTGCCAGGCTTCTCCTATACCGACAAATAGCTGATCATCAACGACCTGACAGGCACCTATATGGTGCGCTAGTCCTGATTCGTAACCGGCGAAGACTTCGGTGAACGCGATGAAGCCTTCTGGTTGGAGGCTGAACGTGCCCGGTTTCGATTGATAGCGCACGATATTGTTGCGCATCCGACCATTTGCGTCGGTGTAGAGGAAGGTGACAAAGATGTAACCACGCGCTGGATCAAGACAGATGCCTCCCATGCCACCTTGTCCTTGACCCGACGGTAACTCCTCTGTCGGTTTGAATTGAAAAACGTTTTCGGCAAAGGTGAAGATGCTGCGATCATTGGTGACAACCTTGAGCGTTCCACGTAGTTCGGTCACAAAATAGAGCGGATCCTTCGGATCAGGACCGGGTTCCGGTACGAATGCTATCGCACTTGGAAAGTGATAGCCCGTTGTATCCTCCACAATCGTGAACCCATCGGCAACTGCCCAATCACTGCGCCAATCAAATGTTGTTTGCGCCGAGACTACTGCTCCCATGGAAAGAAACAGTGTAGTACCGGTTAACAACATCTTTAGCCAGAGCTTCATTCTTACCTCTTTCTAGTCAGTGGTTGAGTGAGCCAGAAAAGCAGAAGAGCGCTTATCACAATACCGATCAGGTTGGCTATTAAGATACTGCTGACAAGCGAGGGTGTTACCACGTATGCCGCTAGACTGACCCACCCGCCGACCAAGATCGTTATCAACAACGGTCGGTATATCCCTTGCCACGGTACTCCAATTAGTCCAAATGGTAGACTTAACATAAATGTTAGCGCAATACTCCAGCCGCCGATCTGATGTGTTTCCACTGGTAGCCAGCGGTTAAGCAGTGCTTCGCCTGGGCCAAATGTGTATTGTTGCCGGTGTTGCTGTCCGTCTACGAATAAACGGGCAACGGCGCCATCGTAACTGAGTATCAGTACCTGTGGCTGTGAGCTGGTAAAAACGTCGCTGAACCGTAATGGTGGGCGATCATTGGCGGCGCGTGTTAGCGGTAAGCGCATGCGTACCAGGAGATCAGCACCGGCCTGGATGAGACTCACATTGTGACCATCGATCCCGCGGCCATAGTTAACGATAAAGCCTTCCGTATGTCTGCTTGGTTCCCCCACTGCCACTCGTGCCACTAGCGTAAAAGCACCGGTCTGCGCAATTGCAGCAGCAACTCCTCGTAATGGCTCACGGCTCATCAACCAGCGCTCATAGCCTACTCGCATGCCTTCCTGAGTTAAAACTGGTTTCCCGTGAGCTACTAACGGTCGGCTAAATGGCCCATTCGGCATTGGTGGGAACTGATTGAGATCGTAAGCTAGCAACGGCTGTAGGGCGACTGCCTCTTGAAATGTGTTGACCTTATGCGCCTCACGTTCAGTAAATGCTTGACCATACAGCGCAACAAAGCTCACATATCCCGGCCAAAACCGCCGTCCATCATCAGCCGCCCCGATTTGTAACGTGTAACGATCCGACCAGTTCGTCGGCAAGGTTGCTCGCTGCCAGTGCTTCAATAGCCATCCGGCACTACCGAGCCAGATGGTCAGCCCAATGACCACCACTGTGGCTGGTGTTTGTCGGATAAGATGCACCACCCGGCGCGCAATTTGGTCAACAATCGGTATCAATAGAGGGGCCAGCCACCGACTACCCAGCCCGGCGCCGGCCGTATTCGCCATCACATCGAGGATGGCAGCAGTACGACCAGGGATGATAAGCTGAGCGATTTCAATGCCGAGTGCCAGCAGACCAGCTAGTATCATTGACCCAACAATTTGACCGCGTTGACGTATCCCATACCCTGCCAGGAACCAACGTAGCGTCACCCCCAGCGGTATGAAGAGAATCACGTTCTGCATCAGATCAGTGCCGTGGCTGAGACCAGTCAGTAGCCGAAACCAGGGGTTCGTCGGCCAGGTCGGGGTAAACGCAAAAGGGTATAACGTCAACACGCCGATCCAGCTCAGTATCGGTAGCGCCAATACGACGCCGTACCTTCGTACTGCATACGGCGATAAGCGACGATCAACCAATCGGCTCATAGACCGTTGACCAGGGCAGCAAGGGGCGGACAACGCCAGAAAGGTTGCCAGCCCAATCACCACGGGCCGTATCACCTTCCAGGCTATCAATGACTTGAAACGCTACTGCATCACGCTCGGCAAACTGCCCAATCGGCGGATCAAGTGTGGTAAGCGCTGCTTCTACGTACAACGAACCCTCAGCCAGAAAATTGCCGGGAATCGTCACCCGTGCAGTGTACCGTCCGGGCGGTCGTGGGCGTCCACGCCATTCCGGATCGAGGTCAAGTGTGGTGAAAACGGCCACATTGTCTTCGTTGTAAAGTCGAAAATGTGGCATTAACACATAACCACCTTTGCTGACAACGAACTCCATTTCAAGCGTTACCGGTGTTCGAATATCAATCGTATCGGACACATCCCCATCAACATCGCGAACCCGTACCGCTCGCAGATGCGCAATATCTTTACCGGGCGCCTTTTCGTGATCCGGCCAAACCCGTTCCGCAATCGAATGCGCGCCCTTGCCTAGGTAGACCCCTACCACCTGTTGAGCTGGGCCATCGGCAATCACCTGTCCCTGGTGTAGCAGAATTGCCCGCTGACACATTCGCAAAATCGACTGCATACTGTGCGAAACAAACAGTACTGTTCGTCCCTGTTGACCAACGTCTTGCATCTTATTGAGGCATTTCTTCTGGAAGCGAGCGTCGCCTACAGCCAGTACCTCATCGACGATCAAGATTTCTGGTTCCAGGTGCGCAGCAACGGCGAAAGCCAGACGGACATACATGCCCGATGAATAAAATTTCACCGGTGTATCAATAAATTTCTCAACCTCGGCAAAGTGCACAATGGCATCGAAATTACGGTCAATTTCGCGCTTACGCATACCGAGGATAGCGCCGTTGAGATAAATATTTTCGCGTCCGGTCAGCTCAGGATGAAAACCGGTACCAACTTCGAGTAATGAGGCAACTCGCCCGTACAGTTCAGCCCGTCCGCGAGTCGGCTCGGTAATTCGGGAGAGAACCTTCAGCAAGGTACTCTTCCCGGCGCCATTACGACCGATAATTCCGACGACCTCCCCTTGCTGGATGTCAAATGAAACCCCATTGAGCGCCCACAATTCGGTTGTCTCCGCCGACGGTTGACCACGAAACCGCTCGACAATTGCATCGCGCAAGGTGGCATATCCTGGACTGCGCTGCTTGATCGCTCCAATCCGGTACTGTTTTGCTAAATCACGGGCACGAATTGCGTATGGCATAGGCTAAATAATGTCGGCAAACTTACGTTCCACCGCCTGAAAGTAGAGCAAACCAGAACTAAACAGGGCTATTGCCGTTGTGACCGAAATGAACATCAAAAGGCTGGGCGGTTGGGTGCCCAGTAATGCCCAGCGAAACCCTTCGACAACACTGACCATCGGGTTAAGGGCATAAACAATCTGCCAGTGCCCTTCGATTAGGTTGCTTGGATATACCACCGGTGTCGCGAAGAGCCAGAGCTGGATCAGGAATGGAGTGGCATGGCGCACATCACGGTAACGGGCGTTGATTGCCGAAAGCCAGAAGCCGACACCCAGCGCCGTGATCATTCCTAGGAGCATAAATAGCGGTAAGAGAAATACTGCCGGCGTGGGTGCCCATTGATACCAGAACATCAACGCTAGCAAGATCAAAAACGACAGGCCGAAATCTACTGTTCCGGCCAACACGCTGGCTGTTGGGATGGCAAGCCGCGGAAAGTAGACTTTGCGGACAATACTGGCACTCCCAACTAGGCTGTTGGCCGCCTGGGCGACGGTGTTGGCAAAAAACTGCCACGGTAAGAGTCCGGCCAGATTGAAAAGCGGATACGGAATACCGTTGGTATTCACTCCGGCTAATCGCCCAAAGATGATCGTAAAGACAACCAGTTGCAGCGTCGGTTGGATAAGCGCCCAACTTGCACCAAGCAGTGTTTGCTTGTAACGCACCTTAATGTCACGCCAAACCAGGAAGAAGAGTAACTCGCGATAGTCCCATAAGTCGCGCCAGTTGAAATGCCACCATCCCTTACGCGCCTCGATAATGATTGGTTCGTGTATGCTGTCTGGGACAGATGACACTGCACTGGCGTCGTTCACCGAGGTTGAAGGTTCAAGTATCGCCATAATGCTGGTGTTGTCCTTACATTCGGAAACGGTAACGTCTGTTGATACGTCAAATCAGTTAGTCTGACAAAGATCTCCCTTATGTAGCATAGTCGGTTCACGGCTATCGTGCAATTACAATTTCTTCAATTGCACGCCTAACGACAACACCACCGTTGCCGATCAGATGTTTCAGCTACTCACGAACGGCGCAACGAATTCTGGTATCATATTCATAGTACGAGTGTTATCACACAGGGTTGACAAAAAAGAAAGGTAGTCGAACGATGGCTTATGCAGCCCTGATGGGTGCCGAAATTAAGCGCCGCGAGGATCCGCGTCTCGTGCGAGGGCAGGGCACGTATGTGAGCGATCTGCGTCTACCAGGCATGCTATACGTGGCAATAGCTCGCAGTCCCTATGCTCATGCCCAGATCGTTGCTATCGACAAAGCTGCGGTACTGGCTCATCCCGACGTGGTTGCAGTGTATACCGGCGCTGATCTGGTCGATTTCTGTCGGCCACTTCCCCTCGCGAGTTCTGGTGAAGGCGGCAGTGGTGCTCAACGTTATACGGGCCGCACGCGCTATGTCCTGGCTGTTGAGCGGGTTCGGCATGTCGGTGAAGCAGTTGCTGCAATTGTTGCCCGTACCCCAGAGGCAGCCCTCGATGCTGCACTTTCGCTTCCTATCGAATGGGAACCATTGCCTGCTGTCATTGATCCATTGGCGGCTATCGCACCTGACGCACCGGTCATCTTCGATGGTCTGCCTGACAATATCGACCATCGCCGCCGCCGCCAAAAGGGGGATGTCGAAGCGGCGTTCGCTTCCGCTTATCGTATTATTCGCCAGCGTATGGTCAACCAACGTCTGCTCGGCTTCCCTATGGAAGGACGTGCGGTAGTGGCTGCACCTGATCCGGCTAGCGAAGGTATCACGCTTTGGACGAGCACCCAAACGCCGCATCAGGTGCGTAGTGAAGTTGCCAACGTTGTCGGGCTGAACGAGAATCAGGTGCGCGTGATTGCTCCCGATGTCGGGGGTGGTTTTGGGGTTAAGATCGGTATCTATCCCGAAGAAGCTCTGCTCGCCGCCCTTGCCCGTCAGCTCAATGTCCCGCTGCGCTGGGTTGAGCATCGGCTTGAGCATGTTCAGGCTACTACCCATGGCCGCGGTCAGGTTTGCGATATTGAAGCTGCTATTACCGCCGATGGCGAAGTGACTGCATTGCGCATGCAGATTGTAGCCGATCTCGGTGCGTACCCACTTGCTCCCGGTCTGCCCGATCTCACCACCGCGATGGCGGTTGGCGTGTATAAGATTCCGGCTGTCGATTTAGAGGCGATTTGTGTCTATACCAATACCACACCGGTCGCCGCCTATCGTGGCGCAGGTCGGCCCGAAGCTGCCTACTATATCGAACGACTGATGGATCTTGTCGCTGCTGAGCTGAACCTCGATCCGGCAGAGGTACGACGACGCAATTTTATCCCGCCTGATGCGTTTCCGTACAAGACGCCAACCGGTCTCACCTACGATAGTGGTGAGTATGATAAGGCGTTGAGCAAGGCGTTAACTCTGGCTAATTACGAGCAGCTCCGCGCCGAGCAGGCGGCGCGTCGGGCTGCGGGTGATCGTATGTTACTCGGTATCGGGATTGCCTGTTATGTCGAGATGTGTGGGTTTGGCCCTTATGAAAGTGCGCAGATTAAAGTAGAGCCGAGTGGTAGCGTCACGGTCACAACCGGTATTTCACCTCACGGCCAGGGTACGGCAACAACTTTTGCCCAGATTGTGGCCGATCAGATCGGGGCAGATTTCGAGCGTATTGTTGTGAAGCATGGCGATACGGCTATTACCCCAATGGGCATCGGTACCATGGGGTCACGTTCGCTTGCCGTCGGTGGTGCGGCCCTGATGCGCGCCGCCACGAAGGTGCGTGAGAAGGCACGTCAGATTGCTGCTGCTATGCTTGAAGCGAACGTGGCCGATATAGAGCTGCATGAAGGTCGTTATCAGGTGCGTGGTGTGCCTGATCGAGCGCTGACCCTGGCCGAGATTGCTCGGCGGGCGTACAGCAATAAACTTCCTCCCGACATCGATCCTGGCCTCGAAGCAGTTGACTATTTCCGTCCTGCTGACCTAATTTATCCCTTCGGCACACATATTGCCGTGGTCGAGGTAGATAGCGAAACCGGCCAGGTATACATTCGCGCTTACTACTCAGTTGATGATTGTGGGCCACGAATAAGCCCACTGATTGTCACCGGTCAGATTCACGGCGGCTTAGCCCAGGGCATCGCTCAGGCGCTCCTCGAAGAGGTGGTATACGATGCTAATGGTCAGTTGCTCAGTGGGACGTTGATGGATTACGCCTTGCCACGCGCTGATCTCTTTCCACCTTTTACAGTTGACAAGACTGAAACTCCTACGCCGCTCAATCCACTCGGTGTAAAGGGCGTGGGAGAGGCGGCTACCATCGGCTCAACGCCAGCCATTGCAAATGCTGTCATCGATGCACTTCAACCGTTTGGGGTGCGACATATCGATATTCCGCTACGCCCAGAAAAGGTCTGGCGTGCGCTCAGCAACATACACTCTGCTAAAGGAGCATAATGTATGACTGATATGCTGCGCGAGTCTCCATACCCGATGGTTAGTATCGCTGAAGCGACAGCAGCGATTATGGCTCATGTTCAACCGTTGGGAAGTGAAGAGATTGATGCGTTGACTGCTCTCGGCCGTGTCCTGGCTAGTAATATTACGTCGCCTGAAGATATTCCCGACGTGCCAAAATCGGCGATGGATGGGTATGCTCTGCGCGCTGCCGATGGCCTCTCTCCTCGTCGTGTTGTTGGTGAATTGACGGCGGGTGGTACGGCAGCAGTTACTCTTGCCCCCGGTGAGGCGACGCGCATTATGACCGGAGCGCCATTGCCAGACGGCGCCGATGCGATGATCCCGGTTGAGCTAACCGAAGAGCGCGACGGCATGCTCTATATTCAACGCGAATTGAAGCCCGGTGACTATGTGCATGCGGTCGGTCAAGATGTTCGTCGTGGTCAGATGGTCTTGGCCGCCGGCACAACGCTTGGCGCTGCCGAGATCGGACTCCTGGCTACACTCGGTATTACTCGCATTTCAGCGTATCGCCAGCCACGAGTAGCGGTCCTGGCTACTGGTGATGAAGTGGTCGAACCGGGAAGTGAGCGACCTGGTGGGGCTGTGCGCGATAGCAATCGTTATGCGCTGATGGCGGCGATCCGCGAGGCCGGCTGCATTCCCATTTCGCTCGGTATCGCCCGTGATGATCTTGATGTCCAGCGTCAGGCCATCTTGCAAGGTCTTGATCAGGCTGATGTTCTGATCACGAGCGGCGGCGTGAGCATGGGGACGCGCGACCTGATCAAGCCGCTGTTAGCCGAGCTTGGCACGGTGCATTTCGGTAGGATTGCCTTTAAGCCAGGTAAACCAACCACCTTCGCTACCATTGGCGACAAGCTGGTCTTCGGTTTGCCGGGTTATCCGGTTTCCTCATTGGTCTCGTTTGAAGTCTTTGTTCGTCCGGCGCTACGTGCTTTGCAGGGTGATGCAACACCGTTCCGACCTCAGATCGATGTAACGCTGGACGAACCGGTTCGCCCTTCACCCGACCGGCCTGAATATCAGCGGATTATCGTGCGTTATCGAGAAGGTCGCCTGTTAGCGGTTACTACCGGCAGTCAGAGTAGCTCACGCTTGCTCTCGCTGCGCGGGGCAAATGGTCTCCTGCTGGTGCCGGCTGGCGAAACGGTTTATCCGGCTGGCAGTACCTTGCCGGCGCTACTTACCGGTCAATTGCTTTCGTGAAGGGTACTAGTTTGTGGAATCGCTCATACTGTTGCGTACCCTGCTCCAGGAACCTGAACCATGGCCCGGCCCATTAACGTACCTGGGTCTGGCCCTCTTGCTAGCTGCTGTGCTGATGACAATTATTAACCGCCGTCGTAAACCATAACCGAAGCTTATCATGACAACGACGCTCACCGTAACAACCAGCACAACCTCTTACCCCGTTATCGTTGGGGCTGGTGTGCTATCAACGCTCGCCGAGCATCTGGCTGCCCTCGAATTGCGCGGAACGCTCTGGCTGATCGCCGATGAACATCTGCTTTCGATGGCCGAACAAATTGCAGGAATGCTCAGTGCAGCCGGCTTTCGTGTCCACACCACAACCATCCCATCAGGTGAACAGAGCAAATCGTTTAGTGAACTGCATCGTCTTTACGATTGGATGATCGAGAATGGTATCGAGCGGCGTGATGCAGTGTTGGCCCTGGGTGGGGGGGTGGTTGGTGATCTGGCCGGTTTTGCGGCTGCCACCATCTTACGTGGCGTAGCACTCGTGCAATTGCCGAGTACTCTCCTGGCAATGGTTGATGCTGCGGTTGGCGGTAAGACCGGTATTAACCATCCGCTGGGCAAAAATTTGATCGGTGCTTTTCACCAACCACGCCTGGTATTGGCTGATACCCACTTGCTGGCAACCCTACCGCCGCGCGAATTGCGTGCTGGTTGGGCTGAAGTGATCAAACATGGTGTCATTCGTGATGCCGAACTTTTTTTTGCCCTGGAAGAGCTTGCGACAACCCAGGGCTGGAATGCCACCAATGCTGCATACTGGGATGCTCAGAATATTGAACTGACAACGAAACTCACCGCGATTATCGCTCGTGCAGTTGCAGTGAAAGTTGAGGTTGTCTCACGCGATGAATTTGAACGTGGCGAACGAATAACGCTCAACTACGGTCATACCATTGGTCATGCAATCGAGCAATTGCTCGGCTATCGCCTGCTCCATGGTGAATGTGTTGCAATTGGCATGGATGCCGCTGCTCGGATTGCTGTTGCCCTCGGCTTGTGTCCACCCGCACTTGTTGAACGTCAGCGCAAGCTGCTTGCAGCGTATGGACTATCGACCGCCTTACCAACAGACCTCGACCGCAATGCCGTGTTGGCCCTTATTGGGCGCGACAAGAAAGTACAGGCCGGTAAAGTGCGCTGGATTTTACCAACAGCTATCGGTCAGGTCGTTGTGCGATCTGATGTGCCGTTCGATGTTGTTGAGGCAGTGCTAGCCAGCGATCAGGTTTGAACGATGGCATCTTGGTCATAATCTGTTTCACCACCGAAAGCACAGAGTACCAGGGCTTTTCAACGTTCGTTCCCTATTTTTAGGTTCTATCCGAAAAAATTCCTTTGCAGGAGATATTGGAACGCAGGGTATGCCAATATGGCGCCCATTGCCCTCGTTAGTGGTCGCTGGCGGGAAGGGGCAATGTATAGCATGCCGACAATCATCGAAGCACATTCGTAGGGGCGCGGTGCCCCGCGCCCGCGCTCCCAGAAAAACACCTACCGGCAATCCGGCTACCGTTCAATGAGTGGCAACATCACCTGGTACACCGTTACACGACTATCCACGCGAAAACGCATCCCGACGATCTCTGACTCATTCCCGTTACTGTCGATTGCCTGATAGCGCAAATGATAGTCGCCATCAATCAGTGATCCAACTTCGATAACCGGTTCGGTTGTGATCACCCACGTCTCACCGTCCCATGAATAGCGCAAGATAGTATGACCACCGCCCAAATCTGATGCACTCAGACGCAGACCTTGTAGTGTGCGGAACAGTGGCCCGACCGTCTCACCTTGGGCCAATCCCTCACGGACCAGCGTAAAATCGCTTGCCCCCGGTTCTTTTACGCGGTACCCCACTGCTGCACTGCCGTCGAGTTCAAAATATTTGATTGCAAGTCTATGGAAACCGGCCGATAGCGTAATGGTACCGGTGATTGTCCGTAGGGGATGCACGCCAGTATTCGCGACGACTAGTTGATCGTTTACCCATAGCCATGCGCCGTCGTCACTCTGTAGCTCGAAGGTATACTCGCCACTTACCGGTGCGATAAAAGTACGAACCTGTTCGATCAAAAAGTAGTCGTTGCGGTTGATTATCGGGCCATCAGCCCCCCAATCACGCAGTTCACCATACCAGACAAAGCTCCCCAGAAGTGAACCACGGCGTATCGAGAGCGGGTTTTGCGTTCGTGATAGGAGCCGTGCAGGGGTGTTCGCCAATTCGTAAACCATTGCCAATGGCTGAAGCAGCTCGTTGTAGCGGGCTACCTGCGGCGGTTGCCGTTCAGGTGTGATCGTAATCTGCTGCTCGGCCTGGTTGAGCGACACATACGCCACGTATTCGTGAATAGCGCCCGCTCGTATCGTTACTACCCCTGGCAGACGGAACCGCACATAGCCGACAATCGTCTGGGTCTGACCAGGGTCGAGCCGACCACTAATACCCCAGCGCCACGGATAGCCACCGGTTTCGCCGGCACAGGGCACCGTTCGACCCTGCATTCCCAGCATCACCCGAAAACGACCAGCCTCTTTCGGAAAAGTCGGATAGGTCTGATTCGTTGCGCCGAGAAAACATTCACCTTCATCGTAAACATAACCCTCGCGCTCGAATTCGTTGCTACTCAGATCGAAGACACTGCCTCCCAATGGGTCTTGACCATAAATCGGTTCAGTGCCTGTATTTCGCACTGTAAAGCGGATCGGTAAAACCTCACCTGCTGCCAGTGTCGTTGTACCGTACTCGACAGCCACTAATTCCAGACGCTGACGGCTGCTATCCAATGCCTGCCATTGCACTGCATCGAAGAGCACCGCCCGTCGTTGGCTCAGCGGCTCGCCGGTGAGATCCGATAGGGATAGACTAGCGGTGTTGGGGGCAAAGTTGTAGGTACCAAGATCAACCCAACCGGTTTGCATTGCCTGATTCACCACCTGCTCAACAATGCCGGTAGCCGTCGTAATCCGGTAACGGGCCTGTTGACTCGGATTGAGGCCAGGGCAGTTGTTGGGAACATACGCTAACACACGGTACACGCCAGCAGCCGGGAGATTGGGACGCCATGTAGCCTCGTTCGTACTTTCGGCCTGTTTGTCGGTGGCAAAGGTGTAGAGGGCTGTGCCACCGTATCCACAGGTAGCCTGATACCAGTTTGCATTGCTGCGCGTAAATCCACTCTCGTGTTCCTCAATGATCAGATCACCGTTATCGGGTTGACTCTCACCTGCCAGTCGGGCCTGCACACGCTGGCGAATGCTGGGTAGCAGATTGAAGAGGGCATCACCCGGACATGTCGTATGACCAGGCGTTATTTGGCGATGACCACTGATATGGTCGATGACCGATCTGGGGTTAAACGGGGCACAAAAGCGTGAAATCGAACAACCGTAGTAGAAGCTACGACCAAGTGGATCGATCCGCTTCTGATCGGCTTTCCATGCTAATAACGCAACTAACGAATCGAGTGCAGCCGTGGTGGGTACAGCACTACTGTAGGTGCCAATCAGTGCCACTCCCATCGAACCGTAATTGGCAGTATCGTGAAAACCAACTGCATCATCACCACCGGCCCGCCCTTCGTAAATGACACCGTTCGGATCGATCAGATAGTTATAGCCAATATCACCCCATCCCCGTGAATAAGTGTGGAATGACCAGATAGCGCGTACCCGGTCAGCCCAGGTTTGCCCTTCGGCCAGCGTATTGGCGTCAGCCGTATGATGGATCACGAGGTGACGCACCGGATAATAGGCCGGTGGCGCCAGTGGGCTTTGTTGACCATGCGGATTGCCCCAGGCTGTACGACTGACTACCGGCGGTCGGGCAATGGCTGCCGGAGTTCCTGAGAGGGTTGCCATCGGTGCAGCCGGACCAAACCGACTATCAACGGTGCTGACCTGGAGCGAGCGAAATCCGGTTGTGTCACCAGGCAACTCGACCCGCACCTGATACCAGTGCTGATCAGGTCCGACATAGATCACGTCACTCCAGTGCAGATCGGGGCCATCCGTCGGCTGCCACAGCTCCTTATCTTCATGGATAACGACCCACTCACTCCAGGCAATTCCATCACGACTGACCCGTAGCGATAGCAATGGATAACGATCGGCCACAACCGACCAGCGCAAAAGCATGTGTGTAAATGGACGTGGTGCTGGAGTCGGTGGCGTCAGGAAACCGTTGGCAGCAGTCAGGAGTGGGAGTGCTCCCTCGGTGATACCCTGCTCGTTCACAAAAAGCTGTTCGTCAGGGCGACCATCAGCGGTGCGCTTCACATTCGCCGATACTGACGTGAATGGCGCGATGAGTGTCAACAAGAGGATGCTGAGACACGTGATAAGACGAAACCGGTAAGTCATTGCACACCTCGGCCAATAATTCGCTTCTCTGTCAGCAATTCTAACGATAGTGCGTCGTAAAACCGAGAGCAGCAGGTGACGAAATGATGACATCACCCCCTGATCACTCTGTAAGCCATCCGTCATCTGGTGTTGATTGCGATTTATAGCGAGTTCTGTTACCATACATAAAGATTTCATTAACGAACAGTCGTGCTATGAGCTGTTGATACATCTACTGGCGTCTATGAACGCAATTCGCTCAAGCATCCAGCTCAAAATCCTGCTACTGCTGCTCGGTCTGGCCTTACCACCGCTGATCGTCGTTGGGTGGCTTGGACTGAGCAGTTTAGCTATCGCTCGCGAAACAACGGTTAATGAGGGTACGAATGCACTGCGTCAGCAGACTACTGCCAGCCTGCGTCAACGAGCTGCGGACAAAGCTCAGTTCTACGATGCTGCCTTAATGGGAGTGCAGCAACAGGTCGAAACGGTCGCCGGCTATGCCCTGCAACAGTACAATGCACCGGTTGTTGCTTTTAGCAATGAGCGGGTCTGGATTGCACCACGGCCCAACGAAGCACTGCTAAAGGCATATGCGGCAGAAGTGGCGTATGCACGTCGCATTATTCCCCTCTTACGTGAGATGGTTGCGCATAACCCGCTGGTGAACATTGGCTATATTGCCTTAGAATCCGGCGGCGTCATCGCATTTGATAATGAAGCCGTTGTCGACCAGTTGCTGACACTTGATTCGTTTGATCCGCGAGTACGTCCCTGGTACGTCAAGGCCCGCAAAGCCGGTACAACCGTATGGACTGAACCGTATGTCGATGCAAATACCGGCTTACTAGCGACAACCTGTGCCCGACCAATCTACGATATACAGGGGAAATTTATTGGGGTGGTCGCCTTTGACCTCTTACTAGAGACTATCCAGCAAGACCTGTTAACAGTCGATGTGGGTTCAAGCGGTTATGCGCTGCTCATTAATGAGGGCGGCGATGTGGTAGTACGGCCAAATATGCAGGCCAACGGGCGTTGGGATCAGCCTTACCGTACCGAAAATCTGCTGAATTCAGCCAATGCTGATCTACGGGCAGTGGCCGAACAAATGGTGGCCCGGCAGTCGGGTGTACAACTCATTCGCGAGGGTGATCAGCTAAGCTACGTCGCGTATGCCCCGATCACGACGGCTGGTTGGAGTATCGCGTTGGTTATTCCTGCCGACGAGATCGATGCCCCGGCCATTGCTACCGGTCAGCGTCTGAGTGAGAGCCAAAGCCGGTTATGGAATCAATTGGTATCGGTTTTGATAGTCATTATCGTTGTCATTAGTCTGCTGGGTCTCTTACTCTCACTATCGTTTACCAATCGGATCAGTGTGATCCGGGAAGGGGTACAGGCAGTTGCCAGTGGCGATCTTTCGCAACGCTTACCCGCCGCCGGCATCGATGAAATTGGTCAACTCGTTGCAGCTTTCAATCACATGACTGATACGCTGCAAAGTAAGATCGCCGAACTGGAAGAGAATGCCCGTCAACTGGCAACCCTCAATGCTGTCTCGAATGAACTAAAAAGTATTCTTTCGTGGCCTGTTTTGCTCGACACGATTCCCAAACTCGTCTGCGAGCGATTTGGCTTTGATCGATCGGTTCTCTACCTGGTTGATGGTGATGTTTTGCGTGCAGTCAGCGCATCGTTTGGGCCTGGGAATGAAGCGGAGACCCAACAGTTTCTGGCGGTGGCGAATGCACATCCGTTGCGTATTAATGGGAAAAGCGTTGAAGCCGATGTTATTCGGAGCCGGAAAGCCATCATTGTCGATAATCCCGAACAGAATCCTCTCGTGAGTAAAGCCAAGCAAGCGGTCGCAGCTAGTCAGTCGTATGTGCAGGTGCCAATCTTTGGCCGAAATGACGCTGTGATCGGGATTATCTCTGCTGACTACAAGTATACGCAGCGTTCCGTTCAGGCGCGTGATGCGGCTCAGTTGCTTACCTTTGCCAGTATGGTCGGGTTGACGATAGAAAATGTCCAACTCTATAATGACCTTGAACAACAGGTTGCTCGCCGCACTGAAGAGCTACAGGCAGCGCTCGAACGGGCGCAACTTGCCGACCGTCGTAAGAGCGATTTCCTTGCCAGTATCAGCCACGAACTGCGTACACCACTGAATGCAATTATCGGCTTCTCAACTGTTTTGCTTGATGATGCCGAGCAACCACTAACACCAACGCAACGCGAGGATATTCAGAGTATTAATCGCAATGGTCGCTTCTTGCTCCATCTGATTAATGAGTTGCTCGATCTCGCCCGTATTGAAGCCGGCCATCTCAACCTTGATATTGGGAGTGTTGATCTGTATCACATTGTTAGTGAGGTCTGTGACACAGTACAAACCCTCTTGCGTAACCGACCTGTATCGCTACGGAATGCTGTTCCGGCAACTTTGCCAGAAATCGCTGCCGATAGTGACCGATTGCGCCAGATTCTCTTTAATCTGCTCTCGAATGCAATAAAGTTCACTGAACGTGGTACTATTACCGTAAGCGCACAGGTGTATGATGAAGTTAACGAAGACGGTAAAGTTGGTCGGTATGTGGCGGTGAGTGTTTCGGATACCGGTATTGGTATCCCCCTTGAGCGACAACACGAAATCTTTAGCGAATTTGTTCAGATTCACGGTCGACGGTCACGCCTTGGTGGAACTGGTCTTGGTCTAGCAATTACCCGTAAATTAGTCTTGGCCCAGGGTGGGCGCATCTGGGTCGATAGCACACCCGGTATTGGCTCAACCTTTACCTTTACCATACCGATTGCGCAACACGTATTGCTGGCAGCACAGGTTGATACTAACGTTACGACATCATGAACCAGTTGCCACAAATCCTGTATATCGAAGATAACCCTGATAATCAGCGCCTGGTGCAGCGCGTGCTTAGTGCGCGCGGTTATCAGGTTATGATTGCCGAAGATGGTCCAGGCGGATTAGCACTGGCTCGCACCAGTCATCCGGCGCTGGTATTAGTTGATCTTGGTATCCCCGGCCTCGATGGCTACGAGACTACGACCCGTTTACGTTCACTGCCTCATATGCGCGATGTGCCAATTATTGCCCTGACCGCCGATGCTTCGCCAGGAGCACGTGAACGAGCATTAATCGCCGGGTGTGATGGGTATCTGAGTAAACCAATTGATGCGCGTGCGCTTCCAGCCCAGATCGCCGAGTTCATTGAGGGTCGACGTGAGCGTCTGCCCGAGGTGATGGAGACGGAGTTACTCCGTTCATACAATCAAAAGTTGGTCGAACGGCTCGAAGCACGGGTTCGCGAACTGACACAAGCTAACGCCCAACTACAAGACCTCGACCGGATGAAGGATCAGTTCCTGGCTACCCTCTCGCACGAATTACGCACGCCGCTGACTTCGCTGCTTGGCTATCTCGAACTCTTCGAGCGTGGTATGCTTGGCCCACTAAGCCCGCAACAAGAAGAAGCGATACGGGTTATGCGGCGTAGCAGCGAAGTATTGGCGCGCCAGTTGAACAATCTGCTCTATTTTCAAGAGATACGGAGCCGTTCTCTTCATTTTGTTCAACTCCAACCGCTCGACATCCTGCGTCCACTGGTTGCTGCTGCCCGCGAACGTGCTGCTCAGGCTCAGTTGCAGTTTGAGGCCATCTTCTCGGAGATGCGACCGATAGAAGTTGATCGCTCCGCTTTCGAGCATCTGATCCGTAATTTGCTCGAAAATGCTTTCCAATACACTGAACCAGGTGGACGAGTACGCTTGATCGTCCGTGATGAACCAACGCGCCTGATTATTCGGGTCGAAGATACCGGGATCGGGATTGCACCCAGCGAGCACGAAAAGATATTTCTTCCCTTCTATCAGGTCGATCACTCGTTGGCGCGGGGGCATCCCGGCAGTGGGCTTGGCCTGGCAATCGTGCGCCATATCGTCGAATCACACGGCGGGCAAATTGCTCTACGCAGTACCCCCGGCGAGGGGAGTGCGTTCACGGTTGCTCTTCCTCGTCGTTTGTAACCTTACCTTTCTCAACGAATCTCAACGACCAACGCGCTGCTCCGTGCTCTCTGTGCTCTCTGTGGTGTACCCGACCGGTTACTGTACTGTTGAATGCCCACGGCTTCTCAACGGTACGCAACGACCAACGCGCTGCTCCGTGCTCTCTGTGCTCTCTGTGGTGCACCCGACCGGTTACTGTACTGTTGGATGCCCACGGCTTCTCAACGGTACGCAACGACCAACGCGCTGCTCCGTGCTCTCTGTGCTCTCTGTGGTGCACCCGACCGGTTACTGTACTGTTGGATGCCCACGGCTTA
>Ga0197142_1000242_pt1 | contig 49781 bp, 45 predicted proteins | sample GBS60_MetaG_FD_148614 | JGI IMG/M metagenome (GOLD analysis project Ga0197142, IMG submission 148614) | Sediment microbial communities from Great Boiling Springs, Gerlach, Nevada, United States - GBS 60_MetaG | ecosystem: Environmental > Aquatic > Thermal springs > Hot (42-90C) > Sediment... | reverse complement strand
ATTTTTTAATGTTTTAGCAATTGCCCGAATAGAAAATTGCCGGCTTTTTGTTTTTAAGTTCTTTTTTAATGTTACCAAATTTTGACTTAAGCAAAAAAGCTTCTTGAAAAATTAAATTTTCAAAAAAATATTTTTTATGTTTTAATAAAAATGTTTTAATGAAAATAAAAATTAAATGCAAAAGTGGCTTATTCTGGGTTTGGGAAACCCAGCCAAAGAATTTGAAAAAACCTTTCATAATGTGGGAAGAGAGACGGTAGAAAAGATTCAAAAAGAATGGGGTTTTTCTGACTGGCAAAAAAAGAAAAAAGAATTTGCCGAAATTTGTAGGGGCAAAATTTTTGACAGAGAAATTATTCTAGCAAAAACCCTTGTTTATATGAACGAAAGCGGTAAAACAGCCAAAGCTCTTTTGGACTTTTTTAAAATAAAACCTGAGCATTTAATTGTTATTCAAGATGAAGCTGATTTAAAAATAGGGAAAGTAAAAATTTCCCAGAACCGAGGCGCAGCCGGCCACAAAGGCATTGTTTCTCTCATTGAACATCTTAAAACGAAAAATTTTATCAGATTCCGAATTGGCATTAGAAAAAATAAAAAAGAAAAGGCTCAATTTTTTGTATTAAAGAAAATAAAAACTGAAGATGAAAAAATAATTGAAAAAGCTAAAGAAGAGACAATCTTTTTACTAAAAGATTTCCTTAAAAATCCAACCAAAGCATCTAAGAATTAATTATTAAATTTTTTACAAAATTCCAGATTTGGGGCTGATTTTCTTTTACCTTCAACCAATACCACCACTCCCCTCCCCAAAAATAAAATTCATCAAAACCCGTCTTTTTAGCAAAATCAATGACGGCTTTTAATTTTTCTAAATTCATTGTTTTCCCCTGCTCATTCAAGGGTAAATCATAAAGCAGAAGCGGACCCCAAGGTTCAGCTTGAAGCTCTACCACAATAACTTTTTTACCAAAGAGTTTTTTAATAAGAGTTGCTTTTCTACTATAAAAAGCGCTGGAAAAAGGATAAGAAACATAACGACCCAAATTGTGAAACCAAACCTTTCGGTACATTGTAATCCCAATAAGATCTCCGATTCTGGCAGCTTTGAGCCAAAAAGAAAACTCGCCGCTCTCGCTTATCAATACTTTTCTCTGGGAATCCAAAGATTTTACTAAAGCCACTTCTTTTCTTAAAAAGTTCTCGTCAAACAAAGGACAGTCGCCAAATTCAAAAAAAGGTTCATTTTCTACCTGCCAATATTGAAGATTGGAAAAATGACGATAACGCAAAACTACTTTTTCAATGAACTCAAGAATTCTTTTTTGCTTTTCTGCATCTGGTAAATCTTTTGCCCAATGAGGCAAATGGCACTCCGGCCAACGAGGTGTTTTTCTTCCAACAACCAATAAAACATTAACATCTCTCTTTTGGGCTTCTTCCATTTGCCAGTCCAAATCCTGAAAATCATATTCTTTTTCTTTTTTTTCAATCAGGTCCCAATAAGCAATCAACCTCAGGTTTTTAATTTTTAAGTCGTCTAAAAGAGCTAAATAATTTTCCCGCCAATCCAACCCTAATTTTTCTGAATGTTTTTGAGAAAACACTATCCCCCATTTTATCTGCGTAGCTGGTTTTTTTGTGCCCCAAAAGAAAAACCAAAATAAAAATACTAAAAAAACACAAATTATTAAAAACCAAAACATAAAAAATTTTAGAAAAACACTATTCAAAATAACTTTTGATTAAATTTTAAACAAATAAAATCAAAAGACCTAAAAAAATCAAAAAAACGGCAAAGAATTTAAAAGTTAAAATTTTTAAAGAAACTTCTTCTTCAAGTAAATCGGGTTTTTTAAAAGAAAAAATAGTTGTCAAAATTAAAAGAAAAACATATTGAACGCCCTGCAAAGCATTCACAAAGGCTAAATAAGGGAGGGGCGCTAAAAGAATGGCAAGATTTTGACACAAAAAAGCGCTGCCGCCAAGAAGCTGATTAAAAACAAAAACTGCTTTTCTTTGCTGATCAAAAATTCTAGAAAAACCGGAAAAACTTTCTCTGACTTTAGGCGAAAAGACAAAAAGAGCGGCGAAAAAAGCACCAAAAATTCTCATCCAAATAAAACCGTTCCAAAAATTTGTTCTCAGATAAACTTGTTTTGTTAAAAAAATCGCTAAAGCAAAAAGTAAAGCGGTTAAAAGAGCGGTTTTAAAAATCGCCCAAAAGATAAATTCTTTCTTTTTAAAAGTGATTAAAAAGCTGCCCACAATTATTAAAAAAAGACTTAAAAGATCGCTCGCTGACAAAAAGTCGCCTTGTTGATTAAAAAATCTACTAAAAATCAAAGTAAAAAGCGGGGTCAAGCCGCCAACTGCCGGCAAAATCACTGAGGCCTCAAAAATCTCCAAACCCTTATAAAAATAAAAAAGCGCGACAATCAAACAAAAACCTGCTCCCAATGATAAATATAAAGTTAAGAAGTCGGGCACAAAAAAATCAACAAAAGGCAAAGGAATCAAAAAAACAGAAAAAGCACCCAAAACGCCGGTTAAAAAAACATAATTTTGAGGATTAGGGGGACCCTTAAGAATATATTTATCACCCAAAGAAACAAAAGCTGAAAAAAGATAAGAAGTAAGGGCAAAGAAAAGCCACCACATTTAAGGATTCTGATTAATTACTTTTTTAATATTAAAAAAGCCCAATTTCTCTATTTCCAAAAAACCAGAAACGGCCGCTTTTAACAAAAGACCTTCTTTTAAAAAATCAAACAGCCATTCATGAGTATAAAGAGGGTTCTCTTGGAGAATGCCGGCCCCCATCTTTAACAACCAATCACGATTAAACTCTTCCTGTGAACCAAGGGGTGGCGCAATAATAAAAGGCAAACCCAACCCAGCATAAAAAGAAAGTTCGCTGGGTTTTGACCACAAAACATCGGTTTTTCTTAAAGCTAAATTAAATTGATCAAAATAATCCTCAACTTTTTCAGCAAAAAGAATTTCTAGATTCTTTCCTAAAAAGTTTGTTAAATTCATTCTTTTAATTACTCTTTCAAAATAAGCTTTTACTTCTTTTTTAACCCCGCAAGACAAAATAATTTTTATTTTATTAGTTTCAATCTCTTTTTTTAAACTTTGAATCATCAAAAACCCAATTTCTTTCTGAGCGCCCGCGCCGCCTACCGAAAACATTAGAGTAAAAGGATGATTGGGAGTTAAAGGTAAATTATGAAGAGAATTTTCAAAAAAGAAACGGTATTTTTTAAAAAATATTTTATCGGGGTCAAGATTAAGAATCCGAGAACAAAAATCTTCCCTCAAAATCTCCATTTTTTCATCCCCGATATTTTCTGGTGGCAAAGGATAGCCGGTGACAAAAATATTTTCTTCCTTTACGCCATAGAGTTTTAAACGTTCTTTCACTCTTAAGGTCGGCGCAAAAAACTTAACCCGACTTTGGGAAGAGTTGAGAAGCGCCCAAGTTCTCGAAATATCGCTATCGCAAATCACGCAATAAATCTCGCCGGGATAATTAAAAATTTGGGCCATTAGAGCCGGGGTAAAAAAAGTGGTGACCAGAGGAAACGGTTGGTTTTTCAATTTTTCTATCAAATCTTTTCCAAAACCCTTTTTAATCAAAAAAACCAATTGTTGTAATTGAAAATTGGTTTTTGACAAATCACGCTTTGGGTAAAAAGGAGCAATCCTTTGGAATTTGTCTAAAAAGGAAAAAACAAGTTTTCCAAAAAGAGGAAATTCTTGAAAACGGCTAAAAAATTCATAAGTTCTTAAACTCGCTAACCAAGCTTTTTTATCGTTCAAGGGCTGACCTTCATAATCATCAGCATGCCAAATTTTTCCCCCAAAAGCTAAAGACCTCAAAGAATAAGCAGTTCTTTTGTGACCATAACCCATTGTCACATCAACTAACCAAACCTTTTTCGAAAAATCCTCGCTCATTTTATTCCCCTTCTTATTTTATCTTTTCTAAAAGAATAATAAAATAAAGATTTTCCTTGGAATATCGCCTTGATAACTTAATTATTATTTGCTTTTTAATTGAATTTCCAATTTTAAAAATCTAAAATAGCAAAAAAACGCTTCTTCTAAAATCAAAGCGAGTTCAGAACATTCCAGGTTTTTTCTTTAAACTGCCCGCAAGCTCTAGAATTCACGGGCATACAGCCCTAAACTCTAAGACTTTGCGGCGACGGTTCCAGAGCAAGGAGGAAACTCGAAACCGCCACACTTGCGGGCAGTTTAAAGAAGCTTTTTATTTTGATTTAACAAAAAGGTTAAAAAATGTCAAAAGATTCTCAATTTTTAAAAAAGGTTTTTATTGCTGCTCTTTTACCCTATTTTCTGGAAAGGGATTCTATTTGGTTTGAAAAAAATTCAGAAAACCTGGAAAAAGCTTTAAAAACCCAACCTTTCTTCCAAGAAAACTTAATTCTTCTGGAAGAAGGGCAGTTTCTAAAGCTTTCTGAATTTCTAAGAAAATTAGACGAATTAGGTTATGAAAAAGTTTTTGAAATTCAAGAAACGGGCGAATTCAGTCATCTGGGAAACATTGTTAAGATTTTTCCGATTAACCTTCCTTATCCAATCAGAATTGAATTGAAAGGAAATTACCTTGAAACCATTGAAAAACTTTCTTCTCAAGAAGAAAACGAAAAAAGAGCGAAAGAAAGATTAATTAAAAAGTTAAAAAACCAAAAAGCTTTTTCTGATTTAAAAAATTTAAAACCCGGCGAATATTTGGTTCATTTAGACCACGGCATCGGAAGATTTGTCGGTGTCAAAAAAATCACCTTAGAAAACACAACCCTCTCTTATTATTGTCTTGAATACGCCAACCAAGATGAGCTTTATGTGCCTTTCGGGCTTGAAAGAAAACTTTCCCGATACCTCAGTTTTTCAGAACCCAAATTATCAAGATTAGGTTCGACTCTCTGGCAAAGAACCAAAAAAAGAATAAAAGAAGAAGCAGAAAAATTGGCAAAAGAACTCCTTAATCTTTACGCTAAAAGAGAAATTAGCTGGCGCCCTCCTTATCTCAAAGACCCTTTAATTGAAAAAGAAGTGGCAGCCTCTTTCGGTTACGAAGAAACACCGGACCAAGTTAAAGTGATGGCAGAAATTGAAAATGATCTTCAAAACAATAAACCAATGGACCGGATTGTTTGCGGCGATGTAGGTTTTGGCAAAACCGAAATTGCTTTAAGAACAATGGTTAAAGCTGCCATTTCAGGTTATCAAGCCGCGCTGATTTGCCCAACAACAATTTTGGCGAATCAACATTACGAAAACTTTAAAAAAAGACTTCAAAAGTTACCTCTCAATGTTGCTTTGCTTTCCCGACTGCAAACCAAAAAAGAGCAAAAAGAAATTCTTAAAAAAATCAGCGATGGAAAAATCGATCTGGTTATTGGCACTCACCGATTATTGTCAAAAGATGTAAAATTCAAAAAACTGCAACTCTTAGTAATTGATGAAGAACAACGATTTGGTGTCAGACAAAAAGAAAAATTTAAAGAATTAAGAACCAACCTTGATATCCTCTCTTTATCAGCAACGCCAATTCCAAGAACCCTCTCTTTGGCTTTGGCTTCTCTAAGAGAAATTAGCTTTATCCAAACTCCGCCTCCCGATCGCAAATCAATCAAAACCGAAATTAAGCCCTGGTCGCAAAAAATAATTGCCAAAGCTATTAATTTTGAATTAGAAAGAAAGGGCCGCGTTTATTATCTTCATAATTTAATTGAGAACATAAATTCCATTAAAAAAATGTTGGAAAAGCTTGCTCTCTCACAAAAAAATTCCGAATGGAAAATAGCAATTCTTCATGGCAGAATGAAAGAAAAAGAAATTATTGAAACCATAAAGAGTTTTCAAGAGGGTAAAACAAATATTCTTGTTTCCACGACAATTATTGAAAATGGAATTGATCTGCCCCAAGTAAATACCTTAATCGTGGCTGATGCCACCAAGTTGGGTTTAGCTCAGGCTTATCAAATCAGAGGCAGAATTGGCCGAGGACCCATTCAATCTTTTGCTTATTTTCTCTATCCAGACAAACTTCAAAGAAAGGCTAAATTGCGCTTAAAAGCTTTAAAAGAAAATGAAGAACTGGGATCAGGTTACAGAATCGCCTTAAAAGACCTTGAAATAAGAGGTGCCGGCAATGTTTTAGGAAAAGAACAATCAGGTAACATTAAAGCGGTTGGTTTGAATCTTTACTGCCAGTTAATCTCGCAAGCCGTTGAAAAAATAAAAGAGCAGAATTTAACAAAACAACAAAACAATGACTAAAATTCAGACAATCTCAATTCAGGAAAAAGGCTATCCAGAAATCCTCAAAAAAATCAAAAACCCGCCGTCGCTTCTTTATTTTCAAGGAAAAATTCTGGAAAAAGAAAAATGCTTCGCTGTTGTTGGTTCCCGAAAATGTTCTCCTTATGGCAAAGAAGCAACTTTCAGAATTGTTTCAGAGTTAGCTTTGGCTGGTCTTACTATTGTTTCGGGTTTGGCGCCCGGCATTGATACGATTGCCCACAAAACCGCTTTGGAACTTAAAAAAAGAACTATCGCGGTTTTAGGAACCGGCCTTGAAGAGAAAGTAATCTATCCCCAAGAAAATTTAACGCTGGCTCGAAAAATAGTAAATCAAGGAGGACTCCTTCTTTCCGAATACCCCCCTTTCACTCATGGTTCTAAATTCACCTTTCCGGCAAGAAACCGGCTTATTTCAGGGATTTCTTTAGGCGTTGTGATTGTTGAAGCTGATTTAAAAAGCGGTGCTTTAATTACGGCTCAATGGGCAAAACAACAAAAAAGAAAAATATTTGCAGTGCCAGGTTCCATTTATTCTCGGCTTTCTCAAGGGCCTCATTTTTTGATAAAACAAGGAGCAATCCTTGTTGAAAATGGACAAGATATCTTAAAAGTTTTAGGATTGAAAATAAAAACAAAGGAAAAAAGCAAAGAAAAAGAGGCTGAAGATGAAGAAAGCAAGTTAATCTTGAAAGTATTAGAAAAAGGCGCCCAAAATATTAATCAAATCATTGAAGCAACAAGATTGGCGCCAAAGAAAGTTATCTCTCTCTTAAGTCTGATGGAAATTGAAGGTAAAGTAAAAAATTTAGGAAACAATACTTTTATTTTAAATTCTTAAAACTTATGACAAAGTTAATTATTGTAGAAAGCCCCACCAAATCAAAAACTATTAAAAAATTCCTGGGCAAAGATTATAAGGTTGTTTCTTCTTTAGGCCACATCCGAGATTTGCCAGCCAAAGAATTAGGAGTCTCAATTGAAGAAAACTTTAAACCAAAGTATGTCATCCCTCCCAAAGCTAAAAAAATCGTAAAAATTCTTACCGAAGAAGCAAAAAAAGCAAAAACAATTATTTTGGCAAGCGATGAAGACCGCGAAGGTGAAGCCATTGCTTGGCATATTGCCGAAATTTTGAAAAAAAATTTAGGCGCCAAAGAAAAATCTCTCACCCCTTTTCAAAGAATCGTTTTTCACGAAATCACTAAAAGCGCTATTGAAGAGGCTTTGAAAAATCCCCGAGAAATTGATTTAAACCTGGTTAATGCTCAGCAGGCCCGAAGAATTCTAGACAGAATTGTGGGTTATAAACTTTCACCTTTTTTATGGAAGAAAGTTTTCCGAGGACTTTCAGCCGGTCGCGTTCAATCAGTCGCCTTAAGATTAATTGTTGAAAGAGAAAGAGAAATAGAAAAATTCGTACCAAAAGAATACTGGACCATTGAGACGATTTTAAAAAATGATAAAGGAAAAAAAATAAAAGCTTTGCTCATCAAAAAAAACGGGAATTTAATTAAAAAATTAGATATTAAAAATAAGGAAGAGGCTGAAGAAATTATTAAGGATTTAAAATCAGCCCAATTTCAGGTAAAAAGTTTTGAAAAAAAAGAAATAAAAAGGAAGCCTTTGCCGCCTTTTATGACCAGTACCCTTCAACAGACAGCTTTTCAGAAATTCCGTTGGCCAGCCAAATTGACAATGAAAATAGCTCAGGATCTTTACGAAAACGGTCTTTGCACTTATCACCGAACCGATTCCTTAAATTTAAGCAAAGAATCATTAGAAAAAGCGGCTCAATTTATTAAGAAAAATTACGGCAAAAATTATCTCAGACAAAGAAAATATAAAAACAAATCCAAAGTCGCCCAAGAAGCCCATGAAGCAATCAGACCAACTTATCCTGAAAAAACGCCTGAATCTTTAAAAAAATTAACCGAAAGACATTTTAAACTTTATGATTTAATCTGGCGAAGATTTATTGCTTCCCAAATGAGCGAAGCTATTTTTGACGATGCTCTCCTTTTAATTGAGGCCCGGAAAACAGAAAATCTCTTTTACGAATTGAAAGCCACCGGTCAAATTCTTAAATTTGATGGTTTTTTGAAAGTTTATCCGACAAAATTTGAAGAAACAGAACTTCCCTCGTTTCAGGAAGGAGAAAAACTTAAACTTATTGAAATTCTGCCCCGGCAGCATTTTACCCAGCCTCCCAGCCGTTATAACGACGCGACTTTAATTAAAGCTTTGGAAGAAAAAAATATCGGTCGCCCTTCTACTTATGCTCCTATTATCGCCACCATTCAAGAAAGAAACTATGTCGTCAGAGAAAAAGGAAAATTTAAACCAACACGGATCGGGTTTCTCGTGAATGATATTTTAACAGAACATTTTCCTTCAATAGTTGACCTCAATTTTACCGCCAAACTTGAAGCGGAACTCGACGAAATTGCTCAAGGAAAAAGAAATTGGGTAGAAATTTTAAAAGAATTCTATGAACCTTTTGAAAAAAATCTCCAGCAAAAATACGAAGAAGTAAAAAAACAAGGAATTATCAATGAAAAAACCGAAGAAAAATGCCCCCAATGCGGATCAAATCTTATCATTAGATTGGGAAAATTTGGCGAATTTTACGCCTGCTCTGCTTTTCCTCAATGCAATTTCACCAAACCCCTCAAAACAGAAGAACCAATTCTCTGCCCTCAATGTCAAGAAGGAAAAATTTTGACAAAAAAAACCAAAAAAGGGAAAATATTTTACGGTTGCTCTCGCTACCCAGATTGTAATTTCGCTTTATGGTCAAAACCAATTATGGCTTCTTGCTCTCAATGCGGTTCAATTTTTATCGAAGAAAAAGGAGAAAAAAAATGTTCTAATCCAAAATGTCCCGCCAAAAATGAAAAAATTCAAAAATAAAATGAAAAAACCTATCTTTTTTTTATTTTTATTAGTGATTTTGACAAGTTTTTTTCCCAAACAAACTTCAGCTCAAACTCAGGAAGAAAAAATTTTCAAAAATATTTTTCAGCAATTATTAGTAATTAAGTAAAAAGTTAAAAACTTAGAAATACCAGAAAGTTTATTGATAACCACCGGCGAAGCTGAAATTCTTTTAAAGATTAAGGGAGAAGGAAAAAACTAAAATCAGAAAAAATAACCATTCAAAAATTTTTAGAACTTTTATTTGAAAGCCGCGGAATTTTTCCTCAAAAAGATAATTTTCTCTTTGAAACCTAAAATCCTGTTCTAGATTTCGCCAAAATTTTAAATCTGATTCCTGACAAAAATAACGGCTTTGAATTTATCACAAGAAATCAAGCCCAACAAATAATCAAAGATTTTGAATCAATTAAAGATAAAATTAGAAAAGATGGTCTTTGGGGTAAAATAGATTTTCACGAACATTATCGAACCGGCGGGAAAATTGAAGATTTTTTGCTCTATTTGAAAAAACTTTTCCCCGAGAAAATTATCGCTTTTTGCACCATTGACGAAAAAGACGAAAAGGCAATTTTTGATTTGGAAGAATGTCTTCAAAACGGCGGCGAAGGATTAAAAATTTTAGGCGGGCACCCTAATTTTTACGATGAAAAACTTGACTCCCCAAAAAAGAAAATTACTTTTGCGCTTTTGGTGAAAAAGATTTAAAACAACCGGGCTTAGCATTGCCAAGAGAAATTCTGAAAAAGCTTTATTATGAAAATATTAAAGAAGAAAAAATTATAAAAATTGGGGCTTAATTTAAAAATTAATAAAAAAAAGAATGAAAGTTTTTTCTTTCTCGTTTCAAAATTTAAAAGGGAGGCCAAACGAGGATTATTATTTAATTTCATCAAAGCATCCTCTTTGGGCTGTGGCTGACGGTATAACAAGAACAAAAAATAAAAAAGGTTACCCCCTCAACTCAGGCGCCCGATTGGCAGCAGAAGAATTTTGTAAAACGGTAATCAATTATCTGGAAAATAATTTCAAAAAAGCCAATTTGAGAAGCGTCAAAAAAGCGTTTGATTTAGCAAACCGAGCAATTTTTAATCTAAACGAAAAATACGGCATCAATAAAAAGATAAATTACTTAGAAAATGATTATTTTTCTACCTGCGGCGCCGCTGCTTTTATAAAAAGGAATATCTTATTCTATGGCTATGTTGGAGATTGCGGAATTAGAATTTATGACAAAAATAACCTTTTGCGTTTAATTTCAATCGATGATATTAGTCCCTTGGAAGAATTAAGGGACCAAAAATTCAGGTCAGAAAAAGAAAGATTAATTTTTTGGCGGAAATTTTTAAGAAACAAACCTAAGGCTCCTTATTTAACTTATGGGGTTTTTACCGGAGAACCGGAAGTTAAACATTATTACCATTTAGGCAAGATTAATCTTCAGAAGGGAGATTTGATATTGATTTATTCTGATGGCGCCTTTCAGTTTGTCAAAAATCTTGAATTTATAAAGCTATTAAAAAAACAACTCTTAAAGGAAACAAATAAATTTATAAAAAAAGAAATAAAACTCCAAAAGATAACAAAAGCAACCGAAGAAAAATTCTTTGATGATAAAACTTTAATTTCGGTTCTCTTTTAGCAAGTTTTCCAAGATAACTTTATTTTCTGCCTCTTCCCGCTAATCCCTTAAATTAAAAACTAATTCGTCAAGAAATTGATAATTTTATTCTGGATATAAAAAGTTTTAATAATTTTTTTATTTTGGAGCCATTTTTGGATCTTGGGCGAGTTAAAAGCTATTTTCTGAGCCTCTGATTGACTTAAACCCTTGCCTACTTCAATCCGATCCCTGACTCTGCCGTTAACCTGAATAATCAAAGTAAACGAATCTTTCTCAACAAGATGAGAGTCATAAGATGGCCATTTCTGGCTGAAAACTGATTGAAACTTTTTTGATTTCTTGGCAAAAAAATTCTGCCACAAAGCCTCGCAAAAATGGGGCGCAAAAGGTGCCAGCAGCAAAACAAAAACCTCCAGATATTTTTTGCCAAAAACTTGGTATTTTTCTAAAGCTTTTAAATATTCCATAAGGCTAGCAATGGCGGTGTTAAATTTCAGATTTTCAATATCTTCGGTCACTTTTTTAATGGTTCTGTTTTTTATTCTCTCCAATTCTGGTTTAGTTTCTTTATTTCCTATTTTCTTATTAGCTGCTGCCTCAGAAATTAATTTCCAGGCTCTTTTCAAAAAACGAGAGATACCCATAATTCCTTCATCCCGAAAATCGCCACCCTGATCAAAAGGACCCAAAAACATCAAATACATTCTTAAAGTATCGGCGCCGTACTTTTTGATATACTCATCCGGATTAATAACATTACCTCTTGATTTTGACATTTTAGCTCCCTGAGAAATCAAAAGACCATGAGCCCTAAATTTCTTAAAGGGCTCTTCAAAATGAATAAAGCCAAGATCTTTAAGGACAAAACAAATAAATCTTGAATATAGCAAATGCAAAACAGAGTGCTCTGCTCCACCAATATACATATCAACCGGCAACCATTTATGATTAATTTTTTTGTCAAAAGGGACATTTTTAAGGCGGGCCGAAGGGTATCTCAAAAAATACCAAGCTGAATCCAAAAAGGTATCTGAAACATCGGTTTCCCGAAAAGCTTCTTTATGACAAACAGGACATTTTGTCTTATAAAACTTGGATTCCTGAGCAAGGGGCGATTTTCCAGAACCCAAAGGTTTAAAGTTTTCAATATAGGGCAATCTTACTGGCAAATCTTTTTCCGGAACAGGCACAATCCGATATTTTTCTCCCTCAAAGATTTCATAATCAACGCCTTCCCTTAAATTTGAGGAATCCTTTTTTTTCAAAGCTTCAAAACAATGATGACAATAAATAATAGGAAGAGGTGGTCCCCAATATCTCTGTCGCGAAATTAACCAATCCCTTAAATGATAAGAAACTGATTTTTCTGCTAGATTCTTTTCTGCCAGCCATTTTAAGATTTTCTCTCGCGCCTCTTTTGAGGTTAAATTATTAAACTGGGCAGAGTTTTTTAAAATACCTTCCCCCTCGTAAGCTTTCTCAATTTTAACTTTTGAGTTGGAATTCTGACTTTTGAGTTCTGAATTTTGAATTACTTCCTTTATCGGAAGATCATATTTTTGAGCAAACTCAAAATCCCTTTGATCATGAGCCGGAACTCCCATAATGGCACCTGTCCCATAACTCGCTAAAACATAATTTGAAATCCAAATTGGAATTTTTTCTTGGGTAGCCGGGTTAATAGCATAAAGCCCTGAAAAAACTCCGCTCTTTTCTTGGTTTGATTCTTCTTTGATTTTTTTGGAAACAGTTTCAATATAATCTCTAGCTTCCCGGAAAATTTTTAAAACACCTTTTCTGATTAATTCGTGGAACGGCGAGATAACCAAATAAGTGACGCCAAAAATAGTGTCAATGCGGGTGGTAAAAACTTCAATAAAAAGAGAAGAATTTTCGGCTAAATTATCAACCACTTGAAACTTTACCTTAGCGCCTTCTGATTTTCCAATCCAATTCTTTTGGGCAATTTTAACTTTCTCTGACCAATCGAGCTTTTCAAGATTATTTAAAATGCGTTCGGCATATTTTGTAATTTTAAAAAACCACTGCTTTAAGAACTTCACCTCAACCTGAGAATCGCAGCGTTCGCATTTACCTTGAATTACCTGTTCATCTGCTAAAACAGTCTTACAAGAAGGACAAAAGTTAACCGGCGCTTCTTTCCGATAAGCCAACCCCGCTTTAAATAATTGCAAAAAAAGCCACTGGGTCCAACGATAATAATTGGGATTATAAGTCTCAATTTTATAGGACCAGGCAAAAGCATTACCAATAGCCCGCAATTGGGAATAAAAACGCTTCTGAGTAATTTTGGAGAGAATCATCGGGTGCTTGCCAATTTTCAAAGCGTAATTTTCGGAATGAATCCCAAAACCATCTAAACCAATAGGTTCAAAAACATCAAAACCTTGCATTCTTTTAAAACGACCATAAATATCAGAACCGGTAAAAGCGTACATATTGCCTACATGCAATCCTTCGGCTGAAGGATAAGGAAACATCATCAAATTGAAAAAAGGTTTTTTGGCTTTTTTAAGATCAGGCTCAAAAACCTTTTCTTTTTCCCAAATTCTTTGATATTTTTTTTCAATTTTTTCGATTTGATATTCTTTGTTTTTCATAAAAAATAGAATATTAATCATTCTATTTTAATTAACCAGTAAAGTGTTTTCAAGCTTTTAAAATAAAAAAGCGGACTTAGACGAAGTCCGCCTCTAATATCACATTTCTCTTACTACCGAGCTTACCACCGATATGGTCTTTCTTCTTAAAGACCTTAACACCTCAGCTTTTGCCTCCTCCACCTCTCGAGTTAAATCAAAAAGAGGAGGATCTACTTGATTCCACTCCTCTTTCCTAAGCTTTTCTCTTAATTTTAAGAGGTAGCTATTTTCAGCTTCCTCGGTTAACCTCCGGAAAATTTCTGCCCTAATATTCTGGAGGTCATTTGAGGAAGGAAGAGGAATAGAAGGTGGTAAGTAAATCTCTGGAGGGATGTTAGGTCTAAGCTCCCGCTCTAAACGATCAACTTCCTCTTGAAAGAAGGGATTATCCCTCATCCCGTCAAGCAAGGCAATAGCTTTTTCTGGCTCGACGGGAAATGAGGAAACCGGATAAGCCCCTACGACCAACGCCGGACTGTTGCCTCTTAGAAAGAGAGCCGTCTCACGAGAAATCAATTTCACGTTTTTCTTTGAAATCACCGCCGCGATAATTCTAACGACCTTCCATTTCCTTAGCCAAAGCGGCTCATTGGCTCCTTTCACCGCTTCTTTCAGAGCGCCTAAGGGTGAAAGAAGCCAATCTGAAAAACCGAAAGGAACCGTCACTTCGCCCACCTCATAGGGAGCGCCAAACGCGCCAATAAACAGATTGTTTGCTTTCTGCCACGTTACCTTCCAACCAATCCAATGGAGACCATCACCTACGGCACATGATCTCCATTCATTTTCAATGCACTCTTCGCACCAAATGCCGGTCCAACTTAAATTTGAGCATCCCTCATGACTACACTTCTGACCCATCTTTTTCACGCTCCTTATTTGTAAAATTTGCTAAGATTTTTTTTAAAATCCTTTTATTTTTTTGTCAAGTTTATCTTTGGGTATTTTCAAATCTTAAAAAGATTCCGAGCATTCTCAAGGGTTTTTTCAAAAAGCAATTCTAAGGAAATTTTTTTAATCTGAGCCACAAAAGAAGCAATATGAATGATATTTAAAGGAGTGTTGCGCTCTTGAGGATTTTGGGGAGATAAATAAGGCGAATCTGTTTCTAATAAAATCCTTTCCAAAGGAGTTCTTTCAATAATTTCTCTGAAATTAACCCCTTGAATTTTTTTAAAAATTATACCATTGAAACCAATATAAAAACCGATATTTAGATATTGCTCAAGTTCCGAAATTTTTCCAACAAAACCGTGAGCAACGCCTGCCACCTCAAAATCGCTTAAAAGAGAAAGAATGTCTTGATGGGCAAGCCTTGAGTGCAAAATAATGGGTAAATCCAGTTCTTCCGCCAGTTTTAATTGCTCAGCAAAAACCCTTCTTTGCTCTTGTTTTTGTCTTTCTCTTTCTTTTTTACTTTTAGGTAAATAATAATAATCTAAACCAATTTCGCCAATAGCGACAATTTTTTTGGAAGAAAGAGCTAAACTGCGATATCTCTCCAAATCAAAAACTTCGCCCGCTGTTTCAAATTCTAAATTCGGGTCAATCTCTTTCTCAGCCACTTTAAGAGAAACAAGATGTAAAGGATGAAGACCCACTGCCGCCCAAACCCCCTCTTGAAATCTTTCAGCAATTCTCAAAGCTCGCTGACTGGTTGAAAATTCAGCGCCAGGCAATAAAAGACCAATTCCAACTTTTAAGCACTCTTCAATAAGAGAAAAACTATCTTCTTTGAAATCTTTAAAATTTAAATGGCAATGAGTATCAATAACTTTCATAAATTAAGCAAGGCGCGGGAAAAAAGTTTCTGAAGAAGAAAGGTCTAAAGAAAGACCGCTTCTAATAAACTCCTCTTTATCCAAAAAGCAAGGCTTTTCTTTTAACAACCCTTCAATATTTAAAATCTTGGCTATCTTTAAACTGGTTCTTGGTAAAAAGGGATAAAGTTGCCAACTTAATTGATAGATGGCGTCAGCTAACCCAAAAAGAACCCAATCCAATTCTTTCTTCTTATTTTCTCTAAAAAGTTGCCAAGGTTTTTCTCCATCAATATAACGATCTATTTCTGAAATAAATCTCCAGATAGAAGATAAAGCCTCGTTGAATTTTAAATTTTGAAGAGCCAAAGTTAAATCTTGCCAAGATTTTTTTTGATTATAAATTTCGGGGTCAATCTTTAAAGGATGCTGGTCTGGATTATAGGCCGGTCTTGGTATTTTATTTTGACTGTATTTTTGAATCATTGAGAAAACTCTTGCCAAAAGATTACCAAGACCTTTCGCTAAATCAGCATTGTATCTTTCTTGAAACTTTTCAATGGTAAAATCGCCGTCTTCGCTCGGTGGAATTTCTCTTAAAAGATAATAACGCAAGGCATCAACTCCGTATTTTTCAACCAAAGAAAAAGGATCAACTACATTGCCTAAAGTTTTAGACATTTTCTGACCAGCCACACTAATAAAACCATGGATGAAAATCTGCTGAGAAGGAGGCAACTTGGCAGAAAAAAGCATTGCCTGCCACATTGCTGCCTGTTGTCTTAGATTGTCTTTACCAGCCACCTGAAAACCTGGCCAAAAAGCTTCAAATTTTTCTTTATTTCTGGGCCAACCTAGGGCAGCAATATAATTAATAAGAGCGTCAAACCAAACATAAATTACCTGAGAACTATCGCCAGGAACCTCAATACCCCATGGCAAGCGAGATTTTAAACGAGAAATACTAAAGTCATTTAAACCTTTTCGGACAAAATTTTTAATTTCAAGTTGTCTGGTTTTGGGTAAAACAAAATCCGGTCTTTGCTCGTATAACTCTAAAAGTTTTTCTTGATATCTCGAAAATCTAAAAAAATAGTTTTCTTCCTCAATTAATTGAAGCTCTCTATTGGGATGCAAAGGACATTTGCCTCTAACCAGTTCGGAGTCTGTTTTTTCCAATTCACAACCGACGCAATATTTTCTTTGGTATTTCTTTTTATAAATATCGCCATTTTCAACACATCTTTTCCAGAATTCTTTTACCGCTTCGATATGATAAGGGTCAGTTGTTCTAATAAAATTATCATAAGAAAGATCCAGATTGTTTTTTAATTGTTTAAATTTTTCGGCAAAAATATCGCAATATTCTTTTGGACCCAATTTTTCTTTTAGAGCCGCTTCGTAAATTTTTAAACCGTGTTCGTCGGTACCGGTATTAAAAAAAACATCGTAACCAGCTAATCTTTTTTGGCGAGCAATCACATCAGCCTGAATAATTTCTAAAGCAAAACCTAAATGCGGCGGCGCATTCACATAAGGCAAAGTTGTTGTGAGATAGAATTTTTTCTCCGGCATAATCTTTGATAGCTTTCTAAAATTTGCTTAATCTCTTGTTGCCTCTTCTTTTTTTTTCAATTCAGCAAACTCTTTAATAATCTCAACAATCACCGCAAATAAAGGAAGAGCTAAAATAGCGCCCATTAATCCCCAGAGAGTGCCACCAAAAGCAAAAGCCATTAAAGTGAGAGAAGGCGGCAAACCTATAAATTTCTTTGCCAAAAAAGGATTCAGAAGATTATTTTCAATCTGCTGAATAATGATGAAGGCAGCCAAAGCCAAAAAGCCAAGAAATAAATCATCCGCCGCCGAAACTAAAAATATCAAAACACCGGAAAAAATAGGACCCAAATAAGGGATAAAATTCGTTAAACCAGCAATTAAGGCTAAAGAAATCGGATAAGGGATATTAAAAATCAAAAAAACTAAATAGCAAAGAAAGACAACAAAAAGCGAGGAAAGAAGCCGGCTCAAAAACCAATGGGCAACTTTTTTGTGCGCCTTCCGCCAAATTAAAATTAAAGCTTCTTCATATTTTTGAGGGCTTAATAATTTTATTGCTTCTTCCAAATACTTTCTTTCCAAAGAAAGAAAAATAGAAGTAGTAATCACAAAAATAGTGGAAAAAATGCCGCCAAAAATAGCAAATAAAACATTGAAAATGTTATCTGAGATTGCTAGCAACGATTTTTCAAAAAATTGCCAAAAATTTTCAAGATTGGAAAAAGCTTTAAAGCCCAAAACTTTTAAGGGGGGCGCTATCTTTTCAAAATAAGCCGGAAAAGATTGGGTAAACTTATTAACCTCAAAAACAAATAAAGGAATTGAGGCATATAAAACTAAAACAAAAAAGGCAAAAACAGACCCATAAGCTAGAAGAATGCCAATTCCCTGAGGAATTCTTCTTTGCTCAAAATAATCAATAATCGGGTTAAAAAGCATTGAAATTATTAAAGAGAATAAAAATAAAACCAAAAGAGAACCTGCTAAATAAAGCAAATAAAGCGCAAAAATAGTAATGGCTATTTTAATAATTGATGTCCAAGAGATATCTAAAATGAATTTTTGGTTTTCCATATTTTAAAAAGTAAAATTAAAAATCTTCTCCAGTTTCTCTTTTGAAGAAACAGGACCCACCAGAGCGAGATTTAATCTCTGAGGCTGGAATATTTCTCTGGCTACCTTTTTAATATCTTTAAGGGTCACTTTTTCTATCAAAGCGCATTCTCTTTGGGGCAGAGAAATATTCTTTTCCAATAATTCTTGAAGACCTAAATAATTTGCCCAACTGTTGCTGGTTTCTAAACCTAATAAAATTTTTCCCTTTAAATTTTCCTTGCTTATCTTTAACTCTTGTTCGCTTACTCCTTTTTGGGCAATTTCCTGGTATTCGTTTAAAATAATTTTGATTGCCTCCAAAACATTATCATTATTCACACCGGCCTGAGTTGCCAAATAACCAGCATCAGTATAATGAAAAGAATTGGTAGTCACATAATAACAAAGACTCTTCTTCTCTCTTAACTGAGTAAAAATGCGGGAACTCATAATGCCTCCCAAAAGATTGGCCAAAACCGCCAAAGGGTATCTTCTCTTATCAAGAAGACCAAAAGTTCTCACTCCTAAAATTAAATGGGTTTGGTCGGTTTTTCTTTTTTCTAAAATTATTGCGGGCTTTTTTTGAAATTCTTGGGTCTTAAAACTTTGTTTTAGAGAACCTCTTTCAAGCTGAAAATAACGACTCACTTTTGAAAAAACATCTTTTTCAAAAGAACCGGCTAAAACAATTACCGCATTTTCGCCAACAAAATAGGTTTTTCGCCAATTTTCTAAATCAGCTCGTTTAATTCTCTTTAAACTGGTTGGGGTTCCAAGAATTGAAAAACCCATTGGCGTCTCGCCATATAAAAGTTTTTCCCATAATTCTTCTACAAAACTTTGAGGATCGTCTTTAATCATTCGAATTTCCTCTAAAATAACTTTTTTTTCCTTTTCAATTTCTAAAGGATCAAGTTTTGGATTTAAAATCAAATCTGATAAAACATCTAAAGCCAATTCTAAATGAAGAGGGGTCACCTTAACCCAAAAACCCAAATATTCTTTGCTGGTAAAAGCGTTATAAAGACCGCCCACCTGATCTAATTCCCGGGAAATAGCTAGATGATCTGGTCTTCTTTGAGTGCCTTTAAAAACCAAATGTTCCAATAAATGAGAAATTCCCTGAATTCTTTTTTGCTCATATTTGGAACCTAAACCAAACAAAACCAGAAGCGTCACCGCTTTTGAATTTTCTAAAGGCGCTAAAATTAAAGAGGCTTTATTTTTTAATCCCAACTTCTTCAAAAAAGCAGCCATTGGTTTAATTGGTTTAATTAACTAATTTTGAAGAAATCACCGAAATCAAATCCTGAATTTTAATCCTTTCTTGTGCCATAGTATCTCGATCCCTTAAAGTCACTGTTTCATCTTTCAAGGTTTCGAAATCAATGGTCAAGGCAAAAGGAGTCCCCTGTTCGTCCTGTCTCCGATAACGTCTGCCAATTGAACCTTGGTCGTCATACTGACACAAAAAAGCAGGTTTTAACATAAAAAATACTTCTCTTGCCTTAGAAACAAGTTCTTTTTTGTTTGAAAGTAAGGGGAGAACCGCCACTTTAATTGGCGCCAATCTTTTGGAAAGTTTAAGAACCACCTCGATTTCTTTTGAGGCCTTGGTAGTTTTAGTTCTGCCACCAGGTACCTCCTCATAAGCATCAATTAAGAAAGCTAATAATGATCTTTCTACCCCGACTGATGTTTCCACGATATGAGGAAAATATTTTTCTTTAGTTTGGGGGTCAAAATAACTTAAATCTTGCGAACTATATTTGGTATGGCGCGACAAATCCCACTCGCCCCGATTATGAATACCTTCAATTTCCTGCCAACCAAAAGGAAAATGATATTCAATATCAACCTGCTCCACCGCGTAATGAGCCCTTTCAACAGCCGGCACCTCCCGAAAACGAAGATTTTCTTTTTTAATACCTAATTTTAAATACCACTGATATCTTTTTTCTTTCCACTTTTCAAAAAACTGATGAGCTTCTTCTTTTTTACAAAACCACTGCATTTCCATCTGCTCAAACTCTCTCATTCGGAAAATAAAGTTTTTGGGTGTAATCTCATTGCGAAAAGCTTTACCAATTTGAGCAATCCCGAAAGGCAATTTCAAACGCATTGATTGTAAAACATTTTTAAAATTAACATAAATTCCTTGACAAGTTTCAGCTCTTAAATAAGTCACTGCGGCCTCATTTTCAACAGGTCCCGTAAAAGTTTTCATCATTAAATTAAATTTTTTTGGTTCGGATAATCTTCCTTGACATTCAGGACATTTACCGGCTTTTGTTGTTTCGTCTTGTTTAAATCTTTTTTTACAGGAAAAACACTCCACCAACTCATCAGCGAAACCTTGAAGATGACCCGAAGCCTCCCAGACTTTTGGATTCATTAAAATAGAAGCATCCAAACCTACAATATTCTCTGATAACTGGGTCATTTCTCGCCACCATTCATTTTTAATATTTCTCTTTAACTCAACCCCCAAAGGCCCAAAATCATAACAAGAAGAAAAACCGCCGTAAATTTCCGAAGAAGGAAAAATAAAACCGCGTCTCTTAGTTAAAGCCACCAAATTTTCTATAATTTTTTTAGTTGTTTTCATAAAAAATTATTAAGAATTAATGGCATCAGTTCTTAAATCGGGAATTTTTGTTTCAAGAAGAGTATCGGTCCATTCATCTTCAGCGCTGACCCTAATATTTTCAAGAATTAAAAAATTTTTTTCTTGACCTGTTTCAGGTAAAACCGAAACTTGAAAAGCAAAATTTGGCGCCCCGTCAGTTAAACCTTGGCCAGCTTGAAGTTGCCCCACTTCCCAGACTAATTCGCGACTCTGAGAATCAAAAGTAAATTTAGCATTTTCTGGAAAAACTTTTCCCGTCAGATTAACATTTGAAGGTAATTTTGCTCTAATTTTAACATTATTTACATCATTATAAAAATTTTTTATTCGCCAGATAACAGTAAAAGTTGTCTCTTTGCCGCCCTCTAAGGGAAAGGGTCCTGAATTACCAAACACCTCGTCGTTAAAATAAGCCTTAGAAACCAATTCCAATTTGGAACTTACTTTTGTCACAAACTCTTCTCTTGCTTGAGAAAGAATAACAATAGCTGAAACTTTTTGATTTTGACCTTCTTTAACAACATCCCAATCACTTCTTAATTGAACCCAGAATTCAACCCGACCTTCGTCTTGAGGGCCAAGAATTTTTAAAGCCGGCACCGCTTTTGAATCAAAAATAATTGAAGAGTCGCCCGGTTTAAAAATGCCGGTCAATGATTTAATGCTTTCATAATCATAAACCCTTCCTTCCAATTTCACGACCATAAAAAGATCTTTAAAGGTATCTTGACCAATATTTTTAAAAATAATTTCGTAATGCAACATATCACCCGGCGAGGCAACATATTGAGGGTTGCCATTAATAAGGTGGGTAATAAAAATGCTTGGCTTAATCAACTCAATCCCCCGAGAAGTTTCTTTCAGTAACACAAATTTATCTTGGAGCCAAATACCTATTCTCGCTTTAATCAGTCTTCCTTCGCCCACATTACCAGAAAAAATCCCAGAAACCTCGAGGCGACCGCCTTCAGTTTTATTAAGAAAAGGAATAGACCACTCATTTTTTTCAGGCGTGGCTGGTTTTGCATGCAAAAATTCAAAACCCACCGGGTAATCAACAAAAATTTTAAGATCGGAAAGAGGATAATCAATATTTGAAAAATAATTGATGCTAAATTTTACTTCTTTGCCAATTTCAACTTTGCTTGGAATATCAATTTCAAAATTCAGAGAAGCAGTTTGTAAAACAACAGTTTTAGTTGTTAAAGACTCAAAACGTCCTTTTAAATTTTTAGGCCGGTAATTTAAAGCCGCTTTCGCTATTTTCTTTTCGTTCTCAACACCAAAAAGTTTCGCTTTATAACTAAAAATACTTTCCTGGCCGGGATAAATCACTTCAATTAACTGTTCTCGAAGCAAAGATTCGTTATCATCCAAAGGCAAACTATTTTCTGGAAATTCAAAAATTAAACGGGCATCTTCTAAATTAATATCGCCATTATTTTTAAATTTCACCAAATACTCGATTTCTTCGCCAAACCGAACAGTATCTGGAGCCAAAATTTCAATTCGAAGAGTCTCTTTAGAAAAGTTACCTTTCTGCCAATACCAAAAGGCAAATGAAGCTAAAGCAAAAGAAGTTAACAAAATTAAAGAAAAAAGTTTTCTCATAAAATTGATTTTAAAAATTGCTGGGTTAAAAAATCAAGCGAAAGTAATTCCGTCACCGGATATTTTAAACGAACAAGAATTGACCACTCTTTTTTTAAGATTAAACGCAAAATTTTCAAAAGATTCTCAGAAATTTTCACAGAATTTCGGAGTTCCAAAGAACAATTCTGGCATAAAATTCCTCCTTCCTGAATGGCAAAATAAAAAGGAGGCTTTAAATTTTGCCGCTGACAGACAAGACATCGTTGAATCTCGGCACCATATCCTAACAGTTTTAATAAATTCCAAACAAAATAATACTTAAATAAACGAAGATTCGAATCTTTGGCTTTTGTCTTTTTAAGTAAATTAAAAAATTCTTCCAAAAAACTCCAAAAAACAGATTCTGAAGTCTCTCCTTTTATAAGGTTAGCAAAAATCTCAGAAATTTCAAAAGTAATTTTCAGTTTTTCCTGATTTTTTTTAATTTCCGGAAAGCTATCCAAAATCCGAACATCGGTTAGAGTTTTGTTTTGTTTACCGCTTACAAATTCAATTTCTGAAAGATTAAAAAGTTCCAAGCCGCTTTTTAATTTGGCGCTATTTTTTCGAACCCCTTTGGCAAAAAATTCGCTGACTCCAAAATCGCGAGTCGCGAGTAAGTAAAACCTATCAGCTTCGCCAAAATCTCTCTTTGCCATTATAAAAGCCTGAGTCGCAAAAATCGTTGCCATTTTAAATTTTAAAAAAATTATTGTCTCAAAAGCAGCAAAAAAATTGATTCTTGTCCCTCTAATTTTAACTCTTCAAAATTTTCCAAGGGGGTTGATAAAAGAAAGATTTCTTGAGCATTAACTTCCTTTTTTAAAAACTTTAACTTCTCTTTCAAAAAAGAATTAAATTCGCCCTGAAAAGCAATTTTCAAAATTATTTTTTCAGCTGGTTTTAAATTCATTTCTTTTCTTTTCATTTGAATCTGACGAATAATCTCCCGAAGATAACCCTCAAATCTTAACTCTTTAGTGATTTCTGTGTTCAGCCAAACTTTTTCTTTTAAATGGGGGTCAAAAACGAAATTTTTTACATTCAGCTCTTCCTTAATAATCTCAATAATCTCTTTTTTAAACTGAAAATCCCTGCTTTTTCTTACTCTAATTTCCAACAAAGGTTGTCTGACTTTTATGGCTGCTTTCATTCTTTGATTTAAGCCCTCTTTCACCAGCAACCTTGCCCTTACCATTTCGTGGTTAAGTTTTGGTTTCAGAAATCTTTTATTAAAGGAGGGCCAGTTGGCTAAATGAACACTTAAAGGATCTTTTGGTTTTTTAAGCTCTTGATAAATTTTTTCGCTCAAAAAAGGAATAAAAGGGGCGCAAAGTAAAGTTAAATTAAACAAACAAAAGGAAAGAGTTTGAGAGGCTTTTTGAAAATCTTCTTTGTTTTCTGGCTTTTGAAATCTTCGCCGAGATCTCCTAATATACCATTGAGACAAGTCTTCAATTACAAAACTCTCAATTAAACGAGCTGCTTTAGTAATTTCATAATTTTCAAGCGATTTTGTCGTCTCCAAAATAAGCTCGTTCAATCTTGAAAGAAGCCACTGGTCTAAAACATTTTTGCTTGAAAAATATCTCTGGGAAGCGGAAAAACGAAACTTTTGAGGCACATAGGTTTTGTAAAACAAGAAACTATTCCAAAGAGTCATTAAAAAACCTTGATAAACATTTTTAAGATCTTTAAAAGAAAAAAGTTTCGGATCCCCGGGTTGATTGATTGAGAAAAAATACCACCTTAAAGAATCGGCGCTAAATTCTTCAATAGTTTGCCAAGGATCAATCACATTACCTTTTGATTTTGACATTTTTTCTCCTTTTTCATCCAAAACATGACCTAAAGAAATCACGTTTCTATAAGGCGCTTCCAAATCCAACAAAGTAGAAACCGCCAACAGCGTATAAAACCAACCTCGGGTCTGATCAATTGCTTCGGCAATGTAATCAGCCGGAAAAGGAATTTTCTTAATGAGGGAACGATAATTTATTTTTTCTCTAAAGTTTTTAATCAATCCAAAAGGAAAATGGACCTGGGCAAAAGGCATTGCTCCGGAATCAAACCACACATCAATCACTTCTCTAAATCTTTCCATTTGCTGGCCGCATTTGGGGCACAAAAACTTCACTTCATCAATATAAGGACGGTGCAAATCAATTTCCGCTTCCTGATTGTAAGGTAAAATTTTAAAATCAACTTTCTTTAATTCTCCTAATTTGAAAATGTCGGTTGGTTTTAATTCTTTTAAAGAAGCACCTTCAATCATCGCCCGAATTATCATTAAAGGACCACCATGACTCACAATAAGAATTTTTTGATGACGATATTTTTTTTCAATTTCTTTAAAAAAATCAAAAAATCTTTGAGCGCAATCCAAAAAGCTTTCGCCACCCTCAATAGGCGTTGTTAAATAATGATTAAAATGAGGATATTTTTTCAAAAAATCTTCTCTTTTTTTTCCAAAATACTTGCCAACATTGATGTCTCTTAATCGCTGGTCAAAAATAACTTCTTTTTGGAGAAAATCGCCAATAATTTTGGCAGTTTCTCTGGTTCTCGGTAAATCTGAGGAAAAGATTAAATCTATTTTTTCTTTTTTTAATTTTCGGGCAATATCTTTCACTTTTTTTCTGCCTCTTTCCGATAGCGCCACATTATCTTTTTCAAAGGGAGGATAAAAATAATCTTTCTTTTCGGTCTGATAAACGGTTTCTTGATGACGCAAAAAATAATATTGATTGGTGGTGAATTTTTGTCTTTTTAATTCTTCAAAAGAGCCAATTGCTAAAATATGATTACAATCTAAACAATGCCACAAAGGCAGGGGCGTCCCCCAATATCTTTCTCTTGAAAGCGCCCAATCTTTTACTTCTTTCAACCAGCCTCCAAAACGACCCTCTTTTAAGTGGGCCGGAATCCAGTTAATCTTTTTGTTATTCGCTAAAAGTTTTTTCTTTATTTTTGAAACAGCAATAAACCAAGAATTTTTGGCAAAATACAAAAGCTGATTTTTGCAACGCCAGCAAAAAGGATAATCATGGGTTAATTTTTCTTCCTTCAAAAAAGAATCTCTTTCTCTCAAAAAAGAAATTATCTTTTTCTCGGTCGCCGGATCTTTGACTAAAAGTCCTTCAAACTGGGTAACCAATTTATTAAAAGTACCTTCAGGATTTACGGTATGAATTCTTGGTAATCCCACTTTCTTTCCCAATTCAAAGTCTTCCATGCCATACATGGGCGCGATATGAACAATACCGGTCCCCTCCTCTTCACTTACAAAATCAGCTCTATAAACTTTATAGCTTTGAGGAGAGGAAAGTTCTTTAATTTGAAACAAAGGTTCGTAAGAAAGTCCTTCCAATTCTTTTCCTTTAAAGCTTGAAAGAATTTCAAAAGAAAAATCTTTAAAAACTTCAGAAACTCTTGATTTTGCCATAATGTAATTTCCAAAAGAACCAGATGAATTTTTAACTCTGACCAAAGCGTATTCAATTTTTTCATTAACAGCCAAAGCGACATTACCGGGCAATGTCCAAGGAGTTGTGGTCCAAGACAAAAGATAAATTTTTCCTTCTTTTACGGGAAAATTTCTAAATTTTTGAATGTCCAAAAGATTAAATTTTACAAAAATCGAGGTTTCTTGAATAGTTTTATAACCTTGGGCTACTTCATGACTTGAAAGAACGGTTCCACAACGATAACACCAAGGCACGACTTTGAAATCCTGATAAAGAAGTTTTTTATTCCAAAGTTCTTTTAAAATAAACCAAACGCTTTCAATATATTCTTTGGTATAGGTGATATATGAGTTTTTGAAATCAAGCCAATAACCAATTTTTCTTGTTAAATCTTCAAACTCCTGAATATGCGAAAAAACTGTTTTTTTGCATTCCTGATTAAAGGCAGCAATTCCATATTCCTCAATGCCTTTTTTGGTCTTTAAGCCAAGCTTTTGTTCTACTTGGATTTCAACCGGCAAACCATGAGTATCCCAACCAGCTCTTCTTTCAACTTTAAAACCCTGCATCGTTTTATAACGACAAACAATATCTTTAAAAGCTCTCGCCAGAACATGATGCAAACCGGGTTTCGCGTTAGCTGTTGGCGGTCCTTCATAGAAAATAAATTCCTTTGCCTTCTTGCGTTTTAAAAGACTCTTTTGAAAAATTTGATTCTTCTCCCAAAAACTTAAAATTTCGGACTCAATTTTGGCAAAAAGAGACTTCATACCTTCAATTTTTTCTTAATTTTTAACAAAATTTAGAAATTAAAAAAGGGGTTAACCCTTTTTGAAAAAACGCCTTCTCAATCCTTGTAGAGGAGGAATAAGAATAAAACCGGTAAAGCCCTCCTCTTTCATCAGTCTCTCAGCTTCCTCTTTTTTTCTTACCACTCTTTCTTCCAGAATTTTTATTTTGAGCCAATCAAAGCAATTATTACAACATATCTCTTTTTCTTTTGGCCTTGAAATTTCCTCTTGCCACCGATAAGCAAAACCACCCTGCTCTAGTTCCCGAAAACTCATTTGACAAGAAGGACAGGTTGCTGGTTCGATTTTTTTAACCAAATACCAGTGTCTCTTAAAAACCATTGGGAATCACCTCCTTTTGGCTAATTAAACTATAAACCAATTCATTAAGATTTGACAAGCTCAAAAAGCTGCTGAAAAGTTTGAGGATAGTTCTGGGCCAATTCTGCTAAAATTTTTCTATCCAGCTCAATATTTTTTTTCTTTAAAGCAGCCATAAATTTACTATAACTCAAACCTAATTTTCTGGCAGCGGCTCCAATTTTAACTTGCCACAAAGCCCTTTTTTCTCTTTTCCTCACTTTTCGGTCGCGAAAAGCATAAACCCAAGCATGAAAAAGAGCTTCTTTTGCTTGCCGGTATTTTGTTTTCCGACCCCAACGAAAACCTTTAGCGTGTTTTAAAAGATTTTTTCGACGTTTTGAAGCAATTTTTCCCCTTTTAACTCTCGTCATAAAAAATAAAAAAAATTACTTTCTTTTAGCGTAATAAAGAAGTTGTTTAATTTGACGCCTTTCAGCTTTAGAAACGGGTACCCATTTTCGAAGTTGACGAATTTTCTTACCTGATTTTTTTGCCCGAAAATGATTTTGTCCCGCCAAACGACGCAAAATCTTACCGGTCTTGGTAATTTTAAATCTTTTAACAATTGCCTGTCTTATTTTACTCATAATATTTTTTATAATTTTCTCGAAATAATAAGGGTCAATCCTTTTGTTTCTTTTTTTAACTCTCGTTCGATTTTTAACGGGCATTCTTTCTGAACCATTTCTAAAAACTGCTCTATCTTCTTTTTCGCAAAATCTAAAAGAAATCTTTCGCGACCTTTCAAAATTAGTTCAATTTTTACATTGTTGCCCCGCTTCAAAAAATTACCCGCCGCCTTCGCTTTAATGCCTAAATCATGCAAAGAAATATTATAAGCTAAACGAATATTTTTCAAACCTTGGGATTTCTTGGAACTAGCTTTTCTTTCTTTTTTTTCTTCTTGGTAAAGATATTTTCCGTAATCAGTAATTTTGCAAACCGGCGGAAAAACTTTTTCAGTAACTTGCACCAAAGTGAGTCCCTTTTCTTTTGCCAGTTTAACAGCTTCGCTGAGAGGCAGAATACCCAAGTTCTTCCCTTCTTCATCAATTACCCTTACCTCGTTCGCCCTAATAAATTCATTAGTTAGAATTTTTTTTCTCAGATATTTTCTTAAAAAATTAAATTAATTTATAAAAGTGGAAGCGGAGGGAATCGAACCCTCGTCCGGAAAGTTGTTAAAAACAGATCTTCAGGCTTAGCCGATTTAAATTTTTTCGAGAAAAAACTTTAAAATCGGCAAAATATTTTTTCTCTATCCTTTTGAGGTTCGCCAAAATTTCCAGGAAAAAATTTTGGCTATCCTGATTAAATAACACTCAGCTTTTCTATCAGGAATCAAAAAGCCGAATGGCTTTAGCACCTAAACGGTTGCCAAAGCGGGAGCGGCAAAATTTGCCGCGAAATTGTTGGCATTTATTGCCTTTCAAGTTTTTTAACCAGAAAACTTGAAAAACTGGACCTGCCCTGTTTTAAACAATCTTTCCGTCTAAAACCAAGCGCTCCCTTTTTAATTATTTTAATTAAATTTAATAAATCCTTTTTAAGGTTCTTCTTATTTCAATATCAGCTTCTCTTTCACGAATTTTCTCTCTTTTATCAGCCTTTCTCTTTCCTCTACAAACAGCAAATTCTAATTTAATTAAATTGTCTTTAGTATACAAACTTAATGGCACTAAAGTCAAGCCCCGCTGTTTAGCCTTGCCAATTAAATAATTGATTTCTTTTTTAGTAAGTAAAAGTTTCCGAAAACGGCTTTCATCATAATTAAGTGGCGCGTTTTGAGGTTGATAAGCCGGAATAGTAGCTCCCGCCAGATAAAACTCTTTTCCCTTAGAAATAATATAGCTACCCTCTAAAGAAACTCGCCCTTTCTTAATTGATTTAACCTCCTGACCTAAAAGAGAAATGCCAGCTTCAAATTTCTCTAAAATTTCGTAATTAAACTTCGCTTTTTTGTTCTCAGCCAAAATAGCCATTTATAGAAATATTTTAAAGTATCTTTTAGTTATTTTAAAAAAGTGTTAAATTAAAGAAATTTTAATGGTTTTTTTATTAAAAATCAAAAAATTAGCACCAAAAATAATTTTTATTTTAGCTGCGACGATTCTTAGCTTAATTATTATTTTTAACTGGCAAAAAATTCTTGAAAGCTTAGAAAAAGCAAAGTGGTATTATCTGCCTTTTGCCTTTATTTTCTCTTTGTTATCTTACGCCAGTTCTGGTTATGGTTTTGTCTTGATTAGCCGAATTTTTCAAATTAAAGAAAGGACTAAAAGGCTTTTTGAAATCGGTTTCGTGACAGCCATCTTCAATAATCTTTTAAGCTTGGGCGGTTTAACTGCTTTCTCAACAAGAATTTTTTTGCTTAACCACCATTCAGAGAAAAAAGTGCCAACCAAAAACATTCTAAGCACCTCTCTTTTTCATAGTTATCTTTACACTTTAAGTGTCCCCGCCATCTTGCCTTTTGGTTTTATTTATCTTCTTTTCCACGAAAGTCTAACAAAACAAGAAATCATTACTCTTGGTTCTGCTCTTATTTTATCCCTCTCTTTCTTTATTGTGGTTAGTTTAATTATTTTTCACCGAGGATTTAGGAGAAAAATTTTAGAAATAATTAATCTTTTTTGGCAATATTTTTTCAAATCGCAACTGAAAAGTTATTTTGAAAATTTTGATAAAACCTTCCACCAAGGAATCATTTTTTTTCAAAACAATCCGGCTTTCATTCTTGCCACCCTCACCACTATCGTTGCTGATTGGATTTTCGCCTTAATCGCTTTAAAACTTTGTTTTTTGGCTCTTAATTTAACAACAAATGCCAGCGTTTTACTGATTGGCTATCTCTTAAGCGTGATGGCCGGCACTCTTTCAATGATCCCGGGAGGTTTAGGTATTCAAGAAAGCTCAATGAGTGGAATTTATGCTTTTTTTGGTTTACCTTTAGAGATTACTCTTATTGGCTCAATCCTTTTTAGAATCATTTTTTATTTTGCTCCAACTCTTATTAGTCTAGTATTTTACTGGCGACTCCTCAGCAGAAAAAATTAAAAAATTCTCTTTAAAAGAAATCAAATCTCTTTTTTAACAAATTGATGAGCTTTTTTTAAAATCTCTTTGGCATTATCAAAAGTTAATCTCTCCATGGCGTTTTCAAAAGGCAACCATTCGTAGCCTTGATGTTCCGGAGATATTTGAACTTCTTTTTCTCTGGTTTCAGCCAATAAAAAAGTTACAAATTTCAAAACATTTTTTCCTCGAAAGCTAAAAAAATATTTAATCGTTTCTTTGAAGTCTGGCAATATTTTTAAATCTTCTAAGCCGGTTTCCTCAAAAACTTCTCTTTTTACTGTGTCTTTGATATTCTCCCCTTTTTCAATATGTCCTTTGGGAAAATCCCAATAATCCTTTTTGGCTCGATGAGAAATTGCCGGATAATTCAAAAGCAGATAATAAATTTTATTATTTTCTCTTCTAAAAATTACGGCACCGGCTGATTTTTCTATAGGCATAAAAGAATTTTAAACTGTCCTAAAAAGAAGTGTTAAATATCTTTGAGGGAAAAAGTTTTAAATTATTTAAAAAAATTCATTAGTTTCTCCAAGGACCAGCAATTCACTATGTCTTCTTTTTCTGCCCAACCTCTTCTTGCCTGAGCCACTCCCAACTCTATGAATCTCATTTGGTCCAGGTGATGGGCATCAGTATTAATTATCATTTTAACCCCCCTTTCTTTCGCTTTTTTAATATTGATGTCGTTTAAATCCAATCTTTCCGGATAAGAATTAATTTCTAAAATTGTGCCGGTCTCTTTTGCCGCTTTTAAAATTTTGTCAAAATCAATCTCGTAACTGTCTCTTTTTTGAATTAATCTGCCCGTTGGATGAGAGATAATATCAACATGGGGGTTTTTCATTGCTTTAATTATTCTCTCAGTCATTTCTTCTTTTGACATTTTAAATTTTGAATGAATGCCGGCAATTACAAAGTCCTGATCTTGAAGACAGTCATCCTTAATATCAATTTGCCCATCGTTTAAGATGTTTGCCTCGCAACCTTTTAAAACTTTAAATTTTAAATTCCGACCCGCCAATTTTAAATTAATTTTATCAATCTCTTTGTTTCTTTGTCTTAATTGTTTTTCATCTAAACCATGCTCGATTCTTAAAAATTTGGTATGATCAGCAATCCCAACATATTCATAACCCATTTTCATGGCATAATCGGCAATTTCTTCGATTGAGTTTTTGCCGCCATCCCAGTTTGAATGACAATGGAGGTCTCCCTTAATATCTTTTAAGGTGATTAATTGGGGTAATTGATGATTCATGGCTGCCTTAATTTCGCCTCGATCCTCTCTCAATTCTGGCGGAATCCAATCCAAGCCCAACCTTTGATAAATTTCTTCTTCAGAATCGCTCGCCATTACTTTGGAACCCTTAAAAAGCCCGTATTCTGAGAGCTTGAAACCTTTTTCAATTGCCAACTTTCTCAAAGCAATATTATGCTCTTTGGAACCGCTAAAATATTGTAAGGCGGCGCCATAAACATTTCTGGGCAAAACTCTAATATCCATATCAAAACCAGCCTTCATTCTCACCGAAGCCTTGGTAGTGCCTTTGCCCCAGATTTTAATAACGCCGGGCAATTTTACAAAAAAATCCATTACCGGTTCCGGGTTCTCTGAAATCACCAAAAAATCAACATCGCCGATTGTTTCTTTCATCCTTCTCAGAGAACCTACCACATCCACCCTTTCCACTTCTTTTAAACTTTGGAGTTTTTGAGAAATCTCTTTAACAAAAGGCAAAATATCGCCCAACAAAAACCTTCCTTTTGATCTTTTAGCAAACTCAACTGCTTCCAGAATATTTTTTTCGCTTTTTTCTCCAAAACCAAACAAAGAAGCGATTTTGTGATTTCGCGCCGCTTTTTCTAAATCCTCTAAACTCTTAATCTTTAATTTTTCATATAAAACTTTCATTCTTTTGGGTCCCAAACCCTCAATCCCCATCAGTTCTTCTAAATTAATTGGATACTTTTTCTGATATTCTTCAAAATACTTGATTTTTCCGGTTTTCAAATATTCTTCAATTTTTTTAGCAATATTCTCCCCAACTCCGGGAATTTTTCTTAAACCATTAAACCCTTCTTTTTGATAAATATCTTCAACATTATCTTTTAATCCTTCTAAAATCAAAGCTGCTTTTTCATAAGCAAAGGGTTTAAATTTGACACCTTCCATTTCTAGAAGATAAGCAATTTTATAAAAAATTTTGGCTATCTCTTGGTTTTTCATAAAAAGTCTTTATCTTAAATTACCAAAATTTAGCTCAAAACAAAAGAAAAAAGACAGAAAGCTGCCTTTCAAATTTTTTCATTCTTTAAATTTTGCTATCTTCTTACCAAAATTCTGCCCGCAAAGCCCTTAACGAGATCAAGAAACGATTTCTTTTCGGTTGCGGTAAGTTTGATTTTACTGGGAACTTCGTTAAATAACTCTAAAAGAAAAGGGTCATGAACAAATTCCAAAACTGCCTCAATAAATGTTTTAATATCAATATTTTTATTTTGATGCCAATACTCCAAAGCCTGGAAAAATGTCGCTAAACAATTAACTTGATCCAAAAAATCAGCTTCCGGCGATTTTTTCTCCACAAAATCGGTCCAAAGCCAAAGTATTTCCTGCTTTAATTGACTTGGCAAACTTTCAATCAATTTTTGAAGCGCTTCTGTTTCTTTTTCATAAACCACCAAAAATTTCTTTTGTCTTTCATTCAGTTCTAACCGGGGTCTTGCTTTCCAAGCGCGCCATCTCAAGAAACCCTTCCCAAAAATATCATGAGGTGTGTAATCGCCGATATAAACCGCGCAAATCTCATGGATTAAAGCCATTTTTAAACCTCTTTCCAAATTAAGATTACTCCTTTCTTTCCCCAAAACCCAAAAAATAACCGCCACCCAAAAACTATGGTCAGCAATAGTTTCGGCGTTTTTGATTCCTCTTATCACCCAACCTCGTCGGGGCATTGATTTCAAACGCCCCACTTCCATAATAAAATCTAACAAAGGATCTTTCCCCTGTTTTTTATAAAGAACTCTTTCAAGAGTGTACAAAAATTTCAAAAGCGCTTCTTCTTCAACCAGATCTTCAACCTCTTCCCACCAAGCTAAAGCAAAAGAATCTTTTTTGGTGCCAAAATATTCAATCGCCTGCAATAGTGTTTCCACCTTATCTCCCTGACGAACAAATTTTCCTTCGCGGGTTTGCATTTTCTCATAATCTAACCATGAGTTAAAAATCTCTTTTTGGATGATTAAAGGCAATTCCCCCACCAATTTTTCAAGAGAAGCTCTTTCTAAAAGGTATTTCGCTCTGGCTCTTTCTTCTTTAATTTCTTTTGGTAATCTCACCCACCGTTTCAAAATCTCTCTGGCTTTTTTAATGTCTTTTTCCGGCAGTAAACCCCGATAAGGAGTCAAGTCGCCCGCATAGACCTCGCATAAATCATGAGCCAAACTAATTTTTATAATTTTTTCAATATTTAAAGGAATTTCGGCTGTTTCAGCCAAAAGCCAATTCATCAAAGCCACCCTGAATTTATGCTGAGCAATTGTTTCCGGATTTTTAACCCCCCTTAAAACCCAACCACTCCTTTTTATTCTTTTTAATTCGCCGATTTTTAAAATAAAATCTAAAATTTTCTTCATAATTTAAAAGAAAAGCCAGTAATTACTGGCTTAATTAACGTCAAAGATCATAGCGGATTTTTTTAATTTTATAAGTAACCTGCAAAGGCGAAGAAATAATCACAGTTTCGTTAAGTCGCCGATTTATTAAAGCTTTGCCCACCGGCGACTGATTACTTATTCTGCCCAAAGAAGGATTGGCCTCAAGGCTGCCAACAATTTTAAATTCATCTTCGCGGCCGTCAACTTCAACAACAACGGTAGCCCCCAAAAGAACTTTATCTCTTTCTTCTTTAGGCGGCGGTTTAATCAAAACTGCATTCTTGATTATATTCTCCAACTCAGCAATACGGCCTTCAATAAAGTCAAGATCCTCTTGAAAAACAAGATACTCCGGATTAACTTCTTCAGAATGCAAAATATCAGGCGCCTCGCCTTTAATTTTTAAAGCTCTAACTTTCTTTAGTTTTTCTAGCTCTTCTTTTAATTCGGCTAACCCCTCTTTAGTTAGATGAAATTTTTCTCCCATTAAAAGAAAATTTAGTTTTAACCAAGAAATATCGAGTTCAATAACTTAAAACACTTCATCTTAACATTAAAATAGAAACTGTCAATATTTAAAATTTTATAAAAAAAATGAGGCCGTGGTGGGAATTGCACCCACGCATAGGAGTTTTGCAGACTCCTGCCTTACTACTTGGCGACACGGCCGAATTCTTTTAAAATATCATAAGACTAAAAAAAATATTTTCAAGTTTTTTATCTTGACCACCTTTAATCAAAAAGAGTTTTTTGATTATTTTCTTTTTCCTGAAAAACAAATTCTTTTTTTATTTGGGGAGGCAATACTTTTATTACGCCAAAAACGCCATCATAACCCGGTTCCTTGATAACTTTACCTTCTCTTACTAACTCAACTCCTCTGGCAATTTCGGCTGAAGAATTTTTTTCAATCTCAGTTAAGGGCAAATCTAATAGAATATTTAATTCCGGTCCCAAATTATTAATCAAATTATCGTAGAATTTAGCAACTTGTTTTGAACCTCCTTTTTGGAAAAGAACCGAAGCAATAATTTCTTGAAGCGGCACTAAATTCTTAAAAGGAATAGCGCCAGCTGGCACAAAACCTTCCGGTCGATCAGCCAGTTTTTCAATCCGATTAAGAACACCGATAGTTAAAGGTTTTAAACATTTGGGGCAAATTCCTTTTAATTTATTAGTTTCTTTTGGCTCAAGACGAATACCACAAAGACGATGACCATCATAATGATATTTTCCTTCCTCAGGGAAAAACTCAATAGTATAAAGAATTTTTTTGGCATCTTTATTTTTAAGAGCGTTTATTAACTCAAAGTAATCATAATGAATATCAAAAACCGTGGCTTCCCGGGCGATTTTGGGTGCTGAATGAGCATCGCTAAAAGAAACCAAGGTATAGCGATCTAAAGCTGACAAACGCCAGTTCATTGCCGGATCACTACTCAAACCGGTTTCCAAGGCAAAAATATATTGGGAATAATCGCCAAAACACTCGGCAACTGAATCAAAACCGGATTTGGAACCAAAGATTGAAAACCATGGTGTCCAAATATGGGCCGGAATTAAAAAACAATTTTCGTCGGCCTCCATTACAATTTTCAATAACTCCTCAGAATCTAAACCTAAGATTGGTCGGCCATCAGCTACCAGATTCCCTACCCAACCCAACTGAATATTGATTTTTTCAACAACATTTAAAGAGGGTGCCAAAATTAAATGATGAATTTTTCTCACTTTTCCTCCTTTTGAGTAAACGCAACTAATTTCGCAACTTAATAAAAATCTTGTTTCAGCGCCAGAAAAGCGACCTTCTTTTTTCAAAAATTGTGCTTTTAATTTAAAAAGGCCGGGTTCTGCTTCAACTAATTGTTCTTTAAGAATCCGAAACCACTCAGGATGAGTAAAATCACCGGTTCCGAGGATATTAACACCTTTTTTCTCAGCCGCTAAAGCCAAATCCGCTAAATTCATTTCTTTAGAGGTGGCTCGAGAGAATCTTGAATGCAAATGAAGATCAGCAACAATTTTCATAATTAAATCAAAAAGAGCCAAAAATACCCTGCTGTAATAACCAGTAGAGAATGAGTCCTATAAACAAAAAAGTTACTACAAAATCAAAAAATTTATTCATGCTGGGTAAAATTTTACTTAGTTATTTTTAAGTGTCAGGGAAATTACTTTTCTTGGGAAATGCTTTCTCAAGTTTAGTTAAAGCCCCTAAAATTAAAACTGTCAAAAGGCTCGCTAAAATAGAGGTTAAATAAAGACCGACACCTACCGCTATGCCAATTGCCGCCATCACCCATAAACCAGCAGCAGTTGTTAATCCCTCAACATGAAACTGGCGGTAAATAATGGCTCCAGCTCCAATAAAACCAATTCCCATTACTACAGCACTCATCATGCGACTAGCCGGATCAAAATTAGAATTACCAAACTCACCTAAAATTTTAACACTCTCCACCCCAATTAAAGTAAACAAAGCAGAACCTAAAGAAACCAAAGCATAAGTCCGGAGACCTGCCTCTTTTCCTTTATACTCTCTTTCTAAACCCACTAAAGCTCCCAAAAATACAGCCAAAAACAACTTTACAAAAATCTCAAATTGAGGAAGATTGAAAACTTCAAACATTAAATTTACAGTTTATAAACGCGGTAACCTTCATGAACTTTCTTATCAACCAACACCGCCACCGGATCGCCTTTTTTAGCTTTCTTTACTTTTTTATGGTCAATTTCCATTGATTTAACTTCCTGCTCAAAATTAGTCTCGCCGCCTTCAATTCTGATTCTGTCGCCCACCTTTAAAGGTTTTTCCAAATCGAAAACAGCTACCTTTATTTTATCAAAAAAATGAGAAACTCTCCCAATCAGGACCTCTTTTTTCTCTTTTTTTGTTACCATTTTTTTATTTTTAAAAAAGACCTTTTAGTCAAAGTTTATCAAAATATTCACGAATTCTTTTGATGTGGTCTTTTTCAAGAGGATCTCTGGTATTTTTTTCCATCTCGTCTAGAGCTTGATTGAATTCATCTCTCGTCACGCCCCGGCTAAAATTTGGCTGGTCAAATCTTTCCATTACTCTCTTGACATATTCTTTCTGCCAAGGGCGCAAACCCGGCATTCGATCCACATGCCAAGAAATATCTTTTATCGTCAATTTCTGACCCCACCAAGATCTTTCAAAAATCCCGGGTCTTTTAGGTTCTGGTTTTGAGGGTTGACCTGAAGAAGCTCCTTTTTGCGGTAAGGGATTAGGAGATCTTTGAAAAAACATATTTAATTTAAATTAATTAATAAAACTTTAGAAACCCTCCTCCTTTTTTCATCTTAATCTATCAAAGAAATCTGTCAACTAGAGAAATCAAAAATTAAGAATTTAGAAACAAATGGAGACACCGGGAATCGAACCCGGACCTCAGCAATGCGAATGCTGCGTAATACCATTTTACTATGTCCCCAAATAATTAATTCTTATTCTCCAATTTTAAAATTAAACCAAAGTAAATCAGGATTTCAAGGGCAACTCAAAAATAAAAACACTCCCCTTGCCACGACCTTCTGACTCAGCCCAAATTCTACCTTGGTGAAGCTCAATGAATTTTTTAGCAATCATTAAACCAAGACCTGTGCCCTCAATAAAAAAAGCAATTCCGGCCTTACCTCTAGTAAAACCGGAAAAAATAGCGGTTTTTTCTTTATCGCTTAACCCTTCGCCTGTATCCTGAACTGAAACCCTAACAAAAGAGTCTTTCTTTTCGGCTCTGATTTTAATGAAGCCCTGGTGGGTATAACGAATGGCGTTATCAATTAAATTAATCAAAACCTGTCTTATCTTTAAAGAATCGATGGATAATTGAGGTAAAGATTTTTCTGGCTTTTCAAAAATTATTTTTAAACCTTTTTTCTCGGCGTTAATTTTTAATTCTTCAATTACTGATTGAATAAGCTCCTCAATTTGGGTTGGTTTTTTATCCAGCACCATTTTACCTAATTCAATCCTTGAAATAGTCAAAAGGTCATTAACCAAACGAATCATTCTTTCGTTGGAAGCATAAACATTATTCAGGGCCTTGCGCAAATTTGCCGGAATTTCACCATACTGATTTTCCAAAGCTAATGAAATATATCCTTTAATCGCTGTTAAAGGGGTTCTTAATTGGTGAGAAGCCATTGACATAAATTCGGTTTTGGCTTCGTCAAGTTGTTTTAATTCTCTGTAGGCGGTTTCTAATTTAAAAGTTAAATCCTCTAAATCTTGTCTGATTTTAACCTCTTGCAAAACCGAACGAATTAATAAAAGACCAAAAACTGTTGCTATTAAAAAGATAATTAAATTAAAAATAAATTCACTAATACCGCGGGAACTAAAAACATTAATCAATAAAACAATAAGTAAAAGAATAGTAAAAATTTCGGTAGCAATAACCTTGATATTGAAAAGATGGTGTTTAAAAATAGCATACACAAGAAGAATCACAAAAATAACAGCTATAGCATTTCCTATCGGCAAAATAGGAATAGAATACCATAAGAAATAATTAGTTGAACCACCCAAAAAACTTAAGATTGTGCCAACCAGTATATATTTAATTTGCTGTCTTAGTATTCCTTCGGCTTTTTTAAAAGCTTTAATTAATAACAAGACAGAATACACCACATAAACAAAAAATATCACTAAAAACGGATGAAATAAAATGCCGGGATTTGGCCAAAAAGGAAAAACTAACTTAGGGCTCACATCTTTTACAAAAAGAGGTGTCGTATCAGCTAAAAGAAATATAAAACTTAATAAATAGCCAATTCTCAGTAATGACTGTTTTTTATTTTCCAACCCTAAAAATCTAAGACAAAAATGAAAATAAGTAACAGGGATAAAAATCGCACCTACCATTAAGCCGCGGCTCCAAAAAAGTGCTTGAGAGGCTGTCTTTGATATTTGCCAAAAAAAATAACAAAAACTCCAAAAACTCGCACTTAAACAAAATAAAAAGAGGCTTTTATGAATGCTTTGACCTCTTCCTTTTACATATACCAAAGAACCCAAAACCAATCCCGCCAAACCATTAATTAAAGCCGTAATAGCATAAAATAAGGGAGGCATATAAAAAGTATTATTTGGAACAAATGGCTAAACTATGAATCCCCAGAGGTTCTTGAATTATCTGAAAATTTTCCTCTTTAAAGCCAGCCTTTGTGATAAGATCAATAAATTCTTTTTTGGAACGATAAATCATCGGCCAATTTACGACAACAGTTAAAAAAAATCTCTCTGGGTTAGGCATAATTTGACTAACCGCTAAAACGCCTCCTGGCTCTAAAATATTCCGAATTCTTGACAAAAGCCTCACTGCCTTTTCAAAAGGCCGGTACTCAAGAAAACCAACCAATTCTACAAAATGCGGTTTAAAATTATTGGTAACCAATTCAAGATCGGTAGTACTTTTATTAACAAATTGACATCTTTCTAACACATTTGCCTTTTTCGCCAATAATTTAGCATGTTCTAAAGCGCTTTGATCAATATCTAATAACATTACCTCAACCATAATTCCTTCTTCTTTTAAAATTCTTATAGCCTCTATCACTCCTTGCGCTGAACCGCTTGCAATGGAAAGAACTCTAATCGAATTGAATCCATTCTTGTGAAACTTTCTAATCTGTGAAATCATTATTTTTTTAATCAAACGTAATCTATTTCGAACTGCTTGGACATTAAGAAGTTTATTCCAATATCTAGTCATTTTATCTTCCAAATTATTACCTAAAGGAGGATCTAAATTATAAATAATATCAAGAGCCCGCCAACTGAAAGCATTTTCTTTTACTTCTCTGGCAAGCCGACTCACTCCATCAAACCAAAAAGTATTTGTCTTAATTCTGTTGCCCAACAAAAATTTTTTAAAAGCAACCCAAATGGTTAAAGACCATAAAATTAAAAAATTCAACCAATATAATGATTTATCTTGCTCAAAAATAAAATCTGCTCCGTTGTCGTATTTCATATTTAACTATTTATTTTTTATATTTTTTTATAACTAACTAAATTATATACCATTATCATCAAGAAAACCAACTCTTTCTATAACAAAAATTCAATTCGTTTTTTTTTAATAATTTGGGGAATAAACTTTTTATTTTCAAAATTATTGTCTAAAAAATTCGGTTTATGTTAAAATTATAAAAAACATTAAACATTATAAAAAAATCATTAAAAATATGTCTTTCTTTAATAAATCTTTGATCTTCGTGGCCCTTTTTTCTTTATTTTTGGTTTTAAAACCCTTTCAAAATTATTCTGCTAAATTAAAAGAAGAACCTCATCAAATTATCCCACCATTTTTTTCTGAAGAAGAAAGGTCTTCAGAAAGCAGAAAAGAAAATGATTCGAAAGAAGCTCAGGAAAATCTCTTCTTTAATCTTCAGGAAGAAAAAAAACAAAAAGACAAATCTCAAAATCCAACCCAAGAGTCAAATGATACAAAAAAGGATGAAGACCGAAATCAACAAAATATTCAATCTTCTTTTTCACCGCCCCCTTCACTTCCCCCTCAGCCAACCTCGCCGCCGCCGCCGGATATTACTTCCGAACTACCGCGGGGAGAATTTATCAGCCCCCAAGCTCATGATGAACTTACCAACCAAATCTTTATTTCTTTTAAAATTGAAAATGCCCAAAATGTAGAGTTTTATCTCAGGATTCCAAGTTCTCTGGTGCCAACTTATTTGGGTAACGCTTTTTTTGAAAATGGATTTTGGAACTATCCTTGGGAAACTAATAATACGCCCAATGGTCATTATTTTATTGTAGCCAAAATAACCAGCGAATTTGGAGAATACTGGGGCGCTAAAATTCCCATTCAAATTAAAAATCGCGTGGCAGAAAATCTTCAAGAAGTAGAAAAAATTAAAGAAGCAGTGAAACAAAAAAAAGAGGAAATTGAAACAGAAATAGAAAGATTAAGTCAAGAAGAGGAAAAAACTGTAAAAAAAGTTGAAAACGTCGCTCAAGAATTGAAAGAAAAATTAGAACGGCCTGAAATAAAGCCGGAAATTAAAGAAAAAATCAAAGAAAAAACCGAAGTTTTCAAAAAAGAATCTCAAAAAATTATCCAAAACCTTGCCAATCCTCAACTCAAAATAAATCAAAAACAAGAAATTAAACAGGAATTGAAAACTACTCTCCAAAAATTTAACCAGGAAATTGTTGAGAATCTTCCGGCTCCTGCCAAGGGAGAATTTGAAAATAAATTCAAAGAAGTAAAACAAAGAATTGAAGAAGCTGCTTTAAAAGCAGAAGAAATCGCCCAACAAAGAAAAATAACGGAAGAACAAAAAACCCAGGAACTAATTAAAGATTCGGATAATGACGGCATCAGCGACGAAGAAGAAATTCGTCTCGGCACCAATCCTCTTTTGGTAGATAGTGATGGTGACGGCTTTCTTGATAGCACTGAAATTAGATTAGGATTTGACCCCCTGAATCCCTCGCCGGCTGCCAAAATTGAATATCAAGATCCCCGAAAAGTAAATTTGCAGCCAGATCCCGAATTAAAAATAGAAAAAATCGAAACCGTTGAATTGCCTAATAAAGATTATCGCGGTTTAAAGATAACGGGTAGAGCCATACCTAACAGTTTTATTACTCTTTATATTTTCTCTCTCCCCACCATTGTAATCACCAAATCAGACAATAACGGTCGCTGGGAATATATTTTGGACAAATCATTAAGCGATGGCCAACATACCGCTTTTATTGCTTTGACTAACAATTTGGGCCAAATTGAAAAGAAATCAGAAGCAGTAGATTTTGTGAAACGAAATAATGAAATTTTGAGGCTTTTTGACCAGAGAGAAAATGCGAAATCTGTTTCATTAATTGATAAACTACAATGGAGCTTCTTTTTCTTGGTTATTGCCTTTATTGTTTTTGGCGTCGGAATTGCTTTTTTGATTATTGGTTTAACCATTAGCGCCAAAGCAAAAATGGGTAAAACTGATTTATGAATCAATTCCTGAAAAATATCTATCAGTTCGTCAAAAAAAACCCAGGCATTCTTTTTTCTTTGGTATTAATTATTCTTATTCCCTTAACTCTTTATTTTAACTCTTTTTTAGCCGCCAAATCCTTTCAAAAAAGTATCGATAAAATCTTCCAAATAAAAGCATTGACAATTGAAAATATTCTGGCAGCTTTTTTATTGGAAAAAATGGAAGACCCTCAACAAATTCAGGAAAAAATCGCCCTCATTTCAAAAGAAAATCAGCAACTTGAAAACATCCGCGTTTTCAAACATCAAGACGACAACTCTTTTATAATCTTGGCTTCCAGCAACCCTCAAGAAATTGGCTTTAAAAGTAATGAACCAGCTTTAGTTTTAGCGTTTTCTCAAGAACAAACGATGGCGACCTTAAAAACGAATAAAAATGGTCAAAGAAGCTGGAATGTCATCAAGCCTTTATTCAACCTTCAAAAAGAAAAAACCGGGCTTCTTTCTATTGAATTATCTTTAAAAGAACCTGATGAAATTTTAGCAAAAACTCTTTTAGGCTCTTATTTTATTATGATTGGAGCAATAGTCTTAAGTTTAATTTTAATCCTTCACCATACCCGACTTTTTGAATATGTGGCTCTTTCGAAAAAGTTAATCGAAATAGACAAAATGAAAGACGATTTTATTAGAATGGCAACTCATGAACTCCAAAGCCCCATTGCCAATATTCGCGGTTATCTGGAAGCCCTTCAGGAGGAAATAAAAAACTTTTTATCCTCAGAGCAAAAAGAAATGTTTTGGCGAATTAGTATCTCAGCTAAAAATTTGGCTGACTTAATAGAAGATATTTTAGAGGTTTCAAGGATTGAACAAGGACGACTTGATCTCACTCCCCAAATTCTTAATCCAAAAGAAATTATTGCCCAAGTAATCGCCGAACTTCAGCCAAAAGCCAAAGAAAAGGGTTTAATTTTAGAAAAGGAATTTTCAAACGATTCTTATTTTATTAATGTTAATCCGCGGCGGCTTCATCAGATTTTATTCAATCTTATTAATAACGCCATTAAATATACTAAAAAAGGCCAGATTAAAGTAACCACCGAAATTGAAAAAACTAAAAAAAGATATTTAATTAGTGTCAAAGATACCGGTATCGGCATGTCAGCCGAAGCTCAAAAACATCTTTTTGAAAGATTCTATCGCATAAAAACCCGGGAAACAGCTGATATCCCGGGAACAGGTTTAGGTCTTTGGATTTCAAAACAATTAACCGAGAAAATGGGCGGTCAAATTTTTGTTGAAAGTTTGGAAGGAGTGGGCAGCAAATTTACTCTGGTTTTCCCTTTAATAGAAAAAGTTTAGCGAAAAACTATTTAATCTCATAAGTTAAATTTACTTGAATCCGAACTTCTTGGGAACCGGGTTCAATAACCGGCGCTTCTTTGGGCATTAAAGATAAAGTTTCCTCAGCCATTGATCTCTCGTATAAAGGAACCACGGGAGAGCCATAACCTTCATTAATAGAAACAAGTTTTCCCAATTTAAAACCAGCAGATCCGGCAACCGCCAAAGCTTTTGTTTGAGCTTGTTTAATTGCTTTTTCTCTGGCTTCGTTTTGAATTTTTGTCAAATCATCAATTTCAAAAGACAAATTGGAAACAGAATTGGCACCATTTTCAACGACACCTGCCAACAAATCACCGGTCTTTGAGAAATCTCTCACTTTTACTCCCACATTTTGAACTACTCGATAACCTACTATTTCAGGGGGCGGACAAGGACCTTTTTCGCAACTAAAATACTGATATCTCGGTTCAATATTATAACTTCTCGTCTGAATATCTTCTGCTTTCACGCCCTTCTCTTTTAAAAAACTGATAACCCTATTAGCTTTTTTAGAATTTTGTTCTTGTAAAGAAGCAAGTTCTTTGCCGCCTTCAGTAATCAAACTAAAGGTAAAAAAGGCAATATCAGGCATAGCAAAAACCTTTCCTTCGCCGCTGACTGAAAAAGTTCGCGTTGGTTGTTTAAAATTATTAAAAGATGCAACATACCAAAAAACTGAAAAACTGAAAATTAAAACAGCCAAGGCAGAAACGCTAACAAAAATATTTTTTATAATAGGGTGAGTCATATTTTTATTTTAATTAAATTTTTAATAACCTCTTATTTTCAATTTCTTTGGTTTTATTATAACATAAATATAAAGTTCTTCTGAATAAAATATAAAATTTCCAAGATGCAAAGGTAAAAATATTAAGAAAAAATATGACAATCTTTTTGTCTTATTTTTAAAAATGTGACAAAAGTGTTAATAAATAAGACATTTAAGAAATAATTGTGACATTTAGCTAAATAACTAACTTGTCGCTTAAATTCCACAATCTTTCCCCAATTTTATGGAAACTCATAAAACAGAGAAAAGTATCGGAAAATTGGGCGAAGACTTAGCTATTAAATACCTTATCTCAAGAAAATATTCCATTTTAGACAAAAACTATATTCCCCAAGAAGTTTTAGGCAGACAAATCGGTGAAATAGACATTATTGCTAAAAAAGATGACCAAGTTATCTTTGTTGAAGTAAAAACTCTCTCTAAAAAACCGGGTTTTTATCCCGAACAAAAAATAAATAAAAATAAATTAGAAAAAATCATCAAAAACGCCAAATATTGGTTAACTAAAAACAAAGCCAAAAGCTGGCGAATTGATGTAATCGCTATTGATTTAGATAAAGAAAGAAACAAAGCAAGAATTAGACATTATAAAAATATTACGACTCCTTGAAAAATCAAAAGAGGGAAAAAGATTTAAATTCTTTTAAATAATTCCCTCCCCAAATTGAATTTTTCATCAATAAAGAATTTAAAACAACGCTAACCGACGAAAACGCCATCGCAGCTGCGGCAATAACCGGATTTAAAAGCCAACCAGTAAAAGGATAAAAGACGCCAGCTGCTATTGGGATGCCAATAACATTATAAAAGAAAGCCCAGAAAAGATTTTGCTTAATTTTATTTAAAGTATATTTGCTTAAATCAATGGCGGCGACAACATCTCTTAAATCATCTTTAATTAAAATTATTTCTCCAGTTTCCATTGCTATATCAGTGCCAGAACCCAAAGCAATTCCTAAATCTGCTTGAGCTAAAGCTGGCGCGTCATTAATGCCATCGCCAACCATTGCGACAATATTTCCTTTGTCTTGTAATTTTTTAATTTCTGCTGATTTTTCTTGCGGCAATACTTCAGTCAAAACCCTGTCTATGCCAAGTTGTTTTGCTATCGCCTCTCCAACTCTTTTATTATCTCCGGTAATTATTGCTACTTTCTTTCCCATTTTGTGAAGCATTTCAACTGCTTCTTTTGAGTAATCTTTAAAAGTATCAGCTACGGCAATAATGCCAATAATATTTTTATCTTGCGCCAGAATCATTGCTGTTTTACCTTGATTTTCCAAAGCAATCATCTTTTCTTCAATGAAACTTGGATTAATCTGATTGTCAAGCATCAGTTTTCTTGTTCCAAAAATTATTTTTCTCTCTTCTAAATCAGCTGAAACACCATGACCCGGTATAGCTTGAAAATTTTTTACTTCTAAAAAGTCAATCCTTCTTTCTTTTGCTTTATTAACAATTGCTTGGGCTAAAGGGTGTTCGGAATTTTTTTCCACTGAGGCGGCAATTTGCAAAATATAATTTTCGTCAGCTTCATTTTTAACTTTAATAATGTCTGTAACACTGGGTTCTCCGCGAGTTAATGTTCCTGTTTTGTCAAAAATAACAATATTTACATCTCTGGCAATTTCCAGAGCTTTGCCGCTTTTAATTAAAATACCATTTTGGGCTGCCAAACCAGTCCCCATCATTACCGCAGTGGGTGTAGCCAAGCCCAAAGCGCAAGGGCAAGCGATAATTAAAACGGAAACTAAAATTGTAATAGCAAAAGATAAAGGCTGACCAAACAACAACCAAATAACAAAAGCTAAAATAGCAATACCAATCACGGTTGGAACAAAATAAAAAGAAACTTTGTCAGCCAAAAGTTGAATTGGCGCTTTAGACCCCATTGCTTCTTCTACTATTTTTATTATTTGAGAAAGCATTGTGTCTTTGCCAACCCGAGTTGCTTTAAATTTTAAAACACCGGTTTTGTTGATGGTAGCTCCAATTACTTCATCGCCTTTTTTCTTTTCAACAGGAATACTTTCTCCGGTAATTGCTTTCTCGTCTACAGCCGAATAACCATCAATAACTATCCCATCCACTGGAATTTTCTCGCCGGGCCTTACCAAAACAATATCCCCGACTTTTACTTGAGAAACAGGAATTTTTATTTCCTCATTATCTTTTATAATCGTCGCTTCCTTTGGTTGAAGTCCAATCAATTTTTTAATTGCTTCACTTGTTTTTCCTTTAGTGATAGCTTCTAAGTATTTACCCAAAGTAATAAACATTAAGATTATAGCTGCGCTTTCATAATAAAAATGAGCTTTAATTTCTTTACCCAAAAACATCAAAAAAGAGATAATCAAACTATAAAAATAAGCAACCGCTGTACCAACAAAAATAAGAGAATCCATATTAGGGGAAAGTCGCAACAAATTTCTAAAACCACTTTTCCAGATATTAAAGCATGAAACAATAACCGCTGTTGTTAAAATCAATTGAAAAAGCATTCCATAGTTCTTAAAAATCATCGGCAAAGGCAGACCCAACATCTCACCCATCACTATATAGATAATAGGCAAACTAAAAATGAGTGAAAGTAAAAATCTCTTTTTTAGTATTTGGACTTCTTGAACCTCTTTTTTTGCGTGATGATCTTCTGTTTCTTCTTCAGTTAATAATTTGTATCCCAACTTCTCAATAATTTTTTGAATTTTATCTATGCTTATTTCAAAAGGGTTAAACTCTAAATAAAGTTTTTCTGTTGCAAGATTAACATTGACAGTTTTTACACCTTCTTCTCTTTTTAAAGAATTTTCAATATTGGCCGCGCATGAAGCGCAATGCATACCAGAAACTTTTAAAATTGCTTTTTCCATATTTTTTAAATTTGATTTTTTGACTTTTTATTTATTGCGTGTTTTATTGTTTCCAAATTGCAACTTCTTTATTTTTTACACTAGGTTTTTGTACCAAACTTACAAGCTGGACATCGATACTTTTTTATTTTGTTTTTCCGTAGATTTTAAAATAAATCCAAAACTTGCTCTAAATCCGCTTTTTTAATAATAATTTGACCATTTTTTACTTCTAAATTTGGATTTATCGGACCAGTATTACAACCGCCTTTTTCAGTGGCGATTTTTTCTATGGGATAGCGATTGCCACAATTATTACAAACAATTTCATCTCCTTCTTGGCGAAAACCTTTATATGTTTTAAAACAAACCTGGCAAGCGTTAGCCGCTGCTCTGTAAATTCCATTTTTGTCTTTAAGCACAAAAAAGTAAATTGTTTTTCCAGAAGGCATTAGAACGTTGTAAAAACGGGCTTGATTGTCATCAAAAATTGAAGCAGCCAATTTTACTTCGCCATTTTCTAAATTTACGGTCTCGCCTCTTTCGCCAATAAAGTCAATTTGCGGTAAATTTTGGTTTGATTGGGTTTGCTCAGCTGCCAATTGTTCTTCTTTTTAGGCAACCCAATAAATCCATTAATTCCTCAAAAGTTTTATAACCGGAATATATCTTCTCATTAATGACAAAAGTCGGCACACCTGTAAATTTGTGTCGGATTGGCCCTATATCAGCATTAATTTTATTCACTCTTACGCCAAGTGCTTCAATTTTATCTATTGTTCCTTCGCTTTTGACTTTCTGACACCAGCGGCAAGTATCAAGATAATAAAAAATCATTTCTTTGGCTTGGCATTGAGAGGATAGATTTGATGAAGAATCTGGATATTTCAAAAACAACCATCCTCCAATAATTAAACCAACTGCTATTAAAATAACTGAAACAATTCCTTTCATACTATTTTAATTCTTCAATTAAAGCCAAAACATTCTCCTTTATTTTATTTCTTATTTCTCTGGCTTCTTCTATTTCCATTTCTGCCGGATTGGGAAGCCGCCAATATTCAATATCTTTATCTTTTGGTAAAACCAAGCAAAGACCTTGCTCTTCGCATTCTTGGCAGACAACTACAATTTTATCAGCTGATTTTATCATTTTCTCTGTCATTAATTTTGGTTTTTTATCAGAAATATCAATCCCTTCTTCTTTCATTAGAATAATTGCCTTTTCGTTTATTTTTTCAGCTTCCAAAAATCCAGCTGAGATTGTTTGCCATTTTATCCCTTTTTCCTTGGCAAATTTATCAAAATAAGCCTCAGCCATTTGGCTGCGAAAAGTATTATGAACGCACAAAAACAAAAGGTTTTTTGTTCCCTTTAAAAACCGGGGGAACATAAAACCGCTTATTGTCAAGACTATGAGAATAAGCGCCAATGCTAATATTTTTTTCATAAGTTTTGATGCTAATTTTTAATTACTGATTAACTAAAAGATTATCAATGATTTGCTTAAAAACCTCATAAGGCAAGGCGCCGCTTATTAATTGACCATTGACAAAAGTAGCTGGTGTTCCCTCAACTCCTTTTTGATTACCTTCTTGAATATCCTTTTGAACTTTTTGAGAGTATTTCCCTGAGTTAAGACAATTATCGAACCTATCAGAATCCAACCCTAAATCTTTTGCCCATTGTTTAAATTTTTCTAAAGAATAACCTTCAGAGAAATTCTCAAATAATTTGTCATGATATTCCCAGAATTTTCCTTGCTCTGCCGCGCATTCTGAAGCTTCGGCTGCTTTTTGGGCATTAGGATGAAAAGGCAAAGGAAAATGTTTGTAAACCAACCTCACTTTACCCTGATATTCTCTTAAAATTTCATTCAAAGTCGGAAAATGTCTGGCGCAAAAAGGACATTCAAAATCGGAAAATTCAACAAGTGTAATTGGCGCATTAAAATCGCCGCGAATATGGTCATCTCGGGTGATATTAAACTCTGCTTTTGTCGGTGTATTTTGTTCCTGAGGGTTTTGGACAACAAGATTATTATTTGGCAAAAGTTGAGCTGCCTGTTGCCGGCTAATATTTTTTGAGTTGGTAAAAATAATGGCGCCAGCAATAATTAAACCAGCGATAATAACCGAAAGAGGTAAAAAGAGATTATTGTTAAGGGGTAAAAATTTACTATCTTGAACTTTTTCATTTAAAACCTCTGAATTATCTTCCACCTGATAATTACCAGATTCTTCTACTGCTTTTTTAATGTTGTTTTCGCCGGTCTTCTCCTCATCATAAGCCACCACCGCCTTTTTAGAGTCAAAATCAACTTTAGCCTCAATCACGCCTTCTAAATTTTTTAATTTTTCTTCAATTAAATTGGCGCACGATTTACAATTCATACCTTTGATTTGAAATTTTGCTTTTTGCATATTTTTTAGGTTAGATTAATAATTAATAATTCTGTTGATTTTATTTTACTATTTTACCAAATGAGTGCCGACAACTCCTCTCTAACCGCAGTCTTTAGTCCTGATTTAGCAACAAAATTTGATTGGCTTGGTTGTCAACTACCTCAATAATTCCCGAAACCATACCCATCCAGCAGGAAAATTTATATTTACCTGGTTTGGTGGGCGTAAATTCTTTAACGCTGGTCTGACCAGGAGTTAAAGGAATTTCGTCTGGGAATAATCCTTTTGAAATAATGGCATTGGTACAACCAGAAGTGCCAATATCTTCAATTTCCCATCTAACAGGAATTCCTGCTTTGACCTTGAAATAATTTGGCTCATAACCAAAACCGAAAGCCTTCATTCTAATCACTTGCTTGCCATTGATAATAGGGGCCAAATTTTTTTCATTAAGAGAATTTTTTTGCGAATTTATCTTGCCGGCATAATTAAATTTAATATCTGATAAACTGGGTAATCCTAGAACATTTAATTGGCTATTGATATTGTACAAAGCAAAAAACAAAACCAAAATTCCAGCCACTTTTAAAAATTTTTCTGAGAGATGCGGCTTTTCTAAAAATTTAACCGAGGAAAAACCAATAGCTAGAAGTCCAGGCGCTGTGCCCAAAGCAAAAACAAACATTATGGCTGCTCCCTGCCAAAAACTGCCGGAAATCAAAGCCAAACTTTGGGCAGTTAAAGTAAAGCCGCATGGCAAAAAAA
>Ga0197142_1000241_pt1 | contig 49800 bp, 44 predicted proteins | sample GBS60_MetaG_FD_148614 | JGI IMG/M metagenome (GOLD analysis project Ga0197142, IMG submission 148614) | Sediment microbial communities from Great Boiling Springs, Gerlach, Nevada, United States - GBS 60_MetaG | ecosystem: Environmental > Aquatic > Thermal springs > Hot (42-90C) > Sediment... | reverse complement strand
CTGGCAACCCTGCTATGGGCTATGTCGCCCACAATTGCGAGGAGCAATCCATCAAGGCTTCCCCTCTTCTCCCTCACTGTCATCATGTCGAGAAGGGCCTGAGTGGGGTGCTCCCTGAAGCCATCTCCCGCGTTTATTACCGAGGCCCTAAGGGCTCGAGCCAGCATATCCGGTGCACCTGCTGCGCTGTGGCGCAAGACTATTACGTCAGGCTCCATGGCCTGGAGATTGAGGGCTGTATCGAGGAGCGTCTCCCCCTTCACCACACTGCTTGTGGATACCGATATGTTTATGGTGTCAGCACTGAGCCTCTTTGCAGCGATCTCGAAGGAGGTCCTCGTGCGAGTGCTGGGCTCGTAAAAGAGGGTGACCACGGTTTTTCCCCTCAGAGTGGGAACCTTCTTTATGTCCCTTGTGGAGATCTCCTTGAAGGAGTCGGCGGTATCCAGGATCATCTGGATCTCCTCGCGGCTGAGCTCTTTTATGCTCAGAAGATCCTTTCTCCACCAGCCCTTTTGCAAAATGGCCTCGCTCACGACTCCCCCTTCCAGCCTGGCCCCACAAGAAGGACCTCATCGGCCCCCTCGGCCTCCTCCATGCGAACTATCACGGACTCATCCCTCGAGGTCGAGACCTCGAGTCCCACATAGTCAGCCCGGATAGGTAGCTCCCTATGCCCCCTGTCCACAAGCACAGCGAGCTCCACCAAAGCTGGCCTCCCGAAATCCATGAGGGCATCGAGTGCTGCGCGGGTCGTCCTGCCAGTGAAGAGCACATCGTCCACCAGGATTATCTTCCTGTCGTCCACTGGAAATGGGATCTCGGTCCTCTTTACCAGTGGATGGGGCCTTCCTCTCGATATGTCATCCCTGTAAAGGGTGACATCTATGATCCCCGTCTTGAGCCTGAGGCCCTCTACGGCCTCGATCTCCTTCGCGAGCCTCTGGGCTATGTAAATCCCGTTTGTCCTTATACCTACGAGGGCCAAGTCACCCTCTCCGGGATGGCGCTCGGCTATCTGGCTCGCCATCCTCCTCAAGGCCCTTCTCACCCCTGGTGCATCGAGGAGCACCCTCTTTCCCGTCTCTAGAGGCATGTCTCGATCCCTTCCCTACTCCTTGTGTGAGGGCCTGTATTTGGTAGCACAACCTCCGTCATGGGGTCAAGCGATGGAGGAGTCACGTAGATGACGCTGCAAGGAAAAGTCGCCCGTCCCCAATGGACCTGGCCATGAGAAACCACTGGCCCCGACAAACCCCTCTGCTGGGATGGGTGGTGCTGTCCAAAAGGAAGGCTCCGCCCGTAAAGGATCGCGGAAGTTTCACGCAACCCTTGAGAATGATTCATCTTTTTGCCCAGGCCCATTTCCTTTTTTGGCCTGGAGATTTCCTGACCCTCCCCCTATGCGGCCCCACCAGGGGCATCTCCTCTTCGAGGGAGTGCGCTCCAACTGGGCCAATTAGCAAAAAAGATGCCCATTCGTCAAGGTAGCCCCTCTAGATGTTCTCAGCGTATCAACCTCCCTATCCTGCTCCATCGGATGCCGTGATTGGTGCTATCCCACGAGTAGTAAATGAGGAAAGCTTTGCCCTTGACCTCGCCGACATGGACAAATCCCCAGTAGCGGGAGTCCCTGCTATTGTCTCTATTGTCTCCCAGGACGAAGAGTTCTCCCTCTGGGACCTTGACCGGACCGAAGTTGTCTCTAGGGTCCACGCCCCGTGGAATTATCCTCGGGTCTGTGAAGAAAGCGTGGGGGTCATCCCAAGGCTTTCCGTTTATGAAGACCTTCTTGTCCCTTATCTCAACAGTGTCTCCGCCAACAGCGATCACCCTTTTTATGAAGTCCTTGGATTTGTCTTCTGGATAGACGAAGACAATCACATCGCCCCTTTCGGGTTTTGTGAAGGGAAGGAGGCGGATCCTCGTATATGGGATCCTGAAGCCGTAGATGAACTTGTTCACTAGAATGTGATCGCCTATCTCCAGGGTTGGGATCATTGAGCCCGAGGGTATCTTGAATGCCTGGACAATGAAGGTCCTTATGACCAAGGCAATGAGCAGGGCTATGGCTATAGCCTCGGCGTATTCTCTTATGGCGCTCTTTTTTTTCTTGGGTTCGACTGGAGCTGGAACTCCTTTTTTGGCAAGGGCTTTGGGCAGGAAGGCCATCAGTTCCTCCCCACCCCATAGTAGGCGAAGCCTTTGTCCCTTATCCTTTCGGGGTCGTATATGTTCTTGAGGTCAACGAGAATTGGCCTTGCCAAGAGTTCCTTCATCCGATCCATGTCCAGATTCCTGAACTGGTTCCACTCAGTGGCTATGACCAAGGCGTCGCTACCTGTAGCTGCATCATACGCATCTGAACAGAAGGTGACGTTGCCATTCAGGACATGGGAGGCATTCTGCATCCCCACGGGATCGTATGCCCTCAGCCTTCCACCTCTTGTCAAGATTTCCTGGGCTATGTAAATGGCCGGAGCCTCTCGAATATCGTCCGTATTTGGTTTGAAAGTGAGGCCCAGAAGGGCCACTGTCTTGTCCTTTACTCCCCCAAGGGCCTCCTCAATTCTCTTTACGGCCCATTCCCTTTGCCTCTTGTTGACCCTGATCACAGCCTCCACTATCTCCAGCTCCACTCCCGCCTCCCTGGCAAAATGGGCAAGCGCCCTCGTGTCTTTGGGAAAACAGGATCCCCCGAAGCCAGGCCCCGGATGGAGAAACTTGGGGCCTATTCTCTGGTCCAGGCCCATGGCACGAGCTACCTGATATACGTCGGCGCCAAGCTTCTCGCAAAGAAGGGCCATTTCGTTTATGAAGGAGATCTTTGTCGCCAAAAAGGCATTGCTCGCATATTTGATCATCTCCGAGGTCTGAATGTTGGTTATGACAAATGGGGCCTCTATGAGATAGAGAGGGCTATAGAGATCCCTGAGGATGGCCCTGGCCTGGTCGCTCTCAGCGCCTATTATCACTCTGTTGGGCCTCATGAAGTCCTCTACTGCCGACCCCTCTCTGAGAAATTCGGGGTTGTTCGCCACATCGAAGTGATACTTCCCCTTGCTTTTCTCCCTTATTATGGCCTCAACTCTCCTTGTGGTGCCAACAGGGACAGTGCTCTTTGTAACAACTAGCTTGTAGCCATCGAGGGCCTCTCCAATCTGGGCTGCCACCTCATCCACCGCGGAAAGATCCACGCTTCCGTCTTCCTTGGAAGGCGTGCCAACGCATATGAATATCACCAATGAATTGCGCACGCCCCAGGCAAGATCTGTTGAAAAATAGAGTCTTCCTTGAGCCATGTTCCTCTGGACCATCTCTTCGAGCCCGGGCTCGAAAAAAGGGACCTTCCCCTGCTTCAGGCTCTCTATCTTCCTCTCGTCCTTGTCCACACATGTGACCCTGAGGCCGAATTCAGCGAAACATGCCGCCGTCACAAGTCCAGCATAGCCTGCACCCACAACACATATGTTCATCTATCCCAACCCCCTTTAATCTCCTTTCAAAAGTCTTACCCAGATTCCCCCAGCTGGCTCACTCCATTGCTGGTTTTCCTTCCCTGCGGTGTCCAAACAGTTGGCAAGACCTCTTTTCTGGATTTGTCTTTCTTCCGAGGTTCCCAACGCTTGGATAGAAAAATCAATTCCGAACCCCGGGGGACTCGCCTATCCTGAAAATAAGGGATTCAGAACTTCTATCATCCAATATCTTGCCCCCCGTTTTTCTCTATGCATGGTTGAGCTGCCTCATGTAGTCCAGTGTCTTCTTTATCCCCTCTTCCAGGTCTACTCGCACCTCATAGCCCAGTACTTTTTGAGCCAGGGAGATGTCCGCCCTCGAGTAGCGCACATCTCCAGGTCTTGGAGGAGCGAACTCTGGCTCGACCTTCACGTTGAGTTCCCTTGCCATCATCTCCAAGAGCTTGAGCACGCTCATACTTCTTCCGCAGGCCACGTTGAATACGCCACCTTCGGCCCCTCGGGCGTTGCAGGCGAGGAGGTTTGCCTCGACCACGTTTGAGACGTAAGTGAAATCCCTTGTTTGGTGACCATCCCCGTATATGGTTGGCTTCTCTCCTTTGAGGAGCGCTGATGCGAATCTCGGGACGACAGAGGCATATTGGGATGTGGGATCCTGCCTCGGGCCAAACACGTTGAAATAACGGAGAGCCACTGTCTCCAGCCCGTATGAATGGAAAAAGGCCCTGCACAATCCTTCTGCTGCGAGCTTCGTTGCTGCGTAGGGCGAGAGGGGCCTTGCGGGCATGGACTCCTTTTTGGCCCGGGAGGAGTTTCGACCCTCATCTAGTCCGCCATAGATGGAGGAGGAGGATGCCAAGACAACCCTTCCAACTCCCTCATCCTTGGCTGAGGCTAGGACCTTGAGGGTGCCCTCCACGTTGACTCTGTAACTCGAGAAGGGATCAGCGACAGATCTGGGGACAGAGGGGATTGCCGCCAGGTGAATGACGAAGTCCACACCATCCATCACTTGTCCCACGAGCTCCTCGTCACATATGTCCCCTTCGGCTATCTCCAAGCATGGGTGGCCTAGCAAATGGGATAGGTTATCTCTTCTCCCAGTTGAGAAATTGTCCACAACCCGCACCCGGTGACCCTCATCAAGCAATCTCTCCACGGTATGGGAGCCTATGAACCCAGCACCTCCTGTGACCAGAAATAGGGACATCAGAGCTGCCTCACGGTTATTCTTCTAAAGTCGCGACGAACTCGCAACCTTCAACCCCACAAGGTGCTCCATCCACTCGCAACATCCCTCTCCTCCGAGCTCCAACGAGAACTCTGGTGGATAGAAAACCCTAGCTAAGAAAAGCCCCCTTGCGGGAGCTGTGGGCCCGGCCAAAGACCTCTCCTTTGACTCTATTACCTCGATAAGATCCTCAGGAGACCTTTTGCCTAGGCCCACCTCCACCATGGTCCCCACAAGTCCCCTCACCATGTATCTCAAGAAGCCAGTCGCCTTCACCGAGAACCTCAGCATCGCACCACTTTCATCCCATCCGCACTCGATGACCCTTCTCACCGTGTTCTTGGCATCCGAGCCAGAGGCCTTGAAGGCTACAAAGTCATGCTCCCCGATAATCTGTGAGGCAGCTCTCCTCATAGCCTCGAGATCCAACTCCATCGGTATCCACCAGCTATACCTGTTCAAGAAGGGACATGCTACGGGACTGTTCCAAATGCAATACTGGTAGGTCTTTGCCTCTGCCGAGAATCTCGAGTGAAATGAGGAAGGCACCTCCTCGGACCAGATCACCCTGATGTCAGGGGGAAGAAGAGCATTTAGCGCCCTCATGAGGACCTGAGGTGCAAGGCTAGAGATAGTGGAGAAGTTCACCACCTGAAACAGGGCGTGCACCCCAGCATCTGTCCTCCCAGCTGCCTTTACCCTCACCCTCTCCTGGATGATCCGAGAGAGGGTATCCTCCACCACTTGCTGAATCGTCAAAACTCCGGGCTGTACTTGCCAACCGTGGTAACCTCCACCATCATATACGAGGACCAATCGAATGTTCCTCTTGTTTTTCATGGGCAAGCTGCCCTTGAAGCCCAGCATTCCCGAGCCTTGAGTTATGCAAGATACCACATATGCTCGAAGACCGCAACGGCAGCTAACCCTCGCATAGCCCGACCGTACGGGTGAAGGTCCTTCCAAGTTGAAAATGTGGGGTCTATTGATTGGAGGTTCACAGGCACAAGAAGGACCTTTCGGTAACAGACGCCCTCCTTAAGGAAAGCCGGCCTTTGCGTCTTATTCTGCTCTAAACTGCAAGGTCTCCAATTCCCGAATCGGCCACGTCTCGGAGGGGCGGGCTCTGCACGCCCGCAAGCCGGGACAAGTTACCACCGACACGTCATCCCCGTTAGGCCACCTTGTCGAGCACCCCAACCCTCGGAGGAACCCGGTCCTCCCGGTCCGCCAAGAAATGCCTCGGTTTGCGCACGGCCTTGCCACGGGGACGCGCGGAGCGCATCCCTCCGCAAAAACCGTCGTTTACCCTATTCGCGGTCTTCCTCCGTTAGGCAATCCCCGCCCAGCTTAACCCCCCGCGGAGGGGCGGGCTCTGCACGCCCGCAAACGGGGTTGGGTTCCACCAGGAAGCCATCCCCTTTAGGCCACTTTGCCAGGCACCCCCAACCCTCGGAGGAACCCGGTCCTCCAGGTCCGCCAAGACATGCCTCGGCATTCGTCCGGCCTTGCAACACGGGCGCACAGAGTGCGCCCCTCCGAGAAAACGACCTGTCACGTAATCCCGGACCCTAACCCGCAAGGCTGTCTCCCTTTGGCTTGCATCCCCTCGCGGAGGGGCGGGCTCCGCACGCCCGCATAGCTTCCAGTAACCAGAAAACACCCAACCATCGAGGACTCGCCCTTCTCTCACTGCTCGATGGGCCGGACGTCCCAAGATGGACCTTAACGGGGCTGCAATCATTTGACTTTTTCAGCCAAAAGTGTTCTCTTATAAGCCCGCGGGAGGGAGAGTCTCACTTATCCGAGATAACCGGCCTTTTGTGGCCTCAAACGCTGATGCTGGGGAGGGAATAGAGATGCAGTACGATCTTACAGACGAGCAAAAGATGCTGAGAGACATGGTGAGAAGGCTTGCCAAGGAGAAGATAGAGCCTGGGGCCAGGGAAAGGGACGAGAAGGGAGAGTGGGACTGGAATGTTGTCAATCTTCTTAGGGAAAATGGGCTTATGGGCGTTGACTTTCCCGAGAAGTACGGCGGAGGGGGAGCTGGTCTTCTCGCCTTCTGCATCGTTGTGGAGGAGCTATCGAGGGTAGAGGCGGCAACGGGTCTTGTCCCGGCTGACCAGGAGCTGGGAGCCCTACCCATAATGCTAGCTGCAAATGAGGAGCAGAAGGCCAAGTATCTTCCCAAGCTATCCACTGGAGAGCATCTTGCAGCCTTCGCCCTTACAGAGTCCATAGGTGGCTCGGATGTGGCTGGTCTCAAAACTAAGGCGGTGAAAAAAGGCGATGAGTACATCATCAATGGAGTTAAGACATTCATTACCAATGGAGGGGTCGCGGATGTAATAACAGTCTATGCATTGACAGACCCATCCAAGGGAGGCCATAGGGGAGCCAGTGTCTTCATAGTGGAGAAAGGATTCCCAGGCTTCAAGGTTGGCAAGAAAGAGGACAAGATGGGCATCCGCTGGTCGGACACGAGCGAGCTCATCTTCGAGGACTGCAGGGTGCCAGCCGAGAATCTCTTGGGAGAGGAGGGCATGGGCTTCCACATAATGATGAAGACCCTGGATTTCAGCAGGCCAGGGGTGGCAGCTCAAGCATTGGGAATAGCCCAAGGAGCCCTTGATTATGCCGTTGCCTATGCCAAAGAAAGGGTCGCCTTCGGTCAGCCCATAATCAAGTTCCAGGGCATAGCTTTCAAGTTGGCTGATATGGCCATCGCTGTTGAGGCCTCGAGACATCTGCTATACAAGACAGCGGCTTTGCTCCAGGAACAACCCAAAGATATGTCCAAACTGCCCCCTGAGCTCATCCGCATGTCTTCCATGAGCAAGGTCATGTGCGGAGATACTGCGATGCACGTGACCGTAGAAGCAGTTCAGGTGCTGGGAGGCTATGGATACATAAAAGAATACCCCGTGGAAAGGTACATGAGGGATGCCAAGATAACCCAAATATACGAAGGGACCCAAGAGATCCAGAGGCTGGTTATAGCCAATACCCTCTGATGCTCGCGATCCCAAAGAGGCTCGTCATGGCGGACATGGAAAGGCTATTGGAGAGGGCAGCCCACCTCATAAGAAGGGCAAGGGCAGTTGTGGCACTTACGGGAGCGGGGATCTCAGTGGAAAGTGGGATCCCCGCTTTCAGGGGAACCCAGGGTCTTTGGGAGAAGTATGACCCCATGGAGTACGCCCACATAGATGCCTTGAGGGCACACCCCGAGAAGGTGTGGCGAATGCTCCAGGAACTCCAACAATTAGTGGAGGGGGCAAGGCCCAATCCAGCCCACTTTTCCCTGGCCAGAATGGAGAAGCTCGGGTTCCTGAGGGCCATCATCACCCAGAACATAGATCACCTCCACCAGGATGCGGGAAGCCGCTATGTGATAGAGTTCCACGGAAGCGGTCACAAATTGGCATGTCTGAGCTGTGGGGAGAGGATCCCCAGGCACCTCGTGGATTTGAGCTCCATTCCCCCTAGGTGCCACTGCGGAGGGATACTCAAGCCAGACGTTGTCTTTTTCGGAGAGCCCATTCCCTGGAGAGCACTGATTCAGGCCCAAGAAGAGTCCAAAAACTGCGACGTGATGCTGGTTGTGGGGACATCGGCAGTTGTTGCGCCCGCATGCGATATGCCTTATCTGGCCAAGGACAGAGGAGCTAGAATAATAGAGGTGAATACCGAGGAGACCCCTCTCACGAGAACCATAACTGATATTTTCCTTCAAGGCTCAGCAGGGACCATCTTACCAAAGTTGGTGGCTATCTTGGAGGCAATGCCATGAACCCAATTGCTTTACAAGGCTTGCGAACTGGGTGCCAAGCCTCCAAAGGCCCCCCAAACTCTTACACTTACCACTCGAATAGGGACCAAATTAGAGGCCCCGAATCAGGGTGTTTTTCCATATTCCCCCCTATCCCAAGAGGTCATCGGGAAAGCGCTACCATCCACTTGCCATCAATAATGCTGGGTCTATGTTCAACCTTCTTTCACATTTTCCTGGACCATGGATCTGGTCATGGTTCTTAGGCCCATCCCCTCTGCCCATAGGACCGGCAAGCCCAAAACCATAACGGGGAGAATGCAAATGCCGTGGAGGACGAGGGCGAAGCAGAGGGCCTCTGTCTTGCCCACCCCGAATGCCATCACAGAGACCATAGCAGCATAGTGGAATGTCCCCATGAAGCCTGGAGCCGATGGAACACTCACCCCGAGCCCCAGGACAACGAGCACAAACCAGCAAGCACCCCATCCAAGCCCAAGCCCCAAGGACTCTGAGACTAGGAAAACCACGGTTGCGCTCAGTGTCCATATGACTATGGTCCAAATGGTGATCTCTCCCAGATCTCTTTTCCCTCTAGGAACTTCCAGGCCTTGGGAAAATGAACTGAGGAGGCTCACAAATTTGGATGTGAGCCTGGGCAGGATCTTCCCCAAGGTCTTCGGGAAGATCTCTAAGGCCTCCTCCTTTCTCGCCTTGAGGAGCCAAAGAAATGCCGTTATCCCAGCTCCAGCAAGGACGAGGCCAAAAGCTGTTGCTTGGAGGGCTTCCTTCAGTGCCTTTTCTTCATCGAGGAAAGAGGCTGAAAAGGTGACGATGAAAAATACAAGTAGGATACTCCCCAAATCCAAAAGACGCTCCACCACTATGGTCCCGAAAATGGACGAGGCGCTATTTCCGGACCTCGACCCCAAGAATACCGCTCTCAGGACCTCTCCCATCCGAGCAGGAAGCAAGTAATTTCCAAGGAATCCCAGAAGGGTCATCCTGAAGAGCAACCACTCCCTCATGGGGCCAAGGGGCCTCAAGAGTATGCCCCACCTTCGCGCCCTCACCCAGAGGATAGCATAGGCGAGGAAAAAGGCGACGGAAAGGGGCACAGCATTTGCCCTCTTTACCACCTCAAGCAGGCCCTTCAGATCCACATCCTTTAAGGCCAGAAACGAAAACAGAATACTAAGAGAAAGACCTGCCCAGAGCTTGTAATCTTTGAGGGCCCCTCTTTTCAATCTTTTCTCGAGCTCAGGATGGCCCGGGATCTCTCCTCATCCTTCCTTAGCTGCTCCACGAGAGCCTCTGGTGAGGGGAACTTTCTCTCGTCCCTCAGGCGATCCACGAACGAGACGGTCAACTCTTTCCCGTACAGATCCCCTTGGAAGTCGAAGAGATGAACCTCAAAAGATAGGGTCCCATTGCCGAAGGTTGGGTTGGTTCCCAGATTGGCCATTCCTCCAAAGGTACCTCCTGTCTCCACGATCCCCACCTTGACAGCATAAACCCCTGGCCTGGGCATGAGTTCGCTTTCCACCTGGAGATTGGCTGTGGGGAAACCGAGGGCTTTTCCCCTTCTGTGGCCTTCCACAACTTTGCCAGTGACAGAAAACTCTCTCCCCATCATTCTCGCAGCTAGGGCCACATCGCCCTCTTCCTCTATCACGGATCTTATCCTGCTGCTACTTACAGCGGAGCCATTGAGCATGACCGGGGGCACTACCACCACCTCGAACCCCATCTCCTCGCCCATCTTCTTGAGGAGCTCCGTGTCTCCACGCCTCCCTTTTCCAAAGGCGTAGTCATAGCCCACAAGAACTATCCTCGCCCCTATTGCCCCAACAAGCACATCTCGAACGAAATCGCTCGCCTCCATCTTGGCAAACTCGAGATCGAAAGGCGCACTCACCAAGACATCTATCCCCATCTCCTCAACTAGCCTCGCCCTTTCCTTGTATGAGGTTATGAGGGGCATCCTCTTCCCAGGATAGAGCACCTTCATGGGGTGGGGCTCGAAGGTGTACACAACGCTTTCCCCACCAATTTCCCTGGCTTTCTGGATCACGAGCTCGAAGATCTTTTGGTGCCCGAGATGGACCCCATCGAAGTTCCCCAGGGTTACCACAGCCTTTTCGAGTCTGTGGGGAGGTATCCTTTGTCGGATGTGCTCCATCGCTGTCCCCTTGAGATTAGAGAGATGGCGCTCTAATCTTACTCTGACCTTGACAACACCGCTTCCTTACTATAAAAACGATTAGCGGGTTATGCAAGGCGGGCCGAAGTGGCGGAATTGGTAGACGCGCCAGGTTCAGGGTCTGGTGGGGGTGGCCCCGTCGGGGTTCGAGTCCCCGCTTCGGCATGGAAGGAGGATGGGGCGTTGGGAGTTGCCTCGATCCTCCTTGTTTTTGTCTCCCTCCCATGACCGAGAGCTTGGTTTCCCTGTGGAAATCCCTCCGGGGGATGACTCCAGGGGTATTCGTTAAATGGACCTTTCTGGGTGGGGTGGCCGGCGCAGTGTCGGCTACTGCTGCCTGCCTTTTTCTTCTCCTTCTCGGATGGGCTGAACATTTCTTCCTGGATTTCTTGGCCGGAGCACCTCCCCCTTATCCAGCAGGCGAAAGGCCCCTTCTCCCGACTACTGGAAACCCTTTTAGGCCCCTTGTGTTCATGATCCTTCCCGCTTTGGGAGGTTTGGTGTCAGGCCTTCTATCTCAGTTCGCATGCCCTGAGGTGGCAGGTCCCGGCACAGACGCCATGATCAAGGCCTTTCACAAGGAAGAAGGTATAGTGAGGGGAAGGCTGCCTTTTCTGAAGGCCATTGCCTCCATCGCCACCCTCGCAACCAATGGGAGCGCGGGAAGGCAGGGCCCCCTCATCCACGTGGGGGCTGGACTGGGATCCCTCCTAGCCCAAATCATCCGCCTCGGGCCCAAGGACCGAAGAGTCCTTCTCCTCGCGGGAGCCTCGGGGGCATTGGCGGCTGTATTCAGGGCACCTGTGGGGGCCGCCATAATAGTTACGGAGCTCCTCTACCACGATGACATAGAGGCAGAGGCCCTGATTCCATGCGTCATCTCTTCTATTGTGGGCCATACAATACATCAACTCCTTTGGGGCCACGAACCCATTTTCTCCCTACCGGAGTTCCAATTGACCATGGGTTTGGGGGAGCTCCTGTGGTTCTGCCTTTTGGGACTCATCATGGTCCCCTTGGGGAGGCTATACATCACCGTTTACGGTTGGTTCAGGGACTCTTTCTTCGCCCCCATGCCAGTGCCCTTTTTTCTGAAACCAGTTATTGGAGGGGCACTCACAGGTGTCCTGGGACTCTTTGTCCCCCAGGCCCTGGGAATTGGCTACGGATGGTTGCAAAAGGCCATCGCAGGGGATCTCTCCATGGAACTCATGGCCCTGTGTGGTTTCATGAAGATCCTGAGCACCTCGTTTAGCGTTGGATCTGGGGGAAGCGGAGGGATATTCGCCCCTTCCCTTTTCATAGGAGGCATGATCGGAGGAGCAATGGGAGATCTAGGCCATCTCCTCAAGCCGGACGTGATTTTGGATCCGAGGCCGTTTGTGCTCGTGGGGATGGGTGGCTTTTTCGCCGGAGTTGCCCATGCTCCCATTGGATCCATACTCATGGTATGCGAGATGACAGGGGGTTACTCCCTACTTTTGCCCCTTCTCGCTGTGGCAACGGTCCATTGCCTCCTCAATAGGACGAGATCCATATACGGAAGCCAGGTGAGAAACAGGTTCCTGTCCCCTGCCCATGAAGGGGAGCTGGTTGTCAATCTCCTGGGAAGGATAAAGGTCGCAGAGGCCCTTCCCCAGAGGAGAAAAGCCATTATCTTCACGGAGGATATGACCCTGAAGGCCATAAGAAACGTGATAGTGGAAGGGGAGGGTACTGACTTTCCTGTTGTGGATTCCAAGGGGCATTTGAAAGGCATCCTGTGCTTCGATAAAGTGCGAAGGGTGCTGATGGAGGATACCCTGGAGGACCTCCTTGTTGCAGGGGAGCTCGTAGAGAAGCCCGTATGGGTTCACCCCGATGAGGACTTGTACTCCGCTCTGTGCAAGTTCGTGGACACGGGCTACGAGCAGCTCCCTGTGCTTTCCAAGGGGCCCGATGGTGAGATCCTGGGCTCTCTATGGCACAAGGATCTGATAGAGGCCTATCACTCGAAGCTTGCTGGCCTGAGGTCAGGGCAATAGGCCGGGAATATTTAAGGAGAAGAAAATGCCATGAACCAATGGGAGGGTAGGGGCCCCGTTATGGTATATACCGTGAGCGAGCTCACGAGGGAGATAAGGGACCTCCTCGAAAGCAATTTTCCTTCCATATGGGTCGAGGGGGAGATCTCCAATTGCCATCTCCACTCCTCTGGGCACCTCTATTTCACCCTGAAGGATGATAAAGCGCAGATAAGGGCTGTTATGTTCAGGTCACAGGTGCAGCACCTTTCTTTCGTCCCGGAAGATGGGATGCACGTCCTGTGTTTGGGGCGGGTTGGGGTCTACGAGGCCAGGGGAGAGTATCAGCTGTATCTGGACTTCATGGAGCCCAGGGGGGTGGGAGCACTTCTTTTGGCATTCGAGCAGCTCAAGGCGCGTCTTGCCCGGGAGGGCCTTTTCGACGAGGGAAGGAAGAGAAGGATCCCCTTCCTTCCCCGAGTTGTGGGAATAGTGACCTCTCCCACAGGGGCGGTCATAAGGGACATGCTCCAGATCCTAGGCCGCAGATTCCCCAGTCTCCAGGTGCTGGTGAGGCCTGTCAAGGTCCAGGGTGAAGGGGCGGCTGAGGAAGTATCTCAGGCTATAGAAGACCTCAACCAGTGGCCAGGTGTGGACGTCATAGTTGTGGCAAGGGGGGGAGGATCCCTCGAGGACCTATGGGCGTTCAACGAGGAGAAGGTGGCGAGGGCCATTGCGGCCTCGAGGGTGCCGGTTGTGAGCGCTGTGGGACACGAGGTTGACTACACCATAGCGGACTTCGTGGCCGACCTGAGGGCCCCCACTCCCTCTGCCGCAGCGGAGCTCATAGTGCCCCTCAAGGCGGATCTGGAGAGGGCTATTCTCGATCTTCGAGCAAGACTCCTTCATGCCATGGAGAAAATCCTGAAGGACAGGCGAGCCCATCTCTCCAACCTCATGGCCAGACTTCAGGACCCGAGGAGAAGGGTCCGTCAGGAGCGACTCCTCTTGGACGAACTCCTGAGCAGCTTGCAGAGGGCTATGAGGGCCGAGCTCAAACTGAAGAGATCTCTCCTGGAACAAAAGGCTGCGGTATTGGAAACCCTGAGCCCTCTCAAGATCCTTGGGAGGGGCTACAGCATAGTGAGGAGGCATCCCCAAGGGGAGATCATAAGACAAGCATCAGGCCTCTCCAAGGGAGATCTTCTAGACATAACTTTTCACAGGGGCACGGCCCTCTGCACCGTGGAAAGCGCATCCGAGTGAGAAAACTCTATCGGAGGGGCGGGCTCCGCACGCCTGTAATTGGGGCAGGGCCCCGCCCCACACTTCATCCCCACGAGGCTGTCGGCCCCTTGTGCAACCATTGCCGGCAATGGAATGCCTTGGCACCCGTATTGCCGTAATATGCGGACGCACAGAGTGCGCCCCTCCGAGAAAACCGGCTCCTCGCCACTTTTTCGGCCTATCCCCGCAAGGCCACTTGTGCCGGGCTAGCCACCCCTCGGAGGGGCGGGCTCTGCACGCCCGCAATGGAATGCCCGTGGTTTTGCCAATATGCCAACCCCCATGGGCCACCGGTCTGTCGCCCGCCCCTCGATTCTCACGATGTGCCTCCGGACACGCCCGGTCTCGCCATGCGGACGCGCAGCAGAGCGCATCCCCCGAAAGCCTGCCGCGTCCTTCGAGCCGAGCCTTGACTTTCCCTGTGGCTTCTGGTTTCTTCCATGGAAAGGGCTCGTCTTTCCGGTGGGCCTCAGTGGGAAGCCCTTTTAGGTGGAGGAGAAGACACCATGGCCGATCATTCCTCAAAGGAAAGGGAGACGATTCTCCTGGACATATTGCCCCAGGAGAGGTGGGAAGGGATCCTCCGGGAATTGTCCCAGGAGGTCGGGATGCCTGCGACCCTGGTGGATGCCAAGGGGAATATTCTGGTCCATGTAGGGGACTATACAGATGTTTGCATTAGGGTCCGTAAGAGACCCGAAAGCCTCTCCTTTGTATGTGGCCAGACGAGCCAGTCTCTCATGAAGCAGGCGGAGAAGACTGGCAGGCCAGTAGTGGAGCTCTGCCAAATTGGACTGTGCAAGCTAATAGTGCCCCTTTTCAAAGAGGGCAAATTCCTCGGTGCCCTCGCTGCGTGCTCCAGGGCCTTATCCGGTGAGGAGCTGGATCCCTTCATGGTCGCACAGGAACTGGGAATCTCGGAAGAAGAAGCATCCAGGCTCCTCTCTTCGACCCCTACCATAGAGCAAGAGTTGGTTCTGGAAGCAGGCGAGAGGTGGCATCGGAGGGCTATGGAGTGGCTTTCCGGAGAAGAGAAGAGGGAAAAGTGAGCTACTTCCACCCTTGGGCCTTCGTTGCCACAAGATGGTAAAGGGTCTTGAAGGATTCCTCCAACTTTTCGCGAATGGGTCCGCCTCCTTGGGCGAAGTGAGGCTTCCCGCCTCCCCTGCCTCCCACCCTCTGAGCCACCTCTCCCATGATCTCTCCTGCGTGGAAACGGCTCTGGAGATCTTTGGAGACCGAAAGGGTGAGCATGGCCTTGGAAGAAGCCCTCGACCCCAAGAGAACGATGCCGGAGCCAAGCCTTTCCCTCAGCCTGTCTGCGAGCTCTCCCATGCTCCTTTGATCTTCCAGTTCCACTTCAGCGCATAGGACCTTTATCCCCGATATCTCCTTGACCTCTTGGAGGAGATCCCTGGACGAACCCGTGGCCGCTTTTGCTTTGAGGGCCCTCACCTCCTTCTCCAGCTCCTTCTGTCTTTCCAGCACTCTCCTCAACTTCTCTTGGATCTCGTCAGGAGATGCTTTGAGGACGCTCGCCAGGTCCTGAAGAGTCCTCTCGGTTCTCTGGACGAATTCAATGGCGCCCCTTCCTGTCAGCGCCTCTATTCTCCTGGTATCTGCGGAGATGCTCCTGTCGCTCAGGATCTTGAAAAAACCAACATCTCCAGTCCGCCTCACATGGGTTCCGCCGCAAAGCTCCTTGGAGAAATCGCCCATCTCCACAACTCTCACCACATCCGAGTACTTCTCGTCGAAAAGGGCTATGGCTCCAAGGCTCAGGGCTTCCCTGTAAGGGAGCACCCTGACCCTGACGGGGGCGTTTTCTCTTATCCTCTCGTTGACTCTCCTCTCTATCGCCCTGATTTGCTCTATGTCCAAGGAAGAGGAGTAAGTGTAATCGAAGCGGAAACCATCTGGGCTGACTCTCGATCCACACTGGTGGACAGCCTCTCCGAGGATCTCCCGAAGGACTGCTTGTAAGATGTGGGTCGCGCTGTGATTCCTCGCGGTATCCCACCTCGTCCCTTCGTCGACTAGGAGTTCCACTCTTTCCCCAACCCGCAAGCTTCCCTTCGAGAGCTTGCCCACATGCACTATGAGCTGGGGAAGGGGTCTCAAAGTGTCAGTAACCTCAACCACGGCCCTCTCTCCCCTTATGAGCCCCTTATCGCCCACTTGGCCTCCTGACTCTCCGTAAAAGGGAGTGAGAGGTGTGATAATCTCCACTGCCTGACCTTCGTGGGCCTCCTCCACTTCCTCTCCATTCACCAAGAGAGCCAACACTTGGGAGGTGGCAGAGAGGTCCTCATATCCCACAAACTCCACATCCACCCCTCTGGATGCAATTTTCTTGTAAATTTCGGCAACTTGACCTTCACCGGATCCCACCCAGGACGCCCTGGCCCGCCTTCTCTGTTCTTCCATGGCCTTCTCGAAACCTTCCATATCTATCTCGAATCCCTCTTCCTTGAGTATGTCGCCTGTGAGATCCGCCGGGAAACCGTAAGTGTCGTAGAGTCTGAACACCAACTCCCCAGGGGCTATTCTCCTCCCCTGGAGGCGCAATCTTCTGGTCTCCTCCTCCAAGAGCCGCAATCCCTTATCGAGGGTCTCGGCGAAGCGCTCTTCCTCCCTCAGGACTACCTGCTCGATGGCTGCCCTCCTCTGGAGGAGTTCGGGATAAGCGTCCTGCATCATCTCCACGACTATTCCCGTCGCCCTGTGGAGGAATGGCCCCTCGAGGCCGAGCATCCTCCCGTGCCTAGCTGCCCTCCTTATGATTCTCCTGAGCACATATCCCCTTCCCTCGTTGGATGGGTTCACTCCATCTCCCACGAGAAATGTGACCCCCCTTGCGTGGTCAGCAATGACCCTCATGGAGACATCCGCTCTCGGATTCTCACCGTAAGCCCTGGAGCACATCTCCTCTATAAGCGCTATTATGGGCAGGAATAGATCGGTCTCGTAATTGCTCTTCTTTCCTTGAAGGACTGCCGTTATCCTCTCGAGACCCATGCCTGTATCTATGCTGGGTTTGGGAAGAGGGGTCAGTTGGCCCGATTGGTCCCTATTGTATTGCATGAATACGAGGTTCCAGAGTTCGAGGAATCTGTCACAATCGCATCCCACTGTGCAATTCTCTCTCCCACAGCCCACTTCCGGTCCTTGATCTATCACTATCTCCGAGCAAGGGCCGCAAGGGCCAGTATCTCCCATCTGCCAGAAGTTGTCCTTGGTGGGACATGCTATGATCCTTTCGGGGGGAAGAAACCTTAGCCACAGCCTCCTCGCTTCTTCATCGGGCCCCAAACCCATGGAGGCATCCCCCTCGTGAATAGTTGCGTAGAGCCTCTCGGGGGGAAGGCCCCATTCCTTCACAAGGAGCTCCCATGCCATTTCTATGGCCCCTTCCTTGAAGTAGTCTCCGAAGGAGAAATTCCCTAGCATCTCGAAAAAGGTATGGTGTCTTGCCGTCCAACCTACATTCTCGAGATCGTTGTGCTTCCCTCCGGCTCTCACGCACTTCTGGGAACTTGCTGCCCTGAGATATTCCCTCTTTTCTTCCCCAAGGAAGACTTTCTTGAACTGCACCATACCTGCATTTGTGAAAAGAAGGGTCGGGTCGTCTTTGGGCACAAGAGATGAACTGGGCACGACCGCATGGCCCTTTTTCCTGAAGAATTCGAGAAAGTAGCTCCTCACTTCAGCTCCCCTCATGGTCCTCTAGCACCTCTGAGACGGTAGTTTCTTGTTTTGCCCCACTTTGCTTGAAAAGACTTTCCTCTGAAGAGGCCCCTTGCTTCCGGAAAATCCCTTCTTGGACTAATTCATTCACTGTATCCTCAGGGAATCCCTTTCTTTGCAAGTAGGCTGAAAGCCTGGCTGGCCCAAAGGCCCCCCCTGTCCTATGGGTCCTCAGATATTTGGAGAGGGCCTTCTTGGCAATTTCCCTTTGAGGAAATTCCTCCTCGAGCCTTTGCAGGACCTCTGCGACGATCTCCCGATCCACCCCCCTTTTCGTGAGCTCCCCTTGAAGCCTTACCGGGCCCCAGAAGGCAGATGCGACCTTGTACTTGGCCCATTGGAGTGCCACCCTGGAGTCATCCAGATAGTGCCAGCTCTTGAGCTTCTCTATCACCTCCACCAATTCCTTTTCCTCGAAACCCTTCCTTCGCAGATAACTCTCCACTTCCTTCACGGTCCTGTCCTTGAAGGCAAGATAATTGAGCGCTGCCTCGAGGGCTCCGGGGGCTTTTTTCTTCGAGGGGTGCTTCAGTCGAACTTGAGCCTCACCTCCTCCGTCTCCTCACCTATCCTCCAGCGGGAGTCGCTCGTTGCCGAGATCCCACTCACCCTGAGGGCGAAGTCATCGGGATTGCTGGCATTCCTCAGCGCCTCTTCATAGGTGATGAGGCCCCTTCTGAAAAGGTCCATAATGGACTGATCAAAGGTCTGCATCCCGTAAGTGGAATAACCCTGAGCTATGGCCTCAGGGATCTCCCTGGTCTTGCTCTCGTCTGCTATGCACTCCCTTATTCTGGCTGTGGAGATCATCACCTCAACTGCTGGAATCCTCCCCTGACCATCTGCCCTGGAAAGGAGCCTCTGGGAGATCACTCCCTTGAGAAGGCCTGCAAGCTGCAATCTTATCTGTCTCTGTTGCTGGAAAGGAAAGACAGCGATTATTCGGTTCACCGTTTCCTGGGCATCGAGGGTGTGGAGGGTGCTCATCACAAGGTGCCCTGTCTCGGCTGCCAGAATGGCTGTCTCTATGGTCTCCAGGTCCCTCATCTCGCCCACAAGGATCACATCCGGATCCTGCCTCAGGGCCACCCGGAGGGCGCTTGCGAAGCTCTGGGTGTCCTGACCCACCTCCCTCTGATTTATGATGGCCTTCTTGTCCCTGTGGAGGAACTCGATGGGATCCTCGATGGTTATTATGTGGCAGTTTCTGTTGTTGTTTATGTGATTGACCATTGCCGCCAGGGTCGTGGATTTCCCGCTTCCCGTTGTTCCTGTAACCAGAACCAGGCCTCTGGGCTCCATCGCTATCTTTTCCAATATGGGGGGAAGATTGAGCTCCGCTATGGTGGGAGGATTGACAGATATGGTTCTCAGGACAAGCCCAATGGAATCCCTCTGGGAGAATATGTTCACACGGAAGCGACCCAAACCAGAGATTCCATATGCCAGGTCCACTTCATTGGCGAGCTCGAATTTCTTCTTCTGTCTCTCGCCCATTATGGAGAAGGCTATTTCCCTCGTATCCTCGGGCATGAGCCTCTTCTCGCCTGTCACTGGGACGAGCTTCCCGTGAATTCTCAGTATGGGAGGAAGCCCTACCTTCAAGTGCACATCCGAAGCTCCTCTCTGAATCGCCAAAGTGAGGATCTTCTTTAGGTCCACCATGGTACCGTTCCTCCTACTGTTGGGCCTCTTGCCGCCTCAATGAAGTTTGGGCCAGGATCTCCTCCTCCAAGGCCCTCAGGATGTCTGGATGCTCCCTCAAGAAGGCCTTGACGTTCTCTCGGCCCTGTCCCAATCTCTCGCCCTTGTAAGAGTACCAGGTCCCCAGCCTTTCCACTATACCTCTCTCTGTGGCCAGGTCCAGGACATCCCCTTCCCTGGATATTCCCTGACCATGGATGATATCGAATTCCGCTTCCTTGAAGGGGGGTGCGAGCTTGTTCTTGACCACCCTCACCCTGGTTCGACTTCCTACGGTCTCCTGGCCTTCCTTTATGGTTCCCACCTTTCTTATGTCCAGCCTCACAGAAGCGTAAAACTTGAGGGCTGTTCCCCCGGGGGTAGTCTCAGGGCTGCCGAACATCACTCCAATCTTCATCCTTATCTGGTTTATGAAGATGACAGCTGTCTGGGATTTACTTATCACCCCTGTGAGCTTTCTCAAAGCCTGGGACATGAGCCTTGCCTGGAGGCCCACATGAGCATCTCCCATCTCCCCTTCTATCTCTGCCTTTGGGGCCAGGGCAGCCACGGAGTCTATCACCAGCGCATCAACAGCACCGCTTCTCACCAGGATCTCGGCAATGTCCAGGGCTTGCTCGCCGTAATCTGGCTGACTTATGAGTAGATCATCGGTGTTTATCCCGAGCTTCTTGGCGTAATTGACATCCAGAGCGTGCTCGGCGTCTATGAAAGCCGCTACGCCTCCTGCCTTCTGGGCTTCAGCCAGGACATGGAGGGCGAGGGTTGTCTTGCCCGATGCCTCCTGTCCGTATATCTCCGTGACTCTCCCCCTTGGAATTCCTCCAACACCCAAGGCCAGGTCCAGACTGAGGGAACCAGTGGGTATTACCTTGACCTCCTGGATGAGGGCCCCCGAACCGAGTCTCATGATGGAGCCCTTGCCGAATTGTTTCTCTATTTGGGTCAAAGCTAGATCAAGAGCCCTGTCTCTTTGCTTCTCCACGTCCATGGCTGACCTCCTGGTGCCCTTATGTTAACCTTTATCGAGGGAAAACTGAACTGCACATTTTTTCTCCTTCAATTCCCCCCTAAGTTGCCCAAACTTTCCTTCCAGAGGATCGTGTACTTGGCTCCAGTGGGCAGAAGCTCACTTCTGAATTGGGCCACGCAATCCACGTGGAAACTTCCCAAGGTCCTGGAGCTCATGTCCCTGAGCCTCTTGACCAAGGCCTCTCTGCCCTTTTGAGACCTCATACGGCCCAATGTCAAATGAGGCTTGAAAGGACGATCTTCCCTGGGGAAACCCAAAAGACCCAGTGTCTTCTCCACATCCTTTTGAAGGGCCGCCAGTTTCTCCAGGTCTCCCCTCAGTCCCACCCAAACGACTCTGGGGCTCTCAAGCCTCGGGAAGGCACCCAACCCCTCGGCAATCAGGGAAAAGGGCCTGTGGTCCTCGAAGGTCTTTTTGAGGGCCTCCTTTATCTCCGGGACCTTCCCCGGGTCTATCTCCCCCAAGAACTTGAGGGTCAAATGCACTGACCCAGGCTCCACCCATTTGACATCGCAGTATATCCTCCTCAATTCTTCTAGCACTCCCCCAAGGGCCCTCTTGATATCCTGGGGGATCTCGATGGCAATGAAGCTCCTCAACCCTTCACCTCCAGGGCACGGTGTACTCCTGGGGATTCTCGCCCAGGAGATACCTCCTCAGCCAGTCGAGGGCAACGGTCGAGGCCAGGGTCTTCACATTTCCTCTTCCTCCCCTGAAGCGGAATCTCTGGGACCAAGTACCCTCTTGGCTGCAAAGGCCGATGAAGACTGTGCCAACAGGGATCTCTTCGCTTCCTCCTGTGGGCCCGGCAACCCCGGTTGTGGACAGTCCCACGGAGCCCGGAACCCTGGAAGCAGCCCTAGAGGCCATTGCCTCCGCCACCTCAGCTGAGACAACGCCATGTTTATCTATGAGGCTTCTCTCCACCCCCAATTCCACCTTCGCCTCTTCACTGTACGCCACGTAGCATCTTTGGAGCACTTCCGAGGCTCCAGGCACATTGGTGAGCCTATGAGCTATAAGACCCCCTGTACAGGACTCTGCCAGGGTGAGTTTCAGCGCCCTCTTTCTCATGAGAGCCAAGACCAGAGACTCCATATCCTCATCGTCAATTCCGTAAACCCACCTTCCGATTTTTTCCCTCAGGAGTCTTTCCGCCTCGGCAAGCAGAGATGAGGCCTCCTTCTCGCCTTTCGCCCTGACAGTTATCCTGAGCCTATTTTCGGGATATTGGGGGAGGGATGCCAAGCTCACCCCTTCGAGCCCCTCGAGGGCGCCTTTTACCAGATGATCTATCTTTGCCTCCGCTATGCCAAAGAGTCTGAGGGTCCTCGATAAAATGCAGAGTTTGGGGGCAAGCCTCTCGGAGAGCATGGGCACTACACTCTCATCCAACATCTTCTCCAGTTCCCTCGGCACTCCGGGCAGGAAAATCAAGATACAATCATTCGCTTCCAGGCAAAATCCAGGGGCCGTGCCCATGGGGTTGGGTATGACAGTTGACTCCTCCGGGATCCAGGCCTGTCTCTCATTGTTCGGGGTCATCTCCAATCCCAGGGATTGGAAAAGCTCCTTTATCCTCCGTAGACTTTCCTCGTGGAGTACCAAGTTCCTTCCAAATGCTCTCGCAGCAGCCTGAGCTGTCCTGTCATCCTGGGTTGGTCCGAGTCCACCAGTCACTATCACAGCGCGGGCTCTTCTCGAGGCACTGACTAGCTCATCCACGATATCCTCCTCAGAATCCCCCACAGAGCCCATCCTCTCCACCTCCAATCCTATTGCCCCCAATTTTTGGGCAATGAGAGAGGAGTTTGTGTCCACTATGGCGCCGGAGAGTATCTCGTCTCCTATTGTGAGGACCTCTATTGAGTCCTTGGCCTTCGCTTGGGTCATTGTCTTGCCTCCCGAGTCATGGATCCCAGACAGAAATCATCCATCGAGACTCGGCATTGAAAGCGGCTCTCCCCGGAAATTTCCGGGATCCTTGCTCGACACATGTCCCTGACCTCCAATCCCAAACCCGTACCCTGGCTCACCCCTTTGGGGGCTCCTTCCCTCTTTGGCCGAATCATCCATTTCACGGTGGGCCATGCCTCCTAGATCACCTCGAGCCCACTGAGGAACCTCATGAGGATCATTGTTCCAAGGCCAGCTAGGAGATCGTCTCCAACTATGGCCAGTGCTCCCTTGAACCTCCTCTGCACAGTTCTTATTGGTGGTGGCTTCAAAATATCCAAGATCCTGAATACCACAAAACCCGCTGCTAGATACATCCCTCGAGCCTCAGAGCCCAAAAGACCCAAGCTCATCCCCAAGACTTCATCCAATATCACCTGCGGCGGATCTGTCCTCCCCAGGCTTCTCTCCCCTTCTCCGCATGCCCATAAGGCCAGAGCCCCAATACCCAGAACCGAAACCCAACTCCACTCTCCCAGCAATGTCTCTGAGAGGCCGTTTATGGCTACACCCACGAGGCTTCCCACAGTCCCAGGGAAAAGCGGGATGTGCCCCAAGGGGCCACAGGTTGCCAAATTAAGGGCCACTTTCGAGAGGCTTTCCCTCGCCCTCTTTATCTTCTCTCCCCCCTGATGATTTTTTCCTCACCCCTTGTCTCTGTGTTCCTCGGAACCGTAGTACGCAGCCAGAGCCCTGAAGTACACCTCCTTGAGAGGCACTCCTGTCCTCGATGCTATTTCCTCGCAGTCCCTATACTCGGGCAATGCATTCATCACCCTCCCTTGGTCCGATGACACCTTTATGCTCACTGGTCCCCAAGGGGTCTCCACCCGCTGGACATCTCTTTCCAAACACTTCCTCCTCACCTTGTACATGCGCACACCTATGGTTGTGGACTCCTCGAGCATGGTCCTCAGGATCTCATCTTTCACCTCCCAACTGACCAGGACCTTCAATATTCCCCCTGGCCTTCCCCTTTTCATGATGGTGGGGGTCCATGTCACATCGAGGGCGCCGCAGGAAAGGAGCCTTTCCATGAGATGCTCGCACAACTGCGGGTTCATGTCATCTATGTTGGCCTCCAAGATCCAGTCCTCCCTGACAAGTCCAGGGAGATCCTCCTCACCCATTATGAGTCGAAGGAGGTTTGGCCTTTCAACGAGGTCCCTTGATCCAACTCCATAGCCGATCCTCTGAGGTCTCATGGCCGGCAGGGGGCCGAAGCTCTGCACTATGACCGTGAGGATGGCCGCGGCTGTCGGTGTGAGGAGCTCGGTGGTGCTGTCTCCCTCGTAGATCGGGACCCCTTTGAGGATTTCCAAGGTTGCCGGTGCTGGAACCGGCATGCGGCCGTGGGCGGTATCCACGAATCCCCTACCCAGGGGAAGGGGAGAAGATATCACTTTATGGCAGCCTAGAAGGTGAAGACCGATGAAGGTCCCAACAATGTCCACTATGGAGTCAACGGCCCCTATCTCGTGAAATGTGACCTCATCTGGGTGAAGGTCATGAATCTTCGCCTCTGCCTGGGCAAGCTTGGAGAAGGCTTCGAGGGCCTTCTCCTTCACCTCTGGATGGAGGTGAGAAGACGCTATCATCTCCCGGATTTCTCCGTGGGTTCTGTGGCAGTGGCCCTCGGTCTCTATCTCCACCTCGACCCTCGTGCCCCATATGTGGTGGCGTTTTTCCCTCCTCACCTTTAAGTTCCATCCCCCAACGGGGAGGCTTTTTAGGCCTTCCCTTATCCTTTCAGCAGGCACACCCAGATCCAAAAGAGCTCCCAAAAACATATCCCCGCTTGCTCCACTGAAGGCATCGACGTAAAGCAGTGGCATGGTCTACTCCCCTCAGACCCACGGAATGGGAAACTTCCGGTCCAGTCTTCAGCCCCATAGCCTCGGGAGCCAAGGGCCTGGATCTAGCCTCGAGTTTACTCGGAGATGACAACACTTAAAAGAGATGGGAGCTCCCAAGGGTCGGCTTAATGTAACCCCCGAAGACTCCTCGCGTCAAGGACTGGGAATGGGTGGAAGACTCTGCCTTTGAGCATATTCTTTGGCCAGTAGAGGCCCTTGCAGGGAATTTACAAAAAGGGAGAAAGGTGCTATATGACAAGAAGCCCCTCGGGCGCCTTCGTAGAGAAACCTCTCGGATGGAGAACGACCATGGCCAGCGTCAACAAGGCTATCCTCATAGGGAGGCTTGGTGCAGACCCAGAGAAGCGCTACACTGCAAGCGGGATGCCCGTTGTGACGTTCAGGCTGGCTACATCATCCCCCAGGGTTAACAGGGACGGGCAGAGAGAGGAGCGGACCGAGTGGCACAGGATAGTAGCCTGGGGAAAGCTCGCGGAGATATGCGACCAATACCTCTCCAAAGGAAGGCTCGTTTACATAGAGGGCAGAATCCAGACCAGAGAGTGGGAAGACAGGGACGGAAATCGCAGATGGACCACGGAGATTGTGGCCTCCAACATGCAGATGCTTTCCCCCGCTGGTGCCGATGCCCAAAGGATTCCTGAAGAGCCTCTCCCAGTAGAGGAAGGCGAACCGCCATTGGAACCAGAAGATGACATTCCCTTCTGAAAATCGTCCTTCCAGGCCGGAGGACGCATCCCTCACCATCGCAGAGGTCTTCGACTTCGTGAGGGACGAGCTTGCCTCGGTCGAGGACATATTGAGAAACGGCCTGAGCTCGGATGTTCACTTGATAGGCCAGGTGGGCCGCTACGTTTTCGAAAGCGGCGGCAAGAGGATGAGGCCGCTCTTGACGATCCTCTCTAGCAAGGTCTGCGGCTACGAGGGCGGCTCCCATTTGATAATGGCAGCTGTTACAGAGCTCATCCACACCGCCACTTTGCTTCACGACGATGTTGTGGACCATGCCGAGTTGAGGAGGGGAGCAAGGTCGGTAAACGCCCTGTGGAGCAGCGAGACGAGCATTTTGGTCGGCGACTTTCTGTTCACCAGGTCCTTCTATATGATGGTCCAGCAGAAGGATCTCAGGATCCTGGAGCTCATATCCAAGGCATGTTGCCAGCTAGCGGAAGGGGAGATTTTGGAGCTAGCCAAAAGCGGTGACCCTGGAATTGAGGAGGATGACTACCTCAAAATCGTGAGGGACAAGACAGCGGTTCTCATTTCCGCCGCCTGTCAATTGGGGCCACTCCTGGCCAAGCGATACGAGTGGGAGGAGCCACTCGGTGCCTATGGGATGAACCTGGGCATGGCTTTCCAGCTCGTGGATGATCTCCTCGATTACTCTGCAGCTGAATGGGAGCTGGGAAAGACCATCGGAAAAGACATCCAGGAGGGGAAGGTGACCCTTCCCATAATAAGGACACTGAAGAGATGCACCCCTCGGGAGAAAAAGAGACTAGCGGAGGTGATAAGATCGCGCTCCGTGAGTCCGGAAGATCTTCACGATGTCTTCGAGACGGTCCGCCATTATGACGGATTGGATTACACCCAGGCCATGGCTAGAAATTTTGTGGAGAAGGCAAAAGCCCACTTGAAGGAGATCCCGGCTTCCAAGGCCAAAGAGTCGTTGCTTGCTGTTGCGGAATTCGTGGCATCCAGAAAAAGCTAAAGCAAAAGCTGCCCGCACCGTGCTCGATGCGGAGTCTCAAATCGGGGAGGGATGATCTTATGGCCACAGGCGTTGAAAAATGGGTGGAAGAACAAGCACAATTGACCAAACCCGAAAGGATCCACTGGGTAAGAGGGACCGAAGAAGAGATAAGGGCCCTGATGGAGATAGCCATGACAAGAGAGCGAACAGGGCCTCACCTCACCTTCAAGGAACTCAATCACAAGGTCTTCCCCAACTCCTACCTCCACAGAAGCCACCCCACGGATGTGGCCAGAACAGAGCACCTCACCTATGTTTGCCTTCCAACGAAGGAAGAAAGTGGCCCCAACAACAACTGGATGGAGCCAGAGGAGGCCAAGAAGATGCTCAGAGGCCTCTTCGATGGGTGTATGAGGGGAAGGACCCTTTATGTGATACCTTACATGATGGGGCATCCAGAATCTCCTTACGCCAAGCCCTGCATACAGATAACGGACTCGATCTATGTCGTTGTGAGCATGTGCATTATGACCAGGGCGGGACAGAGGACCTTGGAGAGGATAGGGGATTCGGAGGAGTTCGTGAAAGGACTTCATTCTATAGGGGATCTCGACCCCAACCGAAGATTCATAATGCACTTTCCCCAGGAAAATCTCGTCATGAGCATAGGCTCGGGCTACGGTGGGAATGCGCTTCTCGGGAAAAAGTGTTTCTCCTTGCGAATAGCCTCTTATCAGGGCTACAAGGAAGGGTGGCTTGCCGAACACATGATCATAATGGGGGTTGAGGATCCAGATGGTGATGTCCATTACATCCTCGGGGCATTCCCCTCGGCCTGTGGAAAGACCAATTTGGCCATGCTGGATCCAATCCTGGAAGGGTATAAGGTCACGACCCTTGGTGATGATATTGCCTGGATAAATATCGGTCCCGACGGGAGGCTCTACGCCATAAACCCGGAGTCTGGCTTCTTCGGGGTTGCACCAGGCACCTCTTACAAGACGAACCCCAATATGATCAGGACCCTGAAAAATGACAAATGGTATCCCACCCTTTTCACCAACACAGCCCTGAATCTGGACGACAACTCCCCCTGGTGGGAGGGACTTGGGGACATGCCGCCCCACTTGGAGGACTGGCAAGGAAATCCTTACGATCCCAAAAGTGGAAAGCCAGCAGCCCATCCCAACTCCAGGTTCACAGTGTCCCTGTACAATTGCCCTACCCTTTCCCCCGAGTTCGACAATCCCATGGGCGTCCCAGTCTCGGCGATAATCTTCGGGGGGAGAAGATCGGATACCATACCCCTTGTGTCCGAGAGCTTCGATTGGGAACATGGGGTCTTCAGGGCTTCCATAAACGGATCGGAGACCACAACGGCCGCAATAGGAAAGGTCGGGGTCGTAAGACGCGATCCCATGGCCATGCTTCCCTTTACCGGATACAACATGGCAGACTATTTTCGCCATTGGCTTCAATTGGGCAAAAGGCTCAAAAATCCTCCCAAGATTTTCAGTGTGAATTGGTTCCAGAAGGGAGAGGACGGGGAGTTCCTCTGGCCTGGCTTCAGGGAGAACTCCAGGGTCATAAAATGGATGATAGACAGAATAAAAGGAAAGGCCGGGGCCAAAGAGACCCCTATAGGGCTGATACCGAGGCCGGAGGATCTGTGCTTGGAGGGTTTGGATATAGACCGAAGGACTCTGGAAAGGCTTCTGGAGGTGAGGCCAGAGGAGTGGAAGACAGAAGTGATGGAGGCAGAGAGCTTCTACGAGCAATTTGGAGACAGGCTTCCAGACGAGCTCAGGGCTCATCTCGAGAGGCTAAAAAAGGCACTTTGAGACAGGAGGCCTGGGGGCCCTAGGATTGGACCAAGAAGCTCGGCCTCAGGGCCTTCTTTCACTGGAAGAACTGAACCATGTATCCTGCAGCCAGGCTCACAATGAGAAGGCCCAGTATCCCCTTTATAATTCCCTGAGGAACGAACCTCTGGAGCCTCGCCCCACAATACATTCCCATGGCCCCTCCTATTCCGAAAAGCAACCCTAGGGCCCAGTCTGGCGATGTGCTCAGTCCACCAGCGGCGGGCATCAGACTATAGAAGGTCACCCCAGCGATGGAGGTGAGGAAGGTTCCCATGAGGGCCGCTCCGGCCACGGTGTAAACCGGAAGCTGGAAAACAGCCATGCAAAAGGGTGCTATGATGGCCCCTCCCCCTATCCCATAGGTTCCCCCAATTATCCCCACCAGGAAGGCGAGGAGGAACATACCCGGTGTACTGAAAGAGAACCGCTGCCCCCAGAACTCGTAAACCACAGTCTTTGGTGTGCACTTGAGGGTTTTGACCACTGCATCCCTCGGAAGGCCGGCTGAGATTCGAGTAGCGTGTGCCTCCTTGAGCCTCCGGGCGTGCTCCTGAAACTTCTCCTCCAGTATCTTCATCTGGCTCCTTCCCCTCTTAGCCTTAGGGGTGAGCTCGTAGATGAGCCGACCGCCTATATACAAGAGGACTAATCCCACGAAGAACTTGAACCTCCTCGGATCAGGTAGATAGAGGACCCTCAGATAATAGCCCAGAAAGACCCCGGGCAAACTGCCAATTATCACGACCCAGGTAAGGGGCCAGGCCATTCTTCCCTCCCTCACGTAACGGTAGACCCCACTGGGTATGGCAATTATGTTGTAGACGAAATTCGTCGCGCTGACGGAGGGGCTCGTGAAATTGAGAACGCTCACCTGGAACGGAAGTAGCAAAAAAGCCCCAGAAACTCCCCCCATGGAGGTGAAAAGGGAGACGATAAATGCCACAAAAGGGGGAACGAAAACCCAAGTTTTCACTCCAGATACCGGGAAGCTCACCTCGAGAAACTCCATTTTCCACAACCTCCTTCGCCGTGCAACAACCCAGAGCCTTGAACGTTCTCTTTTCCCGGTTCAAAAGCACCCCGCGTGATGATAAAATAAAACCACAAAAGGAGCCAGCCCTAGAGGGGAACAAGAATGGAGATTACGGGGCTAGGCGTGGTTCTCATCGGGGAGACCCAAAGGGAGCCCCTTCCATTGGGGGTTGTCCCTATGTCCTTTGCCCGGAGAAAATGGGCTTACACCTCCTTTTGCGCTGCGGCTTACGGTCTCGATGACTTCTGGGAGGAGGCCAGGGCCCTCAAGGCCTCCTTGGAGGAGATTGCTGAACCATCCCGCAAGAAATAGGAGAACCCCCAAATTCAGGGGGAGATGGCCGAGGGGTCGAAGAAGAAAGTCCTCTCCACACCACAGGGCTGTGCCAAAGAGATTCGAGCCTTCTAAAGAGCTTCTCTCGATCCTAGCAGATGTGGGGGTCCCAGAGGAGATCCCCTTTGTGCCGGATCCTTTTCAACTCCAGGCCGTGAGGGCCGTGGAGAGATCCGACGTGCTGGTCTGTGCTCCCACAGGTGCTGGGAAGACATGGATAGCTGAACAGGCCATGGCAAAGAGGCTCTCTCTGGGCCAGAGGTCATGGTATGCCTCCCCCCTCAAAGCTCTCTCCAATGCCAAGTATGAGGAGTTCAGAGGGAAGTTTGGCCCGGAGAATGTCGGGATTCTCACAGGGGACAGAAAGGAAAATCCCGATGCCCCAATAATCGTCGGGACAACCGAAATCTTGAGAAACCAGCTCTACGATGCCATGGAGAGGGATCTCCACATCCCTGTTGAGCTGGTTGTACTGGATGAGGCTCATTACTTGAGCGACCCTGAAAGGGGGGTCGTGTGGGAGGAGGTGCTCATCTATTTGCCATCGAGGGTCCGGATACTTCTTCTTTCAGCCACCATTGGTAATCCCAAGGAAATTTGCCTCTGGCTCGAGAAGATAAGGGGAGAAAGGTGTCAATTGGTGAGCTCCAGGACTCGGCCCGTCCCCCTTTACCCGGTATTCGTTGGAGTGGATGGCAAGGTTGGGCTTCTCCTCGGGAAGAAGGGTTTGGGAAGGGAGGCGAGAAGATATCTCGAGGAGAGGCTCTTTTCCCATGGAAGGGCGAAGACCCTCAGGCTAGAGGAGATTGTCGAAGGGCTCAGGCAACTGGACATGCTCCCTGCCATATTCTTTCTCAAAAGCAGGGCCGACTGCGACAGGGCAGTGGAATCATTCCAGGGAATTCCCAGGCCTGCCTCCGCACAGGAGGAGACCTGGGAGGCCCTAGAGCCTCTTCTCAGAGAATTCCCGGTTCTCAAAGGACATAGGCACATAAGGGCCATAATTCAATACAGGATAGCTGCCCACCACGCCGGCCACCTGCCCCAGTGGAAGCTGGTTGTGGAGAGGCTCATGAGTGGAGGTCACTTGGATGCCATCTTTTCCACCTCCACTGTCGCAGCAGGGGTGGACTTCCCAGCCAGGACTGTGGTGCTCCTCCAAAGCGATAAATTTAACGGCAGGGAGTTCCTGCCCCTCACGGCGACAGAATTGCAACAGATGACCGGCCGGGCAGGAAGAAGGGGTAAAGACAAGGTGGGATTTGCCCTCTTCGTCCCCGGCCGGCATCAGGAAATAGACGAAGTGGCAAGGCTTATCAAAGCCAAGCCAGAGCCTCTGAGAAGTCAAATCCAGATAAATTTCTCCATGGTGCTGAACTTGTTGCTCTCTCATGGCCTTCCAGAAATAAAAGAGCTCCTCAGCCGATCCCTAGCTGCGATGCAGGGGGAGGATTCGCGGGATGAGAGGATCAAAGGCGCTAAGGCGAGGCGCATGAAGGCTATCCTCGGGTGGAAACCCCAATCGGTTTCTCTGGGAAAGGCCCTTCCCCGGGGAAGCGTCTTTCTCCACAAAAATGGGGCCCGGTTTGTGGCCATACGCGGCTCCGAGAGAAGGGGAAGGGTTCTTCTTATGTCCCATAAATGGGGGAAGAGGCCCAAGTTGAGGAAGGGGTCCTTGGTGCTAAGGGGGATCCATCCGGAAGATGTGTTGGAGGTTCTGCCATACAGAGTGCCTCTTCCTCAGGGGGAGGAAGACCAGGTTATTGCCCAGATATTGGAAATGGAATACGCCAAGTGGGAGGGGCTCGGGAGTCAAGGGGAGTTGGGCTCGGAAGGAGAAGGAGGACTCTTGGATGGGAAGAGTGGGCCCAGAGAAAAGCCCCACAAGGATGAAGAGACAGAAGATCTGGAGCTCGGGCTTTGGGATGAGGACTCATCTCCCGAGGCCAGGCTCTGGATAAATTTTTTGGAACACCTTCGTTTCCTCAGGGAAACTGGATTTGTAAACGAGGCCAATAAGCTCACTTCGGAGGGCAGATGGGCATCCAGGTTGAGGCTCGACCATCCGCTTCTCGTGGCAGAGGCGATAAGAAAGGGCGCACTTCAGGGAAGATCCGCCCCGGCTTTAGCTGGCCTCATGGCCTCTTTTGTCATGGACAAGGACAAGGAAGTCTATGTCCGACGGGATGACCTCGAGGAGATGGCATCCGCCTTCGACGAGATGGTCATGTCTATTTGGGGGATGGGAAGGCTTTTGGCTGAAAGGGGCTTTCCTACGCCAAACTTACAGTTCTGGCCCGCCGCAGCCCTTTACATATGGGCTAAGGGAGTGAGCTGGAATGAGCTCACAAAGGCAATAGCCCTCGATGAAGGGGACCTGGTCTATCTGATCGTTCGGACAGCGGACCACCTTCGCCAGCTCTGCGATCTTTGGGAGACCCATCCAGGCCTGGCGACCTCTGCCAAGCTTGCCCTCAGGAGGATCCAGAGGGAGCCTGCAGTCTACTGGTAGAGGGCAGCCGTCGCAAGTTCCCGGGTGCAAGGAGGAGATGCCCGTGCGGCTCAGCCCGTCGGCGAAGCACGCGAGAACCCCCAAGTCGGTGTTGTCTCCTAATCCCGGAAGCAGGGCGAAGGGGCAATTTTTACTACAGGAGACGCACCCTGCGCGCCCGCGGCTTGCAACCATAGGCCCGGTGCGGCATTTCACTATCAAGAAAAGGGCCGCATGACCGACCGCTAACCCAATGGGGACATGCCCTAGTCAAGTCGATGCCGTCACTACGGGCGTGCGGAGCCCGCCCCTCCGCGGGGGGTCGACCCCACGTAACGGGCCTCGGGGGGAAGGGCCCGAGATAACGCGATGGGCCGTTTCCTCGGAGGGAGGCGCTCTGCGCGTCCGCGTGGGAAGGGCGGACGTATGCCGAGGGATGTCGGAATGAACGGAGGCACGCGAGGCGCCAGTGGCCTAACGGGGATAACGTATTGGCAAGACCCGGGGATTCCTTTACGGGCCTGCAGAGCCCCCCTCCCAGGGGAGGTTGGCCGAGGAAAGATTGCCTAACGGGGAAGAGGCCGGGGATGGCGTCAATGGGAGTTTTCCGGGAGGGACGCGCTCTGCGCGTCCGCAATGCACGGTCGAACCCAAGCCGAGGCACCTCTTGGCGGACCCGGAGGACCGGGTTCATTACCCGGGATGGATAACCCGGTGGTCTCTCGCGGATGGTATATCCCCAAAACCCCGGCATTCCCTTGCGGGCGTGCGGAGCCCGCCCCTCCCAGGGAGGTCCGGTCCAAGGTGAGATGGCCTTGTGGGGGAAGGGTGGGGTTTACGCGAAGGGTGGTTTTTTCGGAGGGGCGCACTCTGTGCGCCCGCATCGCGAGGCCGTGCGCAAGCCGGGGCATGTCATTGTCACCGATGGGTACGCGATAGGCCGATGGCCAAAAGGGGGGTGACATTTGGTTTAGGGTGATGCCGAGATCGCGGGCGTGCGGAGCCCGCCCCTCCGCTAGAGGGCCAAACCGAGGGGAGAAGGCCTTACGGGAATGCCTCCGGAAAAAGGCGAATGGTGGTTTTCTCCAGGGCACGTACCCCGTACGTCCGCATTAGAAGGCCCAATACATCCCGGGTCTTCCTTTCCGATTGTCCAAAAGTTAGGCCATTGTGTATTGAGACCTCGATTTTGGATTGCCGTAATTTAACTGGATTGGTCCTCGGCATCCCTGTAGCCGGGCTCAGGATCTTACAAGAAATCAAGCCCGTCGGCTTGGAGCCATCTTTATCCCGGGACTTTCCGCGCAAAGGTTCTCTAGCCTTCGAGGGGGCATAGATCCAGATCCTTGGCCATGGCTTCAACCTCTTTGAAGGATAACTCCCTCATGGGGATCTCCTGGGAAAGAGCCTCCAGAAGATCCGAGAGCTCATCTTCCAGCCCTGGAGCTATGAGCATCTCCACAAGGCCCTTCTCCCCATCCAGAGTCCTCACCACTGCAAGCCCCTCATAGGCATGTATTATGAACCCAACGAACGCTATCTCCTCTGGTGGCAGGAGGAAGTACCTGATCTTGTCTTTCATAAGGGCTCTCCTTGGACCCTCCCCGCTTTCCCGCCTCATCCTGTTCTTGAAGCCCCCTGGAGTTTGTGCCTAGAATGAGTTTGAAACCATGGCCAGAGGTTCGCACGTGCACAAGAGGCTCAAGGGAGCCTTTCCGGGCAAGCCTCCTGGAAAATGATATCACCGAGGGGTCATGGATGTCACATGAAAAGACCATAATTGCCATAGATGTGGGAAGCGGCACTCAGGACATCTTGTTTTTGGATCCCGCGAGGGAAGTCGAGAACTGTCTGCAGATGGTCCTCCCTTCCCCAACTTCGCTCCTTGCTCGAAAGATAAGCCAGGCAAGGGAAAAGAGGATTCCCATCCACCTTGCTGGAAACCTCATGGGTGGCGGACCTGTGGCTTGGGCTGTGAGGGACCACCTGCGGAGTGGACTTGCAGTAACAGCAGAGCCAGAGGCAGCCCTCACACTCCACGACGACCTATCCAAGGTGGAGGAGATGGGAGTTCGATTGAACCAAGGGCCCTTGCCAGGTGCCATGGTCATTCGGATGGGGGATGTGGAGGTGGACTTCCTCGAGGAGATACTACGGAGGGTGGGGTTGGAGTCTCCTGACATCTGGTGTGTTGCAGTTCAGGATCATGGGCACCAGCCCAAAGGGAGCAACCGAGCCTTCAGGTTCCAACACTGGGAAAGTTTCCTGGAAAAAGGGGGAAAAATAGAGGACGCCCTTTACAGCGAGCCGCCACATTACCTCACGAGAATGACCTCTGTTTTGAAGCAGATCCCCAATGGAAGGGTCATGGATACCGGGATGGCGGCGATAAACGGAGCCCTCTGCGACCCCTGGGTGGCCTCCAAGCTTGAAGAGGGGATCATGGTGGTGAATCTCGGGAACCAGCACACACTGGCTGCCCTCATCTTGGGCGAGAGGGCATTCGGGCTTTTCGAGCATCACACCGGAGCCTTGTCACCTCCTTCCTTGGTCAAGTGGCTCGAGAGGTTCCGAAAGGGAGATCTTTCTTCCCAGGAAGTCATGGAAGACGGGGGACATGGCTGCGCATACAACCCTGAGAGCCCCTCTACATGGAATTTTCCGTGGACAGCGGTTACAGGCCCCAGAAGACAAATGGCCAGGGGCCTAGGATGGTATATGGCAGCGCCTTTTGGAAACATGATGCTCACGGGCTGCTTCGGCCTTGTCAGGGCTTACATGAAAAGCAAGGGTATTCACTGGCCTCAAGGAGGTGAGCCATGAGCCGCATTCCCAAGCCAGATGATGCTCGGAAGAGAATAGAGGAGTTGAGAAAGGCGATAAACTACCACAATTACCTCTATTACGTTCTGGACTCGCCTGAGATATCCGACGCCCAGTACGATGCCATGTTCAGGGAGCTGGAAGAGCTCGAAAAGGCTTATCCTGAGTTCGTGACTCCTGATTCACCAACCCAGAGGGTTGGCGCTCCGCCACTGGATAAATTCGCGACAGTGGAACACGCTCAACCCATGCTGAGCCTGGCAAATGCCTTCACTGACGAGGAGGCGAGGGAGTTCGATGAGAGGGTGAGGCGGTTCCTCCAATGGTCAGGGACCATAGAGTACGTGGTGGAGCCCAAGATGGATGGAGTTGCAGTGGAACTCGTGTACATCAATGGCTCCCTCACAACAGGTTCTACAAGGGGCGACGGCATAAGGGGAGAGGATGTGACCCAGAACATAAGAACCATAAAGAGCATTCCCTTGAGACTTCTCGAGCCCCAGCCCCCAACTCCACCCATCCCGGAAAGGGTGGATGTGAGGGGGGAAGTGTATATGCGAATAAAGGATTTCCTGGAACTCAACGAGAAAAGGAGGGAGAGCGGGGAACCCCTTTTCGCCAACCCCAGGAATGCGGCTGCTGGATCCCTAAGACAGCTCGACTCATCCATCACTGCCCAAAGACCCCTGGATATGTTCGCATACGGGATAGGGGAACTCAGGGGAGTCTCCTTCGATACCCACTGGGAAGTGCTCCAAGCTTTGAAGGCCTGGGGGCTGAAAGTGAATCCCCTGGTGAGACTTTGTAAGGGGATAGACGAAGCCATAGATCGTTACCACGAGCTTCTGGAAATGAGACACGAGCTGCCCTATGAGGCGGATGGAGCTGTGCTGAAGGTCAATTCCCTCTCTCTCCAGAAGGCCTTAGGGGAGATATCGAGAAGCCCCAGATGGGCCATTGCCTTCAAGTTTCCATCGAAACAGGAGACCACGGTGGTGAGGGACATACAGGTTCAGGTGGGAAGAACGGGTGTTCTGACCCCAGTGGCCATCTTGGAGCCAGTGAGGGTCGGAGGAGTCCAGGTGAGCCGAGCCACCCTCCACAACCAGGACGAGGTGGAGAGAAAAGATGTGAGAGTTGGAGACACGGTGATAGTGCAGAGGGCGGGGGAGGTCATACCCGAGATAGTGAGTGTAGTTGTTGAAAAGAGACCGCCAGGGGCAAAGCCGTTCAGAATGCCCGAGAATTGTCCCGTCTGTGGGGCCAGGGTGGAAAGACTGGAGGGAGAAGTGGCCCACAGGTGCATGGGAATATCCTGCCCTGCCAAGCTCAAAGAGAGCATAATCCATTTCGCCTCCAAGAGGGCGATGGACATAGACGGGATGGGCGAGAAGCTGGTGGATCAGTTAGTGGAAAAGGGACTGGTGAAGAGCCTCGATGATATCTACAGACTGACCCTGGAGGATCTCGCATCTCTGGAGAGGATGGCCGAGAAGTCTGCATCCAATGTTCTCGAGGCCATCGAGAAGAGCAAGGAAATACCACTCGAGAGATTCTACTATGCCTTGGGGATCAGGCATGTGGGGGAGCACCTGGCGAGAGTCCTTGCCAGGCACTATCCGGATCCGAGGCTTCTCATGGATGCCAAGGAAGAAGAGCTCGAGGTCATAAGAGACATTGGCCCCAAAGTTGCCCGTGCAATAGCGAGCTTTTTCCGGGAGCCCCAGAACAGGAAAGTGATGGAAGAGCTGTTCAGACTCGGAGTGAGGCCAGTTGCTCCTTCCGCTGCCAAGCCATCTCCTCTTCAGGGCAAGACTGTGGTCTTCACAGGGGCCTTGAGTTCCATGAGTAGACAGGAGGCACAAGCCCTTGTAGAGAGGCTAGGGGGAAGGCCGGCCTCGAGCGTGAGCCGCAAGACGGATATCGTGGTTGCGGGCCCAGGGGCTGGCTCCAAGTTGAGGGAGGCTCAAAACCTGGGGATTCCAATAATATCCGAAGAAGAGTTCCTGAAGATGGTGGCTCAGGCAGAGTGAGAAGGAGGCGAGGGCCATGGATGAGGTTCAGGCTCATGTGTGGGTGTCGGGACGAGTGCAGGGGGTCTTCTTCAGACACAATACCCAGAGGGAGGCTACGAGAAGAAGGCTCAAGGGTTGGGTGAAAAACCTTTACGATGGCAGGGTGGAGGCCGTATTCAAAGGGGAGCGGGAAAGCGTGGAAGAGATGATCCGTTGGTGTAATCAGGGCCCACCTGGGGCCTGGGTGAGGGAGGTGGAAGTTGTGTGGGAGGAGCCGGACCCGCATCTTGTTGATTTCAGGATCCTTTACTGACCGAGTGAGTGAAAGGGCCCAGGGCTATGCCCGGGAACGTGGCAAGAGTTCAAAGGCCTTTTTCAGCTGGGATGGGGCCCGATTTTTCTTTTTAATATGGGATCATGGCCGGAAAGGAGGATGCCAGATGGCTCAGGGGGAGTTCCAGTTCACAGCCCTCAAGGCTGCGGCCTCTGGACAATAATTTGGATCAAGAAAAGGGGGAGAATTGGAGCTCAAACATGTGAAGCTCTTTTGCCTGATTTTGGAGCAGGGAGGTGTCTCCAAGGCCGCGAAAGTTGCGGGTCTCGGCCAGCCAACCGTGAGTCAGCACTTGAAGTCATTGGAGGAGGACCTGGGGATCGTTCTTTTCGAGAGAAGAGGGAGGAGGGTCATCCCCACTGAGTCAGCTCAGATTCTCTATCCTTTCGCCAAGCAGGCCCTGCAAATCTTGGAGAGTGGAAAGAGGGCCCTTGAGGAACATGTGGGGCTCATCAGGGGGAGGCTCCTGATAGCCGGAAGCACCATCCCCGGCCACTATATAATCCCTTTTCTCATGGCCAAATTTCATCAGCTGTTCCCCCAAGTGGAGATGAAGCTCGAGGTGGGGGACACCCAATGGGTAGTCGAGAGAGTGAAGTCCTCCCAGGTGGAGATAGGATTTGTAGGGGCGAGATTGGACACCCCTGGAATGGTATTCGAGCCATTTGCCAAGGACGAACTCGCCATAATTGCCCCCAACTACCATCCAATGGCAAATCACACCATCCCTTTGGAAAAGCTCGAGGCATTGGAGCTGGTGGCCAGGGAGCCTGGCTCTGGAACGAGAAGAAGCTTCGAGGCGAGACTCAAGGAAAGGGGGTTCGATCCATCGAGGCTCAAGATTGTTGCCGAGCTTGGAACCACAGAGGCTGTGATAAGAGCAGTCAAGACGGGAATTGGGGCGGCTGTAGTGTCCATGTGGGCTGTGGCAGAGGAGCTCCAAAGGGGAACTCTCAAGAGGATCTTGCTCGAGGGTCCTCCCATAGAAAGGGAGTTCTATCTCGTGAGAACTACCACTTTTCCCCTCTCTCCTGCTGCCAGAACGTTCGCTGAGCTAGTTATGAAGGAAAAGGAGGCTTTGGACTGGAAATGGTAGATTTTCAGGGAGAGGATCCAGGTGGTATGTGGCAGGGGGAAAAGGATTCGGTGATATATCTGGACAACGCTGCGACCGCCTTCCCCAAGGCGCCGGGTGTGGCCGAGGCGGTCTTCGATTACCTGGTGCATGTGGGTGCCAGTGCAGGCAGGGGAGGACATCTTCTCGCGAGAAAGGCGGATGCTATCCTCTGGGAGACCAGGGAGCTCCTTGCAGACCTCCTGGGAATATCCGATCCCCGCAGGGTGGTCTTCACATTGAATGTGACTCAGGCTCTGAACTTCGCCCTTTTCGGCCTCCTCAAGGAGGGAGACCATGTGGTGACGACATCCATGGAACATAACTCCGTGATGAGGCCCCTGAGACACCTGGAGAGGACGAGGGGGATAAGGATATCCGTGGCCCGGGGGGACTCAGAAGGGAGGATCCAAGCCGAGGATATCCTCTCCCTCACTGGACCCGACACGAGGCTCGTCGTGATGAACCACGCATCCAATGTCACTGGAGGAATTCTCCCCGTTGAGGAGGTGGCAAAAGGAAAAGGCAAGTGGCTCTTAGTTGTCGACGCTGCCCAGACTGCAGGGGCTATCCCCATAGATGTGGAGGGATGGGGGATTGATGTCCTCGCCTTCACCGGGCACAAGGCCCTTTTGGGACCGCCTGGTGTTGGAGGCCTTTGCCTGGGGCCGGGGATTGAGATTCCACCCACTATTCACGGAGGGACAGGCACAAGATCCGAAAGCCATGATCACCCCTCGGACCTCCCCCTCTCCCTGGAGGCGGGGACTCACAATATGGCTGGCATAGCAGGCCTGAGAGCTGCCCTTCTTTTCTTGAAGGCTCATAACGTGGAGAGCCTGAGGGCAAAGGAGCTCTCCATGATGGAGGTGATGATGGAGGAGCTTCAGGATATCCTCGGCCTCACCCTCTATGGACCCAAGAGCATATGCCACAAGGTACCAGTTTTTTCGGTCAATATGGCATCGATGCATCCCTCTCATCTGGCGGCAGTGATGGAAGATGGTTTCGGATTGATGGTCAGGGCGGGCCTCCACTGCTCCCCGAGCGCCCATAAAACAATCGGGACATTTCCCCATGGAACAGTCCGCATATCCTTTGGACCCCTCCACAGGGAGGACCACATCCACAAGACCGCAAGTGCCCTCAAGGAGATATCCCGCCAGTTCGGGTCAGTCAGGGCATCTGGTAAATGACCCGACGGTAAAATATGATGGATACCCATGGTGAAAGTCCTCTACAGGTACATTCTGCAAGAGATTCTCGGCCCTTTTTTACTGATCCTTTCCGTCTTTCTCTTTGTCCTCCTCATGGGCAGGATGCTCAAGATCGTCGAGATGATAGTGAGGCAGGGGGTGAGCGCATTGGAGGTCCTCCAGCTCCTCTTCTATCTCATACCCTCCTTTCTCCCCCTGGCAATTCCCATGGCCACATTGATAGCTGGAGTCATAAGCTTTTCGAGGCTTTCGGCTGATATGGAGATAACAGCCATGAAGGCATCGGGTATAAGCCTATATCAGATGCTACCCCCTGTCGTGGCATTTTCCGGGGTCATGTCCCTTGTGACCCTTTATTTCACTTTGCACGGAGCTCCATGGGGAGCCTACGCCTTCAGGGAGCTCGGGCTCCAACTTGCCAGGAAACATGTCTCCGTGGCCTTGAAAGAAGGCGTATTCAATGAGATCGTCCCAGGCCTCATCCTCTACGCAGAAAGGATTCGTCTGGAAGACGGTTTCATGGAGGGAATCTTCATTCACGATCATTACTCTTCCCAGTTACCAGTGGAGATACTGGCGGCGAAAGGCAGGATCCTGAGCGGTGGGGAAGGGGCGGGATCTTCATCTCTCGCCTTAATGTTGGAAAAAGGTACTATCTATCAGACATCGGTTAAAGAGAGGAAGATGAGGAAGACAGAATTCGAATCGTACGAGGTGGTGATGGAACTTCCCGATCCAAGCAGTGGTGGGAAATTGAAGGGACAGAGGCCCGAGGAGCTCACATTTTCCCAGATCATCTCATCCATAGAAAACAGGCTAGCCAAAGGGAAGAAGCCCTCCAGGAACCTTCTCATGGAGGTCCACAAGAGGCTTGCGATACCAGCCGGATGTTTCATATTCGGGATCCTGGCACTCCCCCTTTCCATGCAATCAAATCCCAGGGGGAGGTCCCACGGTTTTCTTCTGGGGATGGGGGCAATCTTGACCTATTATCTGATGTTCTCTGCGGGAAGAACCATGGCCGAGACAGGCTCTCTCCCCCCTTGGCTAGGCCTTTGGGCCCCAAATCTGATCTTCGGTGCTGCGACCCTGGGACTCCTTAAGAGGAGTGCCAAGGAAAGGCCATTGGGGTGGCTTGTGAAATTGAACTCCATGGTGGATAAAGGGGGAAGGCTCCTGGCTAGGAGATTCGGATCTGGCTCATGAGTCTACTTTTCAGATATGTCTTGAAGGAAAACTTGAGGATCCTGGGATGGATCTTCAGTGTGCTCACCATGCTTTGCCTGCTCATAGACTTCTTCGACAGGTGGGATGACCTTCTAGAGCATCAGGTACCTGCTGCAATCGGCCTCTATTATATGATGTGCCGAACCCCTCAGTTTATAGTATATGTGATCCCGGTTTCCATGCTCCTGAGTGGTTTCATAACCCTGGGGCTAATGGGACGGAGAAATGAGCTCATCGCACTCAAGGCTTCGGGGGCAAGCGGATTCATGATAGTAAGCCCCCTCCTTGTCACAGCTGGCTCCCTCTGTATCGTCTCCTTTTTCTGGGCCGAGCTTCTAGTGCCCAGGGCCACAAGGGAGGCAATGAGGATATGGAGGACTGAGGTCAAACGCACATCCCAAAGGAGCATTGTCTCCCAGGCACAGGTTTGGCTTAGGAGCCCTGGTGAGGGATTCACGAATTTCTATCGCATCGGATTTCTCGAGACATCTTCCAAGACCGGACTCCGAGGGAAAGAGAAGGGCCCCGGGGATCTGACCATGAGGGATGTGACCGTTCTCACAGTGGACAGGGATTTTAGATTGGCCCAGAGGATAGATGCCAGGGAGATGAGCTGGGATGGAACAAAATGGGTCTTGTTGGAAGGGACCCAGTGGATGGGAGAGGGCCCTCAAGGCGGGGCTCCTAGGGTCGAACGTTTTCAGACAAAAGAGATACATCTTCCGGAGAAGCCCGAGGACTTCCAGTGGGTGAGGGAAGAAGTGGAATCCATGGGGTTCTTCGAGCTACTGGCATACGTGGAGAGGGCGAAAAGGGAAGGGTTCGACGCAACGGCCCAGCTCACTGATCTTCACTTCAAAGTAGCTGCTTCATTCTTCCCCCTCATCACCGCCCTTTTCACCATCCCCCTTGCCATGAGAATCCCTCCCAGGACAGCGGGATTGGCAACAGGGGTGGTCCTCTCCATGGCAATAGGCTTCGTCTACTACCTCATTTTGGCTTTGGGTCTCGCTATGGGAAGAGGGGGAATGCTCCCACCCTTTGTGGGAGCATGGGCCTCCAATATTTGTTTCGGGGCAGCGGGAGTTTGGTGGCTCATCCACATGAAGCAGTAGGAATTGGCAGCGAGAGCAGGGGCTCAGCCACTTAAGGGTGGACACTCCCAGGGCCATGGTGTATAAGGATTCCGTGGGACAGGAGCTCCCAGGAGGCGTTTTACGTTGAGGCGATTGGTTTCGGGATGTATCCAGGTGGTTTTGGCGTTTTTTTTCCTCCTCCCTTGGGCCAACCCTCAGGAAGCGGAACAACTCATGGCCAAGGCAGATGCCCTCTGGTCGCAGAGGGCAGATCTTCAGAAGCTCAAAGAGGCCATGGCGCTTTACGAGGAAATCCTAGGCAAGGATCCAACGAATGTGGAATCCCTGTGGAAGCTAGCCAGGGCCTATTGGTGGCTTGGAACCCACAGCCCTGAGGCCGAAAAGGAAGCCATTCTCGAGAAGGGCATAGATTACGGAAAGAGGGCAGTGAGCCTCAAGGATGATTGTGCTCCTTGCCACTATTGGCTTGGGGTGAATTACGGTGTTTATGGGGAGAAAAAGGGGGTTCTCAAAAGCCTCAGCCTAGTGGATCTCATAAAGGAAGAGATGAACAAGGTAATTGCGTTGGATCCCGGCTTTATGAACGGTGGAGCATACAGAATCTTAGGAAGGATGGCTCACAAGCTTCCCTGGTTTGCTGGAGGAAGTAACAAGGACTCGGTGGAATACCTCAAGAAGGCTTTGGAATATGGGCCCAATAGTTTTCTCACGAGGGTCTTCCTCGCAGAGACCTATCTGGCTATGGGAGAAAAGGAACTCGCCAGGAAAGAACTCGAGTGGTGTCTGAGTGCACCCGAACCCAAGGACCCAGGAGACAGGGAGGACAGGGAGAAAGCAAGGAAGCTTTACAGGGAGAACTTCCAGTGATATTCGGTGCAGACCATCTTGCGTGGGAGGTGTCATGAAGGAGGAAGTGACCAGCATAATCCAGGCAGCCAAGAAAGACGGACAGAAGACCCTATCGGAATACCAGAGCAAGAAGATCCTTGCAGCATATGGCATTCCAGTGGCTCGGGAGGAGCTCGTTGAGGGGCTCCAGCAGGCAAAAGTCGCGGCGTCCTCCATAGGTTATCCGGTGGTCCTGAAATTTTGTTCCCAGGAGGTGACCCACAAGACCGAGAAGGGCTTACTGGAAGTGGGCATAAGGGACGAGGAAGATCTTGTGGAGGCATTCGAGAGGCTGAGAGTCGCTGCCCAAGGCATCAAGGGAGGGTATCTGGTGCAGGAGATGGTGAAGGGGGCTCGGGAGCTCGTCATAGGAATGATAAGGGATCCCCAGTTCGGGCCGTGCGTGATGTTCGGCCTGGGGGGAATCTTCACGGAGATTCTGAGGGACGTATCATTCCGGGTCGCTCCCATAGAGAAGAGGGATGCCCTTGAGATGATGGAGGAGATAAAAGGAAAGAAGATCCTTGAGGCGGTGAGGGGGATGCCCCCTGTGGACCGGGACCTCCTGGCTCAGAGCCTGGTTGCCCTAGGAGATCTGGGAATGGAGCAAGAGGATATTCAGGAGATAGATGTCAATCCAATGATCGTGAGGGGAGACAAGCCCATAGCTGTGGATGCCCTTGTTGTGCTGAGATGAAGGAGAAGATTGGGGGCGAACGGTTTGGCCTGGCTGGCTCCCTAAGAAAAGAGAAACTCACCGGGAGAAAGGAGGAAGAGTGATGGGAGGAAGATGGAGATTGGGTGCGATCTTGGCTATGACATTGGCCCTCTATGGGTGTGCAGCGACACAGAGGGTTATAGATTACAGCGAGATGAAGACAGATGTGAAAATGGACCGGTCGGTCTTCTTGGAGCCCGTGGACAAGTATCCCAAGAAGGTATACGTGGAGGTCAAGCACACGACCAATAGACCTGATCTCGTCTCTGGTTTTCAGCCAGTGTTAGTGGGCATGATCCAGTCCAAGGGTTATCAGTTGGTGACCAATCCCAACCAGGCCGATTACCTCATCCAGTGCAATATCAGATACATAGGCGAGTACTACGACAGGATAATAGAGGATGGAGTTTTGACCGGTGCCACTGTTGGGGCCTTGTCCGGCCTGGCCATCGCGAGAAGTGCCGCAGGTGTGGCAGGAGGGGCCCTTGTGGGAGGTGCCCTGGGTCTTGGGGCGGACGTAGCGACGAGGACCAAGACCTGCGTAATAGCGGTGGATGTGAGAATAACCGAGAGGACCCTCGCTAGGCCCAAGATCCATGACTGCGGTGTCGCTGCCTCAGCCACGAAGATATGGCTCACAGTGGAGGCAGCAGCCCCCACCCTGGTTCAGCTGGCGGCTCAGCAAATCTCGGGGGTCTTCTGAAGCCGTTGGGGCTCAGGTTGATAGGAAGGGGTCCGTCCTGAGAGGTTTCAAAGGGTTCCACACGATGGGGACCAGCCCCCTAGCTTTGAATGCTTTTGGGGGAGGGGAATAGCCCCTCCCCCTTCTCATGTTCATGGTCCCAACGGGACTCGAACCCGTGTCTTTGGCGTGAGAGGCCAATATCCTAGGCCGCTAGACGATGGGACCAAAGGACTAACGATGCGATTTTAACTTTTTTGCCACCTGAGGTCAAGGAAGGCCGCCAATCGGCAAATCAATCGTCAAAGAGGCAACCCGAAAAATCTCCAATGAGACCAACCCTTCGAGCCATCTCCAAGAGCTTCTCTATGGCCTCGAGCCCTTGTTCCCCTAAATCTCTCGTGAATTCCGTAACATAGAGCTGAATATGGTTCATTACCACATCCCTGGAGATCTCCTGAGCATGGGCCATCACGTACTCCATTGTCCCCGGCTTTTGGGAAATGGATAGCTCCAAGGAGGCCTTTATGGCTTCATCCACCTTTCTGGCCAGTGCTTTGGGAAGCTCCCTCTTTATCACCATATTTCCCAGGGAAAGGGGCAATTGTGTCTTCTCCTCCCACCATTGTCCCAGGTCCAATATTAGCTCGAGCCCCCAGCTTTGAAAAACGAACCTTCCTTCGTGGATGAGAAGACCGAATTCCACATCGCCCTTCGCCACAGACTCCATCACCTTCGAGAATTCCATGTACACGAAATCGGGACTCTTCCCCAAATATAAGCTCAGGAGCAACGATGCAGTGGTCCATCTGCCAGGGCTTGCGACCTTTGCCTTGGCAAGCCTCCTCGGGTCTGTCCCTTTTCTGGCTACCACTATTGGACCACACCCCCTCCCTAATGCGCTTCCAGAGTGGAGCAGGGCGTAATGGTTTAGGACTTTGCCCAGGGCGAAGGTGGAGACTTTTGTGACCTCGAGCCTAGCCTCCATGGCCCACTCATTTAGGGTCTCAATGTCCGCCAGGATGGGAACGAGTTTTAGATCCCGAGCCACCTTCTCTAGATGTGCGAAGATGAAGGTGTCGTTGGGGCAAGGTGAATACCCTATCCGGATCTCCCTCAATGGGACCTCCTCAAGTATTCCAAGATGGCCTTCTGGGCAAGTAACTGTGCCCTCTCCAGATTCCACCTCTCTAAGTTGCGATCTCCAGCCTCATTGCTCACCCCTCTCAATTCGCCCACCTCAACTCCCAGAGACTTTCCCGCCAAGGCTAGGCAATATCCCTCCATGTTCTCGGCCAGGGCATTGAATGTGGAGGCCCTCCTCAGGGCAATCTCTCCGCTGGGAGAGGAACCCAGGACCGTGAGAAGCCTTCCCTTCGTGGCCCTCGAGACCACTGAGGCAGCCAAAAGAAGCTCATCTGCGAGCCTCCCGGACATGGCGAGCTCCTGTTCAAGGCCGAGATGGGCCAAGGGACTACAGTCCCCAATCCCCTCCGCCTGAGCCACACCGAGCTCCGAGAGGATCTCCCCCTCTGCCACGACCAAGTCCCCTGGCTCCAAGGCTGAGCCGGGAAATGCCCCACAGGATCCGATCATAATGGCTCTGGGTGAGGGGGAAAGGCCCAGGATCTGACCAATCCTAAAGCACGACCATGCCATTCCAACTCCCACCCTTGCAATTCCGATCCTGTCTTTCTCAAGCTCGGCCTCGAAGCACCCATCCATTTTCCTCCATGGAATCGCCCCCAGCTCCAGGATGAGAAGTTCCAATTCAGAGTCTGTTGCGCCGAATATCCAGAGGTCAAAGCCCATCCTTGGACCCCGAAGCCAGCATCCCTTCCGATGCCATGCCTTTTCTCAGCACATCAAGGATCTTCTGGATCCAGGCCCTGGATATCTCCTCTTGAGCCTGGTAAAGGCCAAGGGGGTTTCCCAGAAACTCGAGATTGTGTGCTTGGAGGAACCTGTCAATGACGCACTGGATCATGAAGGAGCAAGCCCTGGGGTCGAGATTGGGCCTCAACTCTCCCCCTTTCATTCCATCAACGATGAGGCCTTCCAGAAAGTCCATGGACTCCCTCTGGAGCTCTTCCAAGATGCTCGCCTTGTAAGGCGAGTCGCCCGTAAACAGGATGTGGTGATAGATTCGTGCAAGTCCTGGATTGTTCCTTATGAAGATCACGCCCGCCCACATCACCTTCTCGAGCCTCGAGAAAAAAGGCTCCCCTTTACTTTGCTCCCTCACCGCTTTGAGATACCCCTTGATCCTCTCCAAAGCCATTCTGTACACGAAGGCGAAAAGCCCGCTCTTGCTCCCGAAGTAGTTGAAAAGAGCACCCTTGGAGATCCCCGCCCTCTCAACCACGGCATTCATGCTCGCCCTGGCATATCCCTTTTGGGAAAACTCCTCTATCGCTGCATCGAGAACCCTCTCTTGCTTCTCCAGAGGTATGTTGACCCCCTTTCCATCTTTTTGGACCAGGGGGTCTCTCTTCTCTCTTCTCCCTCTCATTTTTCCCGAGCTCCCATTTTCAAGCCCTCTCTTTTCTACCCCAAAACTCCATCCCCGTCGTTGAGCCAGCAGGAGACCCAATGGCCATCCCCCACCTCTCGCAGTTCGGGCCTTTTCTGGCCACAGATATCAAAAGCATATGGACATCTGGGATGAAAGCTACAGCCCTCCGGAAGCTCAATGGGACTCGGCACGTCTCCTTCCAGAGGGGGTGGTTCCCACCTCGCAGTGGGATCCGCTGGCAATACCGATGCCTTCAGGCTCAGGGTATAGGGATGGCGAACATCCTCTTGGAAGGCCTGAACTGGGGCGAGTTCCACTATGCGGCCCAAGTACATGACCGCGACCCTGTCGCACATGTACTCTACTATGCTCAGATCATGAGAGATGAGGATATAGGAAAGTCCCAACTCCCTTTGGAGGTCCGCAAGGAGATTCAGCACCTGCGCTTGAATGGAGACATCCAAGGCCGAGACTGGCTCGTCCGCCACTATCATCTTGGGCCTTGTGGCCAGAGCCCTGGCTATCCCTATCCTCTGTCTCTGACCTCCCGAGAATTCGTGGGGATACTTGTCCATGTCCGATGCCCTGAGTCCCACCTTTTCCAGGAGCTCTCCAGCCTCCCTTCTCCTCTCGGACCGGCCAAGCTTGGTCACCCAAAGGGGTTCCGTGACTATGTCCACGACCTTCTTCCTGGGATCAAGGGAGGAGTAAGGGTCCTGGAAGATCATCTGCATTTCCCTCCTCATGGATCTCAGCTCGGACGGACTCATCCGGATGAGATCCTTCCCCTGGAAAAAGACCCTCCCAGATGTGGGCTCGAGAAGTCTCATCACCAGCCTTCCCACAGTGGTTTTACCACACCCTGACTCGCCAACAAGCCCCAGGCACTCTCCATGGAAGAGATCGAAGGAGACTCCCTCCACTGCCCTCACCCACGCCCTGGGCCTGCGGAAAAGGCCCCCTCCTAGGGGAAAGACCTTAGACAATTCCCTGACTTGGAGAAGGGGCTCCCCAATCATCCTTTCCTCCGAGACCCCATAGCGAGCCAACACCGAACCCTGTGGCCAGGGGATATTTCCACAATCGGGGGGTGCTCTTGGCCGCACAAGGAGAACCTTTTGGGACACCTGTCTTCGAACCTGCAGCCCTCAATCTTCTCCAAGAAGGAGGGCACACTCCCAGGAATTTCCCTCAGCCTCTCTCTCTTTTTGCCTCCGGCTAACCCATGCCTAGGGGGCATTGAGTTCAAGAGCCCCTGGGTGTAAGGATGGAGGGGAGAAGAAAATAGGGCCTCTACCCCTGCCTCTTCCACCACTTCTCCTCCGTACATCACAGCCACCCGAGTGGTCATCTGAGCTATGATGCCGAGGTCATGGCTTATGAGTAGGAGGGCCATGTTGAGTTCTTCCTTGAGTCGCCTCATTAAGGCCAATATCTGGGCCTGAATTGTTACATCGAGGGCGGTTGTGGGCTCATCCGCTATGAGGAGCTTGGGATGGCAGATCAATGCCATCGCTATCATCACCCTTTGGCGCATCCCGCCCGACAATTGATGGGGAAAGTCCCCGAGCCTTTGCCTTGGGGACGGGATTCGAACCCTCTGGAGCCACTGGGCTGCGTGTTCCATGGCCTCCTTCTTGGACATGCCTCGATGCACCATCAGGGGCTCTGCCACCTGGTGGCCTATGGTCATAACTGGATTTAGACACGTCATGGGTTCCTGGAAGACCATGGAGATCTCCCTCCCCCTCACCTTCCTCATTTCCTCCTGATCGAGGTCGAGGAGATCCCCTCCCCGGAAGAGGATCCTCCCCCTGGCTATCTTGCCTGGAGGCTCCGGCACAAGACGAAGAACACTGAGGGCAGTGATAGATTTGCCACACCCAGATTCTCCCACGATCCCCACTGACTCGCCCGCCCCTACCCTCAGCTCCACTCCGTCCACTGCCGAGAGGGTCCCCTCAGGGGTATGGAACTGGACACACAGATCCTTTATCTCCAGAAGGGGCTCATTCATGACGGAATGGAGAGGTAAGCCAATGCACCCAATGCGTATATCTTGGCAGTGTCCAGAAGCTGCCTCAGATCCACCCACTCGTCCACCTGATGGGGCACGTCCCTTTTGCCAGCTCCGGTTGTCACTATGGGTATTCCCTTGAGGGCCCACAGGTAAGTCCCGTCCGTTGCCCCTGGCACCCCCCCGTGAACTGGATCTCTTCCCGTTACGGATTTAGTGGCCCAGTCCAAGGCCTTAACGAGGGGATGATCCAGTGGGGTGTGGGTGCAGGGCCTATCGGTCAAGATCTCCAATTGGAGCTCCAGGGCCCTTTCCCTCTCTATTCCGAGGAGAACATCCAAGGAGCGGTATTCTTCCTCTGTCTCCCGGAGGCACTCGGATGCCAACTCCTTCAACTCCCTCACTATCTCCCCGTGAGACTGAGCAGGTACTGTCCTTATGTCCACGAGAAGCTCAGCTGTAGCTGGAATGACATTGAGCTGAGCCGGGCCTTTGCTCGGAGCTCTGAAGACCGTAGGGGTGAAACTGGGCCATCCCAGAAGAGGGTCCTCCCCCACCTCCTTTATGGCCCTGAGTTCCAGCTGGGACAGATTGCCTATAACTTTCCCCAAAAGTGGGATGGGGTTGAGGCCGGAAAGAGGCATGGCACCGTGGCTCATCCTTCCTTTGGCAATGAAGCGAGCCCTTATGGCCCCCTTCTGAACATGGCAGATCATGCCATCTTGGGGTTCACATATTATGGCAGCCGCGACCTCATCGGCATGCCCCTTCTTGATGAAGTCCTGGACCCCCGCCATCATCCCCTCTTCGTCACAGAGGACTCCTGCGACGATCCTGCCCTGGACCTCGAGCCCGGACCTTTTTATGGAGGCCATAGCCATGAGCATAGCTGCCAGGTTACCCTTTGTATCGTTGGCTCCTCTTCCGAAGAGCTTTCCGTCAACTATATCTCCACCAAAGGGGTCATACTTCCATAGAGAAGGATCCCCTGGAGTGACCACATCAGTGTGTGCCTCGAACATTAAGGTCTTGGATGCATCGGCTCCCTCCCAAGTGATGATCACATTGGGCCTTGCGGGAAGTACTTCCTCCACCGTCACTTGGAACCCCTCATCCCTCGCCCACTTGGCCACAAACTCAGCCACCTCCTTCTCCGATGTTCCGGATTCTGGGTCCCAGACGGAGTTGATCCTCACCAGAGCCCTGGCAAGATCCACGAGCTCCCCTTCACGGATGTGTTTCAATACTCCTTCTATTACATTAGCCCGGAGCATCCCTCACCTCTTCCTCACCATTTTGGGATCAAGGGTATCTCTCAGGCCGTCACCCAGTAGGTTGAACCCGAGGACAGCCCATGCTATGGCAGCTCCCGGGAATATGGCCATCCAAGGAGCTGTTGCGAGAAAGGTCTGGGCCTCATATAGCATCCTACCCCAGGATGGA
>Ga0197142_1000239_pt1 | contig 50127 bp, 45 predicted proteins | sample GBS60_MetaG_FD_148614 | JGI IMG/M metagenome (GOLD analysis project Ga0197142, IMG submission 148614) | Sediment microbial communities from Great Boiling Springs, Gerlach, Nevada, United States - GBS 60_MetaG | ecosystem: Environmental > Aquatic > Thermal springs > Hot (42-90C) > Sediment... | reverse complement strand
CGTAGATAACACCCTCGTTATCGCTGCCGTCAACGTAGTCTTCCCATGATCCACATGCCCTATCGTCCCTACATTAACATGCGGCTTCTTCCTCTCAAACTTCTGCTTAGCCATATAATGCCTCCTACTTACCTACTCTTAATTTTAATATTTGTTCAGAAATATTAGCTGGTACTGGTTCATAATGTGAAAATTGCATTGTATATGTTGCTCTTCCTTGTGTCATAGAACGCAAATCAGTTGCATAACCAAACATCTCAGCTAATGGTACAAAACAAGTAATTACTTGTGCATTGCCTCTCATCTCCATCCCTTGTATCCTACCTCTTCTGGAGTTCAAATCCCCCATAACATCACCCATAAAGTTTTCTGGTGTAACTACTTCGACCTTCATTATTGGCTCTAATAAAATAGGCTTAGCTTTCATAAAGGCTTCTTTAAAACCCATTGAAGCAGCAATCTTAAAAGCCATTTCTGACGAGTCAACTTCATGGTATGAACCATCAAACAATGTAACTTTAATATCTATTACAGGATAACCTGCTAGTACACCAAGCTCCATCGCTTCTCGCACACCTTTTTCTATCGCTGGTATATATTCTTTTGGTATCACACCACCCACAATTTTATTTTCAAAGATAAATCCACCACCTGGTTCTAATGGTTCAACAGCAAGCCAACAATGTCCATACTGGCCTCTACCACCAGTCTGCCTAATATATTTACCTTCAGCTTGTGCCTTTGTTGTTATAGTTTCTTTATATGCTACCTGTGGTTTACCAACATTTGCTTCTACTTTAAATTCTCTCATCAACCTATCTATGATAATTTCAAGATGTAATTCACCCATACCTGAAATTATTGTTTGTCCAGTCTCTTCATCAGTCTTAACTCGGAATGATGGGTCTTCCATTGCCAGCTTCTGTAAAGAACTACCCAATTTTTCCTGATCAGCTTTTGTTTTAGGCTCAACAGCAATTGAAATGACTGGTTCTGGGAACTCCATAGCCTCAAGAATCACAGGATTATTTTCATCACAAAGTGTATCACCTGTTGTTGTATATTTAAGCCCTACCGCTGCTGCGATATCACCTGCTAACACTTCCTTTATGTCTTCTCTTTTATTGGCATGCATTTTTAGCAGTCTACCAATACGCTCTTTTTTTCCTTTAGATGAATTATAAACATAACTGCCTGATTCCATTCTTCCAGAATATACTCTGAAATATGTTAACTGCCCGACATAAGGGTCTGTCATGATTTTAAATGCTAAAGCTGCAAAAGGCTCATCATCACTAACTTTCCTTTCTACTTCTACTCCATCAGGTGTTTTACCTTTAACAGGTGGTATATCAAGTGGTGAAGGTAAAAAATCGACCACTGCATCTAACAATGGCTGAACACCTTTGTTTTTAAAAGCAGAACCACATAAAACCGGGACTATTTTAAATGCCAGAGTACCCTTTCTAATAGCTGATTTTAATTCTTCAACAGTAATATCTTCCCCTTCTAAAAACTTCTCCATTATTATGTCATCAACTTCAGAAATACATTCTATCATTTTCTCACGCCATTCATTTGCCATTGAAAGCATATCTTGGGGTATAGGTTCTTCATGAAACCTTGCACCAAGTGTTTCTTCATCCCAAACTATAGCTTTCATTTCTATTAAATCAATTACACCAACAAACTTATCTTCAGCGCCTAAAGGAATCTGTATTGGAACAGGTAATGTACCCAATCTTTCATAAATAGATTGTGTTGATTTAAAGAAATCAGCACCTACTCTATCCATCTTGTTTATAAAGGCAATCCTTGGGACACGGTATTTATCAGCCTGTCGCCAAACTGTTTCTGACTGAGGCTGTACACCTGCAACAGCATCAAAAACAGCAACAGCACCATCAAGCACTTTTAAAGATCTTTCTACTTCTATAGTAAAATCTACATGGCCTGGTGTATCGATAATGTTAATTCTATGGTTTCTCCAAAAACATGTTGTAGTTGCAGCAGTAATAGTGATGCCTCTTTCCTGCTCTTGTTCCATCCAGTCCATCGTTGCTGTACCTTCGTGAACTTCACCAATTTTATAAGATACACCTGTATAGTAAAGTATTCTTTCTGTAACTGTAGTTTTACCGGCATCGATATGAGCCATTATCCCAATATTTCTACATCTTTCTAAAGGAACTGTTCTTGCCAATGCTCCACTCCTAATTTAATTATTACCAGCGAAAATGTGAAAATGCTTTATTTGCTTCAGCCATCTTATGTACATCTTCTTTCTTCTTAACCGCTCCACCTTTATTGTTATATGCATCAAGTAACTCTGAAGCAAGTTTATTAATCATTGTTCTTTCATTTCTGCTACGAGCAGCTGATATTATCCATCTAATAGCGAGAGAAACCTTCCTTTCTGGTCTAACTTCCATTGGAACCTGATATGTCGCACCACCGACCCTTCTTGGCCTGACCTCAATTTGTGGCTTAACATTTTCAAGCGCCTGTCTGAACACCTGTATACCATCCATGTTTGTTTTATTTTTAATAATTTCCATTGCTGAATAAAAAATCTTCTGGGACACAGACTTTTTGCCAGACCTCATCATACAGTTTATAAACTTTGCTACAATTACATCATTATAAACAGGATCTGGTAAAATATTTCTCTGCTCTGCTCTTCTTCTTCTCGCCATTTTTCACTCCAAAAATTATGATTTTGGTTTCTTTGTCCCATATTTGGAACGGCTTTTCTTACGATTCTGGACACCACCCGCATCAAGCGCACCACGTACTATATGATACCTAACACCTGGTAAATCCTTAACCCTACCACCTCTTACCAATACAACAGAATGCTCTTGAAGGTTATGTCCTTCACCTGGTATATATGCAGTAACTTCATAACCATTTGTCATTCTAACCCTTGCAACCTTTCTCAATGCGGAATTAGGTTTTTTCGGTGTCGTAGTATAAACCCTTACACAAACACCTCTTCTTTGAGGGCATAATGTAAGTGCAGGTGATTTCGACTTCTTTTTTACCTTTTCTCTACCGTGCTAACCAATTGGTTAATTGTTGGCATATCCACCTCACAAAAAAAAATCAAAAATCCTCACACTCTAATAAATAGAGCTTAAAAAGTATATTTAACTAACACAACAATGTCAAGCTAAAAATTAGCTTTTTTATAAATTTATAGCTTATCTTCTTAAGACCTAAAAAGATACTATAAAAAATACCTTGATGTCAATAAAATTTAGCGCTTCTTGCAATCAATTCAAAATTTTTAAATGTGTCAATAAATATTTGAAATTACTTAATTAGTTTTATAACAAAACTGCCTGTAATTACAATATTTGCACTCTTTTGTATTTTTTGTAGGCTCAAAATTAGGCTGAAAAAATATATCTTCAACGATGCTTCTGATTATGCCTTCAATATATGTTTTATTTTCATTTTCTTCATTTTCAAAAAGCCTAATCTCACATCTATCGATATATTTTGCAGTTAAAAATAAGAAGGAAGCATTACAATCATGATACAAATCTTTTACAAGATAAACATAAAAGATAAGTTGTATTGTTTTAAATGCCTTTTCCCAGGTATTTTTATCATCAAATTTAAAGTTTTTCCAGTTAATCTTGAAGTTAGTCAGGTTTGAGCCTGTTTTATAATCAATTACATAAATGCCATCCTTTCTCTTTTCCAACCTATCTATAATACCTTTAAGTTTTATTGTTCCAATATTTTTAATTTCGATATCCTTAGTAAATTCCTTTTCTAACTCTAATATCTCCACCTCTCCACCAACTATTTGTTTATAATGTTCGATAAAGGTTTTTAACTGTTTTTTTACTTGATGCTTAACTAAAAGAACAACCCCATTTTTATCCTTGCCAAAATACTCTTCAAACACATGTTCAACAACTCTATTAAATTTTTCTATATTAAAAGCTGGATTTTTATCACTAAAATAGCTCTTTAAAATACTATGGATTATACTTCCCACATCTTTGCCTTTTAACTCTTCAATTATACCCTCACTTTGTTTCGGCAGAAGCACATATTGATAATAGAATTTTAAAGGACATAAATAGTATGTATCGAGGGAAGTTGCAGAAAATGTAAATGCTTTAAGAAAGCTAATAATTTCTTTGTTCTTCTCAACCGGTTTTGGCAAATATGGAGCCAATGTAAAATCATAGCATACAGGTTTTACACATCCTTTTTTTATATTTCTATCAATTAACTGTTTTTCCCATACTATCCTTTCAACAAATCTGCTTTTTTCGCTATTTTCATTATTTATAAAAAAGATTTTAGTTTTTTTAGAACCAGCTATTATATTTCTCAAGTAGTAATCATAAATGGTATCTTTTTCTCTATATGTTGGCAACCCTAAGTATTTTCTGACATCATATGGCAATATCGTATCTTCTCTATTGTTATCAGGTAAAATGCCTTCATTCGCATCAAGTATATATACATTATCAAACTTCAAATTACGAGATTCTAAAAATCCTAATATTTGTATATTTTTAACTGGTGTACCTTCAAAGGGCACTCTATACAGGGAAATAAACTTCTTGAAAAAATCAAAGTACTCGTAAGTTTGATTAAATTTTTCAGTTGAAATAAGAGAATGTTTCAGCTCAAATAGAGCTTTTAACATCGCTTCACAATAGGGAGTAAAAAGAATATGTAAACTTGCTGTACTTTTTTCATGGATAAAGTTTATCAAATGGATGAGTTTTTCAGCAAAGTTAGATATATTTTCAAAATTTCTCATATTGAGGAGCGTATTTTCATGAATCATTTTCAAATGTGACTTAATATCTTTAAAACTAAAATTGTCATATTTAATATCTTCCAACAAGTCCTTTAAAAAACTATCGCTTTCCAGTTCTTCAAGTTCTATATACTTCTTAAACCTATTTTCACTTAACTTTGAATCAATACCATGAAATATGATTCTTGTGATTTCTGCATTTCCCTTCAATTTTATGTTTTTTGTATAAGGATGTAGGACAAATTTTAAATAGTCGGGGATATAATATTTGTTATCTTTCTTTGTAAGAATGACATCAAAGAGATGTTTCAAAAAGGAATATAAAGGTGTCCTTATCAATGGATAGCCAAGAGATACATTGTAATCACTCAATTCTTTATTCAGGTTATTTACGATTGGTATTAGCGAATCTGATGAAGGGTTTATTATAAGAAAACTTTCTTTATTTTCACTTTTTTTTATATCCCTATCAAGTTCATCAATTAATTTGAAAATCTCTGAATGTGTATCGGGACATTCAAACAATTCTATCTTTTTAGTATCAATAACCATTGGCTCATACAAATTTTCAAAAGCATACTTTTTTGCACTTTCCCCTTGAAAGATAAAAGAAACCCTTGCATCATTAGAAAACTTGTTAAATAAATCCTTTTCACAGCGAGATAAAGCAAAAAAACCACAAAAAATAATATTTTTATAGCCATCTAAATTTATAGTTGTGTCTTCTTCTGAAACTTTTTTATATCTCACAGCTCTTGTAGAAAGATTTCTTTCCTTCAATATTTGATAAAATTCTTCATAAAGGTCTGAGATACCCTTAAAATATTTGGAAATTACATCATCAACTCTATAGCTAAATTCATTTAACCTTTTGCTATCAATGCCTTCAATATACAATTCTTCAAAGGCATCATAAAGTTTTAAAGCTATTGGGAGAAGATTATTCAACCCTGTCCCATTCCTCTTCTCTCGTAAAATATCGATAATAATTTTGCATGCTGAAAGAATATCTATTTTTTTATCTTTTATAGAAAATTCCTTTTCATAACAATAATCAATGAAGTCATTCATTGAACATAATTTGGGCGGGATAAAAGGTTTGTTGATGCGTTCTTTTATTTCATTAATGAGAAAAAAAGTAGGCCTTTTTCCAGGAAAGATAACAATGTTTTCTGAAAAATCATTATTTTTAAAAAATAATTTTTCAAAAATATAAGGGAATACATTGTCTCCTTCTTTTACAATGTTAACATTCATATACCTCTTCCACTTCAATCTTATCGAAATAAAGTATGTAACACTTTACAGGTAAACCATATATCTCACGAATTACATTACCATACTTTTTTAACTGTTCTTTATAATTTTGAACTTTATCACCAGTTTTATAATCAACAACGATTACTTTATCATCAGTTATTACTAACCTATCTAATCTTAAAAGATTACCTTCTCCATCGACAAATTCTTTTTCAACATAAATCTTTCCCATATTTTCATTAAAAAACTTTTTTATCTCCTGGCTTGATAAAAATATTTTTACCGATTTTAATACCTCTTCTAAGCTAAATTCTGGATAATACTTTAGGGAATCATCAATAATCTTTCTTAATATTTCATCATCTAATACTTGCAAGCTAATTTGTGAAAGGATTAGATGTATAAGCTCTCCTCTTCTTTTCTCCTCAAAACCAATTTTTTCTGAATCATTGTTTGGTAGTCGAAACTTTTTAGAAAGCATAATATTAACAAACTCATGTTTTTCATCTGCACTATTAGACCTTTCTACATTATTATTTTTGCATCCTACTTCCAATTCATCTAATACATCTATTGGGAAAGAGTTAACTCTACTATTTACTTTTTTTACCCCAATAACATAAAGCTCATTCTGAGCCCTTGTAAGACCTACATAAACCAAATTCAAATCCTCAATTTGTTCCCTTTTAAGAACATCTTCGCAAAGTTTATAAAAATCATTCACTTCTTTAGCATTTGAAAGTTTTTCCATAATGTAAGCGTTTAATTTAACTACCTTTATACCATCACCAGTTCTTATTATTTTTAAACCGCTGCTATCCTTTGTCAGTGGATCCATTATATAAATAACAATTGGAAATCCAAGCCCTTTAGCTTTATGTACAGTCATTATATTTATAGCATTAATATTTTTAGGTACAGGAAGTTGAAATATATCAGCGTTTTCATATTCATCTCCTCTCTCTTCAATAAACTCGATAAACTCTTTAAGAGAGTTTTTGCCTTTACTTTCTAACTCTTTCACTACCTCAAGCAATCTTGCTATAGCACCGCTTTCTTGCATAAAATTCTCATTAACCTTAAATGTGTCAATTAGATAACATAGCAATTCATAGACTGGTAAATATCCAGCATATTTAAAGGGATTCTCAAAATACATTGTCCATAGCTCTGGAAAATGCTTTTGAAAAGCTTTATATAAATAATCGTTTTGTTTATTACAAAATATGAAATCTTCAAAAGTTTTGTTTGATAATTTTTCAAAAATATCTCCAAGAATAAAAAGGCTAAAAGAAATATTGTCTTTAGGACTATCGAGGAACTTTAATATACTTATCAATTCTTGTACAATCTTTCGCTCTCTAATATCAAGACTTGAATAGGAAATAAAAGGATACTTAAACTCATCCAGCCATGTTGATATATCAACTACTCTATTATTTTTATGAGCAAGTATTGCTACATCGTTGTATGAATAACCTCTGCTAAAAATGTCAGTAAGTATCTCATTTAAAACACCCTTTTCAGGAGATCCACCATTATCCTCAACTATGATTGATTTAGCATAACCCTTGCCAATAAAACCTTCCTTCACATTTACTTCCCAATCAAAAACACCGCTATCAGAATAATTACCATAACTTCTCTTCGCATTTTCAAAAAACCTTTTTACAAAGGCTAAAATATGTTCACCACTTCTATAATTTGTGTTAAGACCTTCTAAAATGAAATGATTTTCAGGTACAGATGGAAACTCATTAAACTCTGACAACCCTTTCATTATTTTATAATCTGCATCTCTAAAACCATAAATAGCTTGTTTTGTATCACCAACTACAAAAAGACTTCCACCTGTTGATAAAGCATTATCTATTAAAACCTTTAAATTAGCCCATTGAATAGGAGATGTATCTTGAAACTCATCAATAAAATAATGGTAAAGTCTACCACCAAGCCTTATATAAACATCGGGAACATTTATATTTTCTATGTTTTTAAGAATCAAGGAAGGTATATCCTCGATAAAAATGACCTCTTCTCTTTTTTTAATTCGCTCAACCTCATCTGCAAAATCTTTAAGAACTAAAATATAGGGATAATAATATCTTTCCATATATATCAAAACTGCCTTTTCAATATATTTTTTTAGAGTTTCCCATAAAGCATTTAATCTGACTCCCTCGGGTTTATCTTGTATATTCTTCAACACTGGTGAGTTTTTTAAACCTTTTTTAAAAAGGCTATCAAAATCTCCTTTCTTGAAATCTTCATAAAGCCCTAAGAATGAACAATTCTGTCGTATTGTTATACCCTTCGTATTTATAAAATCGTTGATTTCATTAAATATATTCTCTAAATTTTTACAGACATATGTCCATTCATCATTTAACAGCTTATTAGCAAAACCTTTGGAATAATGTTTCTCTTTAACATATAAATCCCTTATTTTATTAAATATCCTGTCATAAATATCAAACCTAATAACAGTTTCATTTTCATTTATTAAATCAATGAGTTCAAAAAAGATATGGTTTTCCTTTTCAATGCTATCAATGTATGCATCGAATGCTGTTTTTAGATATTCTCTATTATTAAAAACCACCTCAAAATCTTCGGGATATCCAAAATCTACGGCACATGCCTTGAATATTGAAACAAGAAAACTATCTATGGTCTTCACTTGAAAATCTTTATAATTAGTTAAAATATCATCGATAATCTTAGAAGCCTTTTTAGAAATATCCTGTTTCACACATTCAGAAATGCCCATATCTTTAAATGTATCGATATCTTCAATTGCCAGTCCTTTTAACCATTTTATTACTCTTTCTTTCATTTCTTTTGCAGCATTAACTGTAAAAGTGATAGCTAAAATGTTTCTTAACTCGCTGTAGGGGATATCATTTAGCAAATATTGAGCAATTTCTTTAGATAAAATAAAAGTCTTACCTGTGCCTGCCGATGCTTTTATTACCTTTAAACGAGGGAAATCATAAGACATAATATTTTTAATATACCATTTTTTAAAAAAATCAGTTAGAATTTTTCTATGGATAAAAAGTACGGTGAAATTACTATAGAAGAAGCAAAATTAGAAAAGTGGGAAAACCCAGCCTATGAAAGGGATTATACCATCGATATTAGCTTTCCCGAGTTTACATGTTTATGCCCTCGTTCAGGATATCCTGACTTCGCTACAATAAAGATTCGTTATATCCCCAATAAATACATTGTTGAATTAAAATCATTGAAGCTGTTTTTAAACAAATATAGAAACCAGTATATATCCCATGAAAAAGTAGTAAATGAAATTTACAATGAACTTTTTAACTTCCTAAAACCAAGATATTTAGAGGTAATAGGAGATTTTAATCCGAGAGGCAATGTAAAAACAATAATCACAGTAAGTTCAGAAAAAAAACTCTAAAAAAATGTATCTTTAACAAGTTTATATAATCTATTAAATCCTGATATAGAAAAACTGATCCTATCAATTTTAGAGACAGGTAGCATCTCAATTATAGAGTTAGTTATAAAAGCACCTTGCCATTCCTTAATCTCTTCGTAATGGATATTTCTTTCACTTACAGAAAACCCCTTTTCTCTCAAAACATCTATTACATAATGTCTCATAACACCTTCTAAAATTCTACCCTTAGGTGGCGTAACAATTTCATTTTCTCTATAAAAAAAAATATTAGATGTTGCTCCTTCTAAGACATGTTTTTCACTATCCGTAAAAAGAGCTTCATACACATCCTTTTTCTTCTTTAAAATTTGCGTTATAGCAAAACTTGAAATTAAATAGCTTGTATGTTTAATCTCCGACAAAAACCCCCTATCAAGATTAACTGTTTCCAAAACTACACCTTTACTTCTTTTTTCAGATAATTCATCCTCATCTATTTCTTTACAAAAAATCATCAAAGTGGGTTTTTTTGCTCCAAGATCTCTTAGTGATTCTGAAACACCTTTTGTAGCAGTTATCCTGATATAAGCACTCTTAAAGTTAAGTCCATTTATTGCGAGCAGTTTTTTTATGATTTTGAGTATTTTATTTTTTGAATATTCAACAGGTATGGAAAGTAACTTACATCCTTTCTCAAATCTTTTCATATGTTCTTTATAAGCGAAGGGAACACCATTATAAGCCCTTAACGTTTCAAAAATACCTTCACCAAATAAAAACCCCCTATCAAAAGGTGAGATATGAGCTTTTGTTTTTTTTACATACTTACCATTTAACCAAATCATACATCAATCCTTAATCTTACCAAGCCCCAATGCTGTCATAAAGCTTCTTGCTTTTATTAAAGTCTCTTCAAATTCCTCATCGGGGTTGGAGTCTGCCACAATCCCTCCACCAACATAAAAATAAAGTTTATTTCTATAAACAATCCCAGTTCTTATAGCGATATTAAAATCAAAATTTCCTGAATTATCAATATAACCTATAGAACCACAATAAACACCCCTGCTTACAGGTTCTAATTCATCTATTATCTGCATAGACCTTAACTTTGGAGCCCCTGTAATAGAACCTCCTGGAAATGTGGCATTTATACAATCAACAAAATCAATGTTATCTTTTAATTTACCAGAAATAATAGAAACCATATGATGTACATTAGCATAGGACTCAATTCTCATCAAGTCATTAACGTATACTGTACCTTTTTGACAGACCTTGCCTAAATCATTTCTTTCTAAATCCACAATCATTATATGTTCTGCTTTATCTTTTTCACTTTCCCTTAATGCTTTAACAAGGCAATTATCGATATCTTTATCACTGTGCCTTTTTCTTGTACCTTTTATAGGTCTTGTCTCAATATAATTGTCTTTTTTGTACAAAAACCTCTCAGGCGAGTTAGAAAGCACTGTAAAATCTTTATCAACAAAATAAGCTCCAAAAGGAGCAGGACTCAATGTTCGCAAATTTCTGTAAAAGGACGCGGGTTTGCCTTTAAAATTACAATGAAACCTCTGTGCAATATTAGCCTGGTATATATCACCCTTCGAAATATATTCCTTCGTTTTTTCAATTATCCACTTGTATTTTTTTCTGCTTAACGATGACACTAACTTATTTGTCGAAAATACAGTTTTATCTTTATCGGTAGACTTTAAGATGCTAATTAATGTTTTTAACTCTGGCTTATTATCTTCATAACAGCAAAAAAGTTTCTTTCTTTTTTTATCAATAATAAATACTGTATCATAATAGTAAAACTTTGCTAAGGGCATACCATAAACCATTTTTTTTCTGTATAAGCTACGAAATTTATCTAATTCCCAGCCAAAATCATAGCTTAAATATCCCATAAACCCCGAGCAAAAGGGGAATAAACCTTCTTCCCTTTTCTTTTTTGCAAGTTCCTGTCTTATAAAATTCAAGAAGGGTATCTTTAAAAGTTTATTATTCTTTATAGTTCCTTTCCTTGAATAACTAATAAAATAACATGGTGATAAACCTATAAAGGAATAATTAGATACATCTAACCTCTCATTTCCACTATCGAGGATAAAAAAACCTTCCTTTTCACCGAAAGCTGCAATAAAATCATCTTCACTAAAAAATGGTTTTATCTCTACATAATTCATTTATTTATTTATTTATTTTAAAATTACATTTCCCAGTTAGCAATAGAGATTTACAAATTTAATAAATTATTTTAAAATTTTAACATGGAAAAGATTTTAGTCGTTGACGATGAAAAAGATAATCTCTCTATTATTGACATATACCTTAAACAAAGAGGATATGAAACTATTCTTTTAACCAGCGGAAAAGAAGCAATTTCATTAGCTGAAAAAGAAGATATTGATCTTATTATTCTCGATATAATGATGCCAGAAATGGATGGCTTTGAGGTATGTAAAACCTTAAAAGCCAACCCTATCACAATGGATATACCTGTAATATTCCTCACTGCAAGATTTCTTGATAAAAAAGATCTTGTTCATGGACTTTCTTTAGGGGCTATAGATTATATAACCAAACCCTTTGACGAAAGCGAACTTTTTGCGAGAATCAACGTTGCATTAAAAATAAGAAAAATTGAAAAAACACTCAAAAACCAGAGAGATTATCTAAATACAATAGTAAATAGTATCGAAACAGATTTATTGATAATAAACCCCGACCTCACCATTGATATGGTAAACCAAACTTTCTTAAAAAAAAGAGGATTAAAAATTGAAGAAGTAATAGGAAAACCTTGTTACGAAGTAGCATTTAAACTAAAAAATTTTTGCATAGATAATCACAAACCATGTCCTGCCCAGATTGCCTTAAAAGGTGAACCACACAAGGAGATATTTGAATTCATTAATCCCAATACTAATAAAACCAATTATATTAGTATCACCGCATCACCAATATTTGATGAGAAAAAAAATGTTATAAAAATTGTAGAAATTCATGAAGATATAACGGAAATTATTAAAAGAGAAAAGGAAATAGAAAAAGTAAACAAACTTTTAGAAAACATTTTACAATACATGGGAGATGCACTTATCTTTTTAGATGAAAAAGGAACAATAATTAGAGAAAACCACATTGCACGAGATATATTAAAAAAGGCAGCGAAAATAGAAAATGCCGCTGTTAAAGAGCTTGCAAATATAAGTATCCACCAATTATTTGAATTGGCCGAGAATAAAGAATCAACAGAAAGTAAAATATTTCAGTTAGATGACAGATATTACAAACTAAATCCAAGAAAAGTAGAAATTGCTGATAAGATAGGCCTAATTTTGACAATTTCTGACATAACGGAAGAACTTAAAACACAGGAAGAACTAATTCAGTCAGCTAAACTTGTTTCAATTGGAGAATTAGTTGCAAGTATTGCTCATGAAGTTAATAGTCCTATTACAGGAATAATTGGTTATAGTGAACTTCTTACCCTTCACAAAACAATGCTGCCTCAAAAGGTAAATGATATTATAGACAAAATTGTTAAAGAGAGTTATAGGGTAAAAAACATTGTAGAAAATCTACTAAAGTTTTCAAGAAGACAACAGATAACTGACATGTCATATGTTGACTTAGGAGCATCAATAAAAGAGATAATCCCTCTCATGGAGGCTTCCTTTAAGGAGAACAACATAAGTTTTATATATGAGTTACCAGAAGAAATGCCTCTCGTATTCTGTAATAGTGGTCTCATACAACAAGCTGTAATAAACCTTTTGCAAAATGCTTTCGATGCCATAACTTCATCAAACAAAGGTGATAAAGTAGAGTTAAAATTGGAATTAAAAGACAACCAACTTTTTATAAGTGTAAGTGATAATGGCCCTGGCATACCCAAAGAAATTGTAGACAAGATCTATGAACCTTTCTTTACAACTAAAAGTAAAGGTAAAGGAACAGGTCTGGGCCTTTCTTTAATACATCGTATCGTCCAAATTCATAAAGGCGATATAAAACTGGATACATCGGAACAAGGCACAAAATTTACTATAATTTTACCAATTTCAGAGCCAAATGTGTCTATGCCACAAATAAAAAGTGAAGAGTTGTATGAAAAAATACAAAACAAAAGAGCTATTGTTATAGATGATGATCCAACAATTGTGGACTATCTATCAGATATATTACTTACTTTTAAATATTCTGTTGATGAGGTCCGAGATAAAAAAGAATCTTTAAAATTACTATCTACAAACTATTATGACCTTATCATCATTGACATCAAACTTCCTGATGGTGATGGTTTTGAGATTTATAACAAACTTCTTGAAAAATATCCTGACAAGGCAAACGCTGTTGTATTTATAACAGGTGATGTATCTTTAGATATGAGAGAAAAATTAAAACAAACAGGTAGACCATTTTTAATAAAGCCTTTTAGTTTTAATGAATTAATAACAACTTTGAGATTGGCATGACTAAGGTTCCAAGAATCATTATAATTGATGATGATGAAGCTCCAAGAGAAATGCTTAAAGAATTCTGCGAGACAGTCGGTTACGAATCTAATACCTTTGCAGATACAGAAGAAGCTAAAACATTTCTTGAATCTCAACCTGAAATAGATCTTGTAATACTTGATGTATTTATAAAAGGTAAAAACTGTCTCGGTTTTACAGAATACCTCAAATCAAAAAATTACGTAGATGTTCCTGTAATCATAATCAGTGGTGCAATTAATCCAGACTTTATACAGGAAGCAATTACAAAAGGTGTATATGACTTTGTTCCTAAACCCTTTACTTTAAGCCAGATTAAAGAACGCATTGAGAATGCTTTAAACTTTTGTTTGATGACAAAACAAAGTAAAAAATATTTCACTCATATTGAAAGTTTATTGCGAGAAAGAACGGAAAAATTAGAGCAACTCGCCATACAATCTGTTAAAGCACTTGCTAATGCTATAGAAGCAAGAGACCCTTATACGAGAGGACATTCTGAAAGGGTGGCTCAAATATCAGTTATGATGGGAAAAACATTAGGTTTTGAAGAGGAAACTCTTACGAAACTACAATTAGCTGGGCTTTTACATGATGTTGGTAAAGTTGGGATTCCTGACCGTATATTATTAAAACCAGGCAAGTTAACTCCTTTTGAATATACCATCATGAAAGAACATCCAAATATGAGTGCTCTAATTGTTTCAGAAATTGATCCCCTTAAAAGCATAGTACTATGGATAAAACACCATCATGAATATTACGATGGAAATGGTTATCCTTCAGGTTTAAAAGGAGATGAGATACCGATACAATCTCAACTCATTGCCATTGCTGATAATTTTGACGCCATTTCATCAATAAGACCCTATAGAGAAAAGGTGACAAAAGAAGAGGCAATAGCATATATAAATACCCAATTCGGGAAAAAATTTAATCCTTCTCTAAAAGAAATTGCGATAAAAGTATTAAGTGAATGTGATATTAGCGAGGAAAAGAAAAGCAAAATAGCACCTTTCATAGAAAGATTCAGAGAATCTATGATTTACATAGACTTCCTCACAGGATTATTCTGGTATCCCTATTTGAAAAAATTTATTAACGAAACTATTCAAAAAAAACAACCCTTTTTTATTGTTTATGTAGATATTCTTGGCATCTCAAAAATAAATAAAGAATTAGGAAGAATTGCAGGAGATCAATTAATAGTTAGAACTGCAAGTGCTTTAAGTGCTCACTTTACAGAACCATCTATTGTAGTTAGGTCAGGTGGCGATGATTTTATCATATATGCTCCACTTGACACTAAAACTATTTCAGAAAAACTTGATAAAGTAAAAGGCTTGCTTAAATCAGAAAATATTGAAATACATACAAAAATATTAGCATTCCCAAGGGATGGTGCAACCTTTGATGAACTAATCTCCCATACATAAATCATTGAATCGACATGAGTTAACTGGTAAAATAAAAATATGGATAAAGAAAATAAACCAAACAAAACAACCTTTTGCCTTATTTGTGGAAAAAAATCAAAAGATAGTATCTGTGAAGCTTGTCAGAACAAAATTCAAGCAGAAGCCTTTTATAAAAAGAAAAAAGAAGAAAAAACCGAAAAATAGAGGAGGATAATTTATGGACCATATTGAATTTCTAAAACATTCTTTTAAAGAAGCTATAAAATTTGAACAATATGGAAGAGAGTTTTTTTTAAAAGCAGCAAATGAAGCAAAAAATCCATTAGCAAAAGAAATTTTCTCAAAGTTAGCAGAAGAAGAATTAAAACATATAAAACGTATTAAAGATGTTTTTGATGCCTTGACACAAAATAATAAATGGCCTGACCAAACACCAATATCAGAAAACCTCCCTTGGAAACATATATTTAAAGAAGCTCTTAACAACTTTAATAAAATGGTTAATCCAAGCACAAGCGATTCAGAAGCATTACAATTAGGACTTGACTTCGAATCAAAGGGTTACAAGTTTTATAATGAAATGGTACAAAAGTCTATAAACCCTGTTGAAAAATCCTTCTTTGAATTTCTCAGAGACGAAGAACAAGGCCATTACTTAATCATACAAAACCTTAAAAAATACATGGAAAATCCTCTCGATTGGTATGGAGAAGAAGAACACCATATTTTTGAAGGATAATTAATAGCTTTTCAAATGGTAAAAACCACAGTCAAAGTATTGCTTCTAATCTTAGAAGCAATAATCTATCTTTCTCTGCTTGACATAAATATCTCAAGAGCCCAAACTGCCTTAGAGGCTATTGTTACAAAAGTTTATGATGGAGATACGATTGAAATTTCAACTGGTGATAAAGTAAGGTATATTGGCATTGATGCACCCGAACTTCATAAAAAAAATGATAGTTCTTGGGAAGAAATAAATGAACTTTTTGCAAAAGAAGCCTATCATAAAAATAAAGCTCTTGTTTATGGAAGAAAAGTTAAACTTATTTTTGATAAAGAAAAAAAAGACCGCTATGGAAGACTTCTTTGTTACGTTTTTGTAGATGATATTTTTGTCAATGAACTGCTTTTATCTGAAGGACTTGCTTTTCCATATATTAAACCACCAAATACTTATTTTAAAAAAAGACTTCTTGATGCCTTTAAAAAAGCATTCTTAAACAAAAAGAATTTATACTCTTCCGTGATAAAACATTCCGAATTAAATTTTCATATAGGCAAAGAGGTATGGTATGCAGGAAAAATAAGAAACATAATAATAGGTAACAAGAAAGCTGAGATTTTCACAGACCATCTTATAATTGATGCACCTAAAAGTTCCTTAAAAAAACTGAATGTTTATTATGGTTTAAATATTTATGCCTATGGCAAACTTATCAAAAAAAATGAACGTTTAAGATTAATTGTGAAAAAGCTTTCTCATATAGTTTCTGAATGATTTATTTTATCCCCGTATGCCCAAAACCACCTTGGTTTCTTTTTGTATTATTTAATTGCTCAACTTCTTCAACTTCAACTTTATACCTTTTAGTTATAACTAATTGAGCAATCCTATCCCCGCGATTAACAATAAAGTCTTCTTTTCCCAAGTTTATTAATATAATTTTCAATTCACCTCTATAATCCTCATCAATTGTACCAGGCGTATTCAAAACCGTAACACCATAAGTTAAAGCAAGACCGCTCCTTGGCCTTACCTGTGCTTCAAAACCTTTTGGAAGTTCAATGGCTATCCCTGTTGGGATCAAAGCTCTATCTAAAGGTTTTAAAACAACTGGAGCTTCAACAGCAGCATATAAATCCAACCCACTCGCACCATTTGTCATATATTTAGGTATGGGTATATCTTTGCCATTCAGTTTTTTAATCAGTAATTTTAGCTTAGCCATATTAATACTGCGGTTCAACAGATGCAATACCCGCTTTTGACAAATCAAGATATTTATTAGCAATTTCAACTACATTTTTACTATTTAAAAGATATAATTTTTCAAGCTCTTCTTCGATGGGAATATACTTATTAAAATAAAGTTCAGACCTTGCATTATAGGAAAATCTTGCATCACTGCTATCAAGACTAATAAGGGTATATCCCTTTATCTGTTCGCGAGCGTTTTTTACATCATCATCTGTTAATTTTCCTTCTTTAAGCCGATTTAAAATATTATCTATTTTGTCTATGCAAGCATCTTTTTTATCAGGTGTGGTTGCAAAATATATATATAAAAAGCCTGAGTCCTGATAATGGCTCACCGATGAATATGTAGAATAGACATAACCTGTCTTTTCCCTCAACTCTTGAAACAGCAAGGAACTCATCCCTGCACCTAAAATATAATTTAATATTTTGAGAGGATACTTATCATCTTCATATATTGACACAGTAGGAAACCCTATTGCTATATGTACCTGGTTCAACTGTTCTTTTTGAATGGTTTTTTCTACAGGAGTTGGCTTGGAAAACCTTGCGGGGAATTTTAAAGCTTTTGTAGGTCTTGTAATGAAATACTCCTCTGATAAACTACAAAATTTCTCCCAGTTAAAGTTCCCTGCACAAGCTATAATTATTCTTTCGTTTAAATAATAATTTTCTATAAAAAATTTTATCCTTTCTCTATTAAAACTTCTAACTGTTGCCTCATTACCAAGTATTGAACTACCTAAACCATTATTACCATATAAAGCTTCCATTAGCAAATCATGTACTAATTCATCGGGTGTATCATCTACCATGTGAATTTCTTGCACTACTACATCTTTTTCTTTTTCTAACTCCTCTTCTGGAAATTGTGAATTTAAAAAGATATCAGCTAATAACTCAATAGCTACATCCATTTTGTCAGAAACAACTTTAGAATAGTAACAAGTATACTCTTTATTTGTATAAGCGTTTAGTATGCCACCAACACTATCAATTAATTTTGATATATCAAGAGCTGTCCTTTTTTTTGTACCCTTAAATAACATATGTTCGGTAAAATGGGCAATACCAATATTTGAAGGGTCTTCATCCCTGCTACCTGTAAATACAAAGATACCAACTGTGCATGAATTAAAACCAGTAATTTCTTGTCCAATTAACCTTATTCCGTTGGGAAGAACATGTTTATGGTAGGCTTTATGATGCCCCTTGAACACTAATAACCTCTTTTCTACTTAACTTTATTCTTCCAGCTTGATCTATTTCAATAACTTTAACAAGGATTTCATCTCCTTCTTTTAAAACATCGGAAACATTTTTTATCCTTTTATTGTCAATCTGTGAAATATGTAGAAGACCTTCGATACCTGATGCAAGCTGTACAAAGGCACCAAAATCAACAATCCTTGTAACCTTTCCAAGATAAATACCACCAAGTTCAGGCTCAAAGGTTGATTTTTTGATTAATTCAATTGCTTTCTCTGCACTTTCTGCATTAGATGAAAAAACATGCACAGTACCATCTTCATTTATATCAATACTTACACCAGTCTGGTCTATAATGCTTCTAATATTTTTACCCCCAGGACCTATTAAATCTCTTATTTTTTCTGGTTTCACATTAATCATAAAAACACGTGGCGCATATACTGAAATCTCTTTGGGCTTATTTATAGTTGACTTCATCTTTTCAAGTATAAATAGCCTACCTATTCTTGCCTGTTCCAATGCTTTACTCAATATGTCTCTTGTTAATCCTGAAATTTTTATATCCATCTGAACCGCTACAATGCCTTTCTCTGTACCACAAACCTTAAAGTCCATATCTCCTATGTGGTCTTCATCACCCAGTATATCACTTAAAACAACATATTTATCACCTTCCCTTATCAATCCCATCGCTATCCCTGCAACATGCTCCTTTATTGGAACACCTGCATCCATGAGAGAAAGAGAGCTGCCACAAACCGTAGCCATAGACGAAGAACCGTTGGATTCTAAAATATCAGAAACCACTCTTACTGTATATGGAAACTCCTTTTCATCGGGCATAACTTGGGCAATCGCCCTTTCAGCAAGTGCCCCATGCCCTATCTCTCTCCTGCCTGGAGACCTCAATGGTTTTACCTCTCCAGTACAAAAAGGTAAAAAGTTATAATGAAGCATAAAAGATTTAAATGTTTCGCCAATCAAAGCATCAATCTTTTGCTCATCCTCTGACGTACCCAATGTAGTTACAACAAGTGCTTGCGTCTCACCTCTTGTAAATACAGCTGAACCATGTGTTCTTGGTAAAACACTTATCTCACAGGTTATTTCTCTAATCTGCTCTGGTGTTCTACCATCAATTCTTCTATTTTTTTCTAAGAGATTTTTTCTAACTACTGCCTTTTCTGCTTTCTCAATACCAAACTTAATCCAAAGTTCTAAAGTTTCATCGGGATACTTCTCTTTAACATCGTTATATATTTTATCTACTAAACTGCTAAGAGCAGACCTTCTTTCAGCTTTTGTTTTACCATAAATGCTTTCTTCAAAATCTTTAGCATATTTATCTAAGATATAACTTTCAATTTCGCTAACCACTTCTGGGACTTTAAACTCTGTTTTCTTTATCCCTAATTCATTAATAAAATCTTTTTGGAATTTGCAAATTTTTTGAATCTCTTTATGTGCAAACTCAAGTGCACCAATAAAAGCATCTTCAGAAACAAACTTTGCTTTACCCTCTACCATAACTATTGCTTCTTCTGTTCCAGCCACAACAACATCAAGTAAGCTATCTTTCAAACTTGAAATCACTGGATTTATTACATAATTGCCATTAATTAAACCCACTCTAACACCTGCTACAGGGCCACAAAAAGGTACACCTGAAAGTTCCAATGCAAATGAAGCACCTATTATGGAAAGCACATCTGGGTCATTTTCTTGGTCAATAGACAAAACTGTTGAAATTATTTGAACCTCATTAAAAAACCCTTTTGGGAATAAAGGTCTCATAGGTCTATCGATCAATCTTGAAACAAGTATTTCTCTCTCACTTGGTTTACCTTCCCTTTTAAAGAAACCTCCTGGTATTTTTCCAGCAGCATAGGTTTTCTCAATATAATCGCAAATGAGGGGTAGAAAATCTACACCTTCAAGGGGTTTGTCACCAACAACAGCTGTTACAAGTGCGACAGTATCACCATATTGTACTGTACATGCACCTGATGCTTGTTTTGCCCAGTGACCAGTAGTGATAATTAATTCCCTACCTCCAACATTTAATGATTTACAAATTTTTTTCACTAACATTCTCCTATTTTCTAATGCCTAATTTGTTTATGATATCTTTGTACCTCTGAAAATCATTTTCCTTTAGATAATCGAGAAGTTTTCTCCTCTGGCTCACTAGTTTTAATAACCCTCTTCTCGAACTATAATCTTTTTTATGAACCTTAAAATGTTCAGTTAGATAATTAATTCTTTCCGTTAAAAGGGCTATCTGAACTTCTGGAGAACCCGTATCTTTTTCAAATCTTCTAAACTTAGCTATAATTTCCTGTTTTTTTTCTTTCGTTAAAACCATTCTTTTAATCCTCCTTGATAAACCTGAAATTTAGATTTAGTAATTTAGCACAAAATTAAGCTATTGTAAATATTAAATATTCAACAAGATTAGGTACCCTAATTTTTATGATTATAAGAACCTACAAATACTCTCTCAAAACCGGACATATCAAAACTTATTTTGCCTTCATATCCATTTAACTTAGCAAAATCTAAAATTTTTTTACCTTGACCATGTCCTATCTCAAGTATTAAATATCCGCCGTTTTTAACAAATGTTTTACCCTCTCTAATGATTCTTTTAAGAACCCAAAGACCTTTTTCTTTAGCCATTAAGGCCTTTTTTGGTTCCTTCCTTACCTCTGGTTCAGCTTCTAAATAATCATCTTTGCTCAAATAAGGAGGATTTGAAACCATAAGATCAAATCTCTCCTCCCCTAAAGGCTCAAAAAATGAACCTTTCATAATTTTTAATCGGTGTAAAACACCGAACTTATCAGCATTTTTCATAGTTAATTTCAAAGCTTTCTCATTAATGTCACAACAATATATAATGCTTTTTTTAAAAATCCTTGCTAATGTTATCGAAATTATGCCTGTCCCACATCCTATCTCATAAATTTTCAATGTTTGGTTTTCTTTAAATATATTTCTTACCTCATCAATTAAAAGTTCTGTTTCTGGCCGTGGGCAAAAAACCCCTTTTTCAACATAAAATTTTTCTCCATAGAACTCTTTCTCACCTGTTAAATATGCAACAGGTTCTCTTTTAGCCCTTTCTTTCAATAGTTTGAAATAAGCTCTTTGAGATATTTCATCAACTATTTCATCGTTATGAGCATATAAAAAGGCCTTTTCTTTTTTTAAGATATGCATCAATAAAAGTTCTGCATCAAGTGAATAACTCAAAATACCCTTTTCTTTGAGAAAATTCTTTCCTGAAAGGAGTAAACTGCCTATATTTGTCATAACTGCTGGTTCTTTAATGCCTCTGTCTGATAATAAGTTATTAATGCATCTATGAGTTCATCAAGGTCACCATCCATAATCATATCTATTTTATAAAGGGTTAAGTTTATTCTGTGGTCTGTTACTCTACCTTGTGGGAAATTATATGTTCTTATTCTTTCACTCCTATCACCTGTTCCTACCATGCTCCTTCTGAGAGAAGCCTGCTCCTGTTCTTTTTCTGCCCTTATCTTTTCAAATAGTCTTGCTCTTAACACTTTCATCGCTTTCTCTTTATTTTTTATCTGTGATTTTTCATCCTGACACTGAACGACTATACCTGTTGGGATATGGGTTATTCTAACTGCTGAATATGTTGTATTGACACTTTGCCCACCTGGACCTGAAGAACAAAAAGTATCAATCCTCAAATCTTTAGGGTCGATTTTCACTTCCACTTCCTCTGCCTCTGGCAAAACTGCAACAGTAACGGCAGAAGTATGGATTCTTCCTTGAGATTCTGTTTTTGGAACTCTTTGAACCCTATGGACGCCTGCTTCATATTTTAATCTACTGTATACTTTTTCTCCTGAAATCAAAGCTATAATTTCTTTTAAACCACCCATTCCTGTTTCATTTTTATCTATAATCTCAACCTTCATCTTGTGTCTTTCTGCATACCTTGCATACATCCTAAAAAGGTCTGCAGCAAAAAGTGCTGCCTCTTCTCCACCTGTACCAGCCCTAATTTCAAGAAATACATTCTTTTCATCATTTTCATCTTTAGGTAAAAGCAGTATTTTCAACTGTGTTTCTAACTTTTCCTTTTCTTCTGAAAGTAATTCTAACTCCTCTTTTGCCAACTTCTTAAGTTCCTCATCTTTTTCATTCTCAAGAATTTCTTCATCTTCTTCAATCTTTTTTACAAGCTCTTTGTACTGTAAATAAGTATTAACAAGAGGTTCTATCTCCTTCAACTCTTTGGAGTACTTTGTATACAATGCATTGTTGCTAATCACTTCTGGAGATGAAATTTGCATCTCAAGGTTTTTATATTTTTCAACTACCGCATCTAACCTTTCAAACACGATTAGTCCCTTTTAATTAAAGTTTTAGAGCTTTAAAAGCTTGAATTGCAACTTCTATTTGTTTTAAATCGGGTTCTCTTGTGGTAAGCCTTTGTAATAATAAACCTGGTAAAAAAATCACTCTAAAAAACTTAAACTTTTCCAATTTTAGCACCTCGTATATAATCCCACTAATTACAGGAAAAGCAATTATCCTCAAAATAATTTTACTATACATATCTTCTGTTTTGAAAAGGGAAAAAAATAAAATGCTAACAATAACAACAAGTATTAAAAAGCTTGTGCCACATCTTGGATGAAACCTGCTATATTTAGCAACTTTTTCTGGCACAAGTTCGTCACCATTTTCATAAGCAGAAATCACTTTGTGTTCTGCACCGTGATATTCAAAAACCCTTTTAATATCCTTCATAAAAGATATAACAATAAGGTATAACAAGAAAAAAATAATCCTTACAAAACCTTCAAAAAGATTAAAACCAATAGAACTTCCTAAAAAATGCACATATCTTGTCATAAATTGAGTTAAATAAAAAGGTAATATGAAGAAAAACAGAATTGTAAACAATATAGCTGAAAAAGCAGAAAAAATAAAAAGTAATGTATTTGATTTAGTTTCCTTACCTTCAAGAACATTTACTGAAAATTTTAATGCCTCCATGCCCAAAACAAGTAACGAAAAAAGATGAAAAAAACCTCTAACAAAGGGTAATCTAAATAGAAACATCTTTTTAGATAGTGGAACTAAAGATTTAGTTTTTAATGCTACATCCCCACTTTCCCTCCTTACGGCAACAACCATAGAATTATCACTTTTCAACATAACACCTTCAAGTACTGCCTGTCCACCAACCTTAGGTATCATAACTCTAACAACTCCTTTTTTACCTCCATAGCCTTACCACAAGACATTTTACCTTCGGGGCACCTTGTTCTAATACACTCAGGACCAGCATTGCAAAATATGTTGGGTGCTACTTTTTTAACTTCGCTTAACATTTTTTTTGCCATCTCCCTTATTTCCCATTGAGCACGTCTACATAATCTCAATGTAAAAAAATGCAAAAGTTCCCTCGCATTCATTGTAACAATAATTTTAGTTTCTGATGCATTGGGTAGAATGTAACGCGCATCTTCTTTATGTATACCACTATTAACAAGCTCATCATAAAATCTTTTAACATATAAAACAGTCTCTTCAAACTTTTTCTTTAACCTTTTGTCTTTAGCTATTGAAGGTGGAATAATATAATTGAAATTATCTCCAAAAGTTACATACCTCTGGCTCTGTTGTGAATAAGAAGCTATCCTGTGCCTAACAAGCTGGTGAGAACAGGCCCTCGAAATACCCTCTATCCCAAAAGTAAACACTGCATGTTCGAAAGCAGAAAAATGACCACTTTCCGCCAACCGGGTAATCATTTCAACTGCTTTTTTTTTATTGACCGCTTTTTTAAGTTTAGAAATATTATCAGGAAAATAACATAGCCTTCCTGCTCTTGCAACCACTTCTTCTGGTTGTTGAGTATAGGCTAATAGTACTACTTTTAACAATCCTATTTCCTGTTATACTTTTTTTGGAATTTCTCAATTCTACCAGCGGAATCAATAAACTTCTGCTTTCCTGTATAATAGGGATGACATTTTGAACAAATATCCACATGTATCTCTGGTTTTGTAGAGCCTGTTTCAAAGGTATAACCACACGCACATTTTACAATAGCTTTTCCATAGGGTGGATGGATTCCTTTCTTCATAGGTAACTCTCCTTTTCTTTCAAAGATTAAAACTAATATATTAATCCATCTTACCCATGTTTTCAAGAAATTCTTTATTTGATTTTGTAAGTCTCAGTTTTTCTAAAAGAAATTCCATACTTTCTACAGGGCTTAACTGCTGTAATATTTTTCTCAGTAACCATATTCTTTGAAGTTCAAAATTACTTACAAGCAGCTCCTCTTTTCTTGTGCCCGACTTGTTTATATCAATAGCAGGGAATATCCTTCTATCTGCAAGTTTCCTATCTAATACAAGTTCCATATTACCAGTACCTTTAAACTCCTCAAAAATAACTTCGTCCATTCTGCTTCCCGTTTCGATTAATGCTGTCGCTATGATTGTTAAACTACCACCCTCTTCAATATTTCTTGCAGCTCCAAAAAACCTTTTTGGTTTCTGAAGAGCATTAGAATCAACACCACCCGACAATACCTTACCACTTGCAGGCACTACAGTATTATAAGCCCTTGCAAGCCTTGTTATGCTATCAAGTAGAATTACTACATCTTTTTTAGCTTCAACAAGCCTCTTTGCCCTTTCAATCACCATCTCGGCTACCTGTACATGTCTTGTAGCAGGTTCATCAAAGGTAGAACTTACAACTTCTCCTTTAACGCTTCTCTGCATATCAGTAACTTCTTCTGGTCTTTCATCTATCAAAAGTACGATGAGATATATTTCAGGATGGTTTCTAGTTATGCTATTTGCTATATTTTGCAATAAAACTGTCTTACCAGTTCTTGGTGGAGCTACAATTAGTCCCCTCTGACCTTTACCTATAGGCGTTAACAAATCCATAATCCTCATTGAATAATTATCAGGATCGGTTTCAAGCTTTATCCTTTCCATAGGATAGAGAGGGGTTAAATTATCAAAGAGTATTCTATCCCGTGCTTGTTCTACAGGAATATTATTAATTGTTTCTACTTTTAAAAGAGCAAAGTACTTTTCCCCTTCCTTGGGTGGCCTTATCTGCCCTGATATCAACTCACCTGTTCTTAAATTAAACCTTTTTATTTGTGAAGGTGAAACATAGATATCATCCGGACCTGGAAGATAATTATAATCAGGAGACCTTAAAAAACCATAGCCATCTGGTAATACCTCTAATACACCTTCACCATAGATAATACCGTTTTGCTCACTCTGAGCTTGTAGCATTGCATAAATAAGCTCCTGTTTTCTCAAGGCTATGGCATTCTCCACATTCATTTTCATTGCCATTTGAGTTAGCTCACCTATCTTTTTCTCTTTTAACTCTTTTAGATTAATTCTTATTGGAGCAGTTTGCGGAACAACTATTTTTTGTTCTGTTTCCGAATCTTCTTTGTTTTCCGTTGTTGTTTCTGCTGTTAAAACAACTTCTGTTGTTTCTAAATCACCATTCTCTTTTGTTTTTTCTGTTCTTCTCCTAACCATAAACCACCTTTATTATTTATTTTTTACTGGTTTAAAACATAACACTTTATCAGGAGTATTACTCATAAACGGAGGGTATTTTCTATTTGATAAGATTAATCTATATTTATCCCAAAAAAATGTCAAGATTTTTCTTTATAAAATAAAATCGTTTTTTCAATTTCCCTAATAACAAAGGGGATTCCAACATCATCGTTTCCCTCCTGTATTAGCTTCTTTTCGATTTCAAGTCTTTTCTCAAGATCTTTTAAAAACATTTTATCTCCAAGTAATCTCATAATTATCACTGTATTCATCCTAGTGAAAGTGTTAGAATCATGTAAACTTATATTTTTTAATTTTGAAATAATAATTTTTGCTAAATTTGGTTTTACTGTATTCAATTTTTTTATTGCATCTACAATATTGTGAGAAGCAATTTGCCTAACATATCTGTCAAAAGGAGTTTCTCTTACCCCCAAAAGTTCAAATTCAATCTCAATAACCTTTTCATTTAGATTTCCATTCCAGGATTCAACAACCATTTTTCTAATTTCATCATCCTTAGTTTTTTTGAAAAAATTATATAATTTTTGAGCAACCTCAGCATCTTCAATATGTCCTGCTATGAAAATAGCGGCTTTTATCGTTTCAATATCTGCACTTTTTTCCAAAATTTCAATAACTACCTTTTTCCAAAGCGGTGAATGATCTGGAAGTGGTCTTAAAATATTGTTATGCCTTTTTAAGATTTCATATGCTTCTTTTAAATCCATTATGCAGACTTCACATCGTTCCTTGATGTATATTTTACTTTATACATAGCATTATCAGCAGACTTAATTAAAGATTCCTTATCCTTTGCATCATCTGGAAATGTTGCAAATCCAATACTTGCTGTTAATTTTAAGTTTAAACCTTCTTGCTGCAAAAAAACCCTTTCTCTTATATTGTTAAGAATTCTCTTTGCCACAATCTCTGCTTGTGCCTTAGATGTTTCTGGTAGAATTATTACAAACTCATCTCCACCATATCTTATTGGTATATCTATGTTCCTCACAGAATGCATTATAACCTCTGCTACCTCCTTTAGTAATGTACTTCCATAAATATGACCATAAGTATCATTTACTTCTTTAAAATGGTCGAGATCCATAAAAATTAGAGATAACTCACTTTTCTTTCTCATCGCTCTCTTAATTTCTCTTTCTAACATCTCATGAAAAAACCTCGTGTTATAAAGACACGTTAAATCATCTCTAATTGTTAGTTCCTGTATCTTTTCAAAATTTTTTGCATTATCTATTGCAATAGCTATATAATCCGCAAGGTGCATTAAGGACTCCAAATCAGCTTCAGTGAACTCATCACCAATCTTTTTATTTATAAGTTCTATTACTCCCAAAATCTTTCCTCTTGAAATGAGTGGTGCACAAATAATTGATTCTGTTTTAAAGCCAGTTATTTTGTCCATTCCCGAAAAAAATCTTGAATCCTTTGTAACATCAGGTATTAATATGGGCTTTTTATGCGTCGCAACCCATCCTGCAATCCCTTCTGAAAGTTTTAATCTTTTGCCTTTTAACTTTTCCGAACCTTCACCTACAACAATTCCAAAATATAATTCTTCTCGCTCTTCGTCAACAAACAACAAAGACCAGTTTTTTGCTGAAAGCAATTCCCCCACTTTTTCAGTAATAAGTTGCAGTACCTTTTCCGATTCTAATGTAGATGTCAAAAGTTTACCTATTTCATAAATACTTTTTAAAATTTCAAACTTTATTTCATAATCATTATTTAAATTAACTTTTTTTGACTTTTTTACCATGCATGTTAAAAATAATATATAAACATGTTTTTGTAAACAAAAAAGTTTCTTTGATGTTGAAGTAATTAATTTTATAACAACTGTTTTTCCAAAAATCTTGTTACATTTTCATAACCTCTAATTACAATTTTCCCACTATCAATCACAAGGATTGGAAGCCCTTCTTCCGCTCTCTTTACAAGTCCATGCCAAGCAAGCAACGCAAGTCCTTCAGCATTGTCTTCCGTTAACTCTTCTACTCTAACACCCATACTTTTTAAATTAAACCTTTTTTTTATATATGAACATTTTTCACATGCAGGCGTTGAAAAAAGTATCATAATCTACCTCCTTTTTAAAAATAATCTTTGCTTCTAAATCTATCCCTTAATTCTCCTAATTTACCTTTATTCCAGCTTGATATTCTTGTGAAGTACCCCGTTATTCTTGTCATTCCCTCTATCCTCTCTGAACCACAATAGGAACAACTTTCTAATAATCCTCTGATAGTTTTTCTACAATCAAGACATGTAGTAAACTCTGGTGAAAAAGCAACTTGGTCGTTTTCTGTAAAATGAAATATTTTCTTAATAAAATTTGCCATTGTCTTAGTGTTTGGTCTTTTCTCACCTAACCATATATGTGTAAGTGACCCGGCTTCAATCAATGGATGGAATAAACCTTCTACTTTTATCCTGTCTATTGGATTCATGGGATGACTAACATTGAGATACGTCGAATTTGTGTAGTATATTTCGCCACGCGAAATATCTCCTTTAACTATTCTACCCGCCTTCTCTGAAAAATGTTTTAAATCAAGTCTTGCAAAACGATATGCTGTACTCTCTGCAGGTGTTTGCTCTAATACAAAATGCATGTTATGAATTTTGCTTAACTTATCGCATAGAAGTTTCATATGGGCTATAACTTTCAAACCAAATTTAACAGCAAAATCGCTCTCATGCATTTCCTGCCCAAGATGATATTGTACCATCTCATTTAATCCAACCATTCCTATAAGATAGGAAACCCTATGCATTCGCAGATAAGGTTGACCATCCTTATTCATTGTAAGTAATGCTAATGGTCCCTTTTCTCCCTGAGAAAGAAGCTTTTCTAAAAACATCCTCTTCTGAATATGCGCCTTTACTGCTAACTCTACTCTATCAGTAAGAAGAGTAAACAATTTTGTATCATCACCCTTAGCCTCATAGGCTATTCTTGGTAGGTTAATTGTAACATTTTGTATTGCAGAGTATCTCATACGCCATGGTTGTTTTGCATCTTCGAAATCACTTTTTTCTAATTTGAAACTTAGCCTGCAACATTCTGAAATCTTTGCAGTATTTCCTCTATCAAAGACAAAATAGGTATTACCCTTTTCACATGCTACATCACATATAAGTTCAAGAAACTCTTCATGACCCTCTTCTTTCCAGAATTTTTCAGTAATATGTACAAGAGGCTTCGGGAAGAAAAATGGTCTACCACAGCCATCACCTTCCATATAAACTTCGAATAAAGCCTTAACAAACCTTTGTGCTGTTTTTGCATACTCTCCGTAAGTTTTACCTGTGTACTCACCACCAGGACCTATAGCAGGAACATCTTCAAAATGTTTTGGTACTTCCCAATATAAATTGATATCAGAAAATATTGCCTGTCCACCTCTTGCCACAGCCTGCTGTGAAAACTCAAAAATCAACATTTGAGCAAGCTGTTTCATATCTCTATCAGACAACCCTTCAACATATGGAGCAAAAAATAAATTTACTGCATCCCATCCTATTGCACCAGCAAAATTAGATTGTAAAGCAGCGGCAAATTTTACCATATGAGCTAATAAGACTTCGGGATGCTTTGCAGGCTTTGCAATAGCTAGAGAATTAGGCAAAGATAAACCAAATTTTTTAATATATTCAAGGCTTTGCCCTGAACAGTATGGTCTGTCGATAAAACCCAAATCATGAAGATGTATATCACCTTTCATATGAGCATCTGCTACATCCTGAGAAAAAACATTCAAAAGTGCATACTCTTTTTTTATATTTTCAGCAAGAGTAAGATTAGTAGCCTCAGGACCATGAGGGACATTGGCATTTTCTTTGTTAGGATAAACTATTAACTGTTCTACATCATAAAGAGGCATTCCCAATCTTGTATGCATCCTTCGAGCTTTTTCAAGTCCTTTTTCTATGAGTTTTGCATCAACGAGCTCACGAATTAATGGAGCAGTAAGCACTGATATGCCTGACTTTAATATAATCTTTTCCACCTCTTCACTAATCATTTCAGCAGTACCTTTATCTAAAAAGGTTTCCCTTACAAGTGCATCAACTATTTTTTGTCTATTCCAGGTAACAAGCTCTTCATCGGAGGTTCTTACAAATACTGCAAGATCTGTAGTATCTTTTGTATCAAAAAGCTTTAGTGGTTTTAACTCTAAAACCTCTCCCATATCTAAACCTCCATATTTAGTGTTTTTTGCACAATTAAACCACAATATATTGTGAATGTCAAACATTTTAATTGAAAAAAATTATCAACAAATGTTGATAATAGTATATTTCCCCATTGCAAGAGTTTTTCTTGTGTGATTTCAATATGTTATTAATGGTCGATCTTATATTTGAACAATAAATTCAACATGTTTTTAACATATGACATGGAAAGAAATATTTAATATATGCTCCTTATCCTACCACTTCGTTTGTGGATTAAAATAATATCAATTATATTATTACTTTCATCGAGCACTTCTATAATAAAAAACTTTCTGCGTTCCGTAATATTACCAAATTTTACACGTCTATTTTCAAAATATTTTATTGCTATTTCAATAGCTTCTCCTTTGTCTTTAACCACAAAGGGTTTCCCATACATACCTCTTTTATTACTGTGTTTAAAGCCACCATAGGGAACATCAAGAGGAGTTTCAACATTTATACTCTCCTGTGCATAAACAAAGTTTATTGCTTGGATAATTAAAATAATGGTTAAAAAGATCTTCATTTGCTTATTATAACTTATTTGCATAAAAATGAAAGAGCAGACTCTAAGTCTGCTCTCTTTCTAAAATTATTTGTTTAAATATTTGGCTCTATGTTTTTCCCTTATCCTATCCAATTCCTGTGTTAAATTATCGATTTCTTTTCTTAAGGCATCGATTTTTGCATTATCAGGATTGTCTGAAAGAAGCTCTTTCTCCAACAAAAATTTTTTTTCTGTCAGCTTCTGTCTTAAATCAAGGGTCTCTTTCCGAAGCTCTTTTATTTCAGCTGATAATGTTTTTAATCTATTAGCACCAATAGGTCCACCCCATTTAAAACCATCTCTTTTATTGAACTTATTTTTTCCAATCTGCTCTCTATGCTTTTCACGCACTTTCTCAAGTTCTTTCCACAACATAGATATCTCTTGTTCAAGTTGACTAACTTTGTTTTTGTCGGAATTTTCGGAAAGCAATTCCTTTTCGAGCTCAAACCTTTTGTTGTTCAGTTGTTCTCTTAAAGGTAGTGTCTCTTTCCTAAAATCTTTAAAAATAGCTACATCACCACAATTTGGGCCTCCATAAAACAGGGCATTACAACCTCTAAATCCCTTTCTCATTCCCTTTGCTTCTACATTAACGACTGACAAAAAAACTACAAAACCTAAAACTAACAATAAAATTCTTTTCATTACATCCCTCCTTATTTTAATTTTTACAGTTACAGTTTATGTTTTACTTATGAATTAACTGTGAATAGGTTGTGAAGTTTTTGTGAAGATTATTTTTCTGGAAGTGTGATTATGAACCTTGTACCTCTGCCCTTTTCTGTTTCAATCTCGATTTTCCCACCAAAAATATCAACAATCTCTTTAACAATTGCAAGCCCAATACCTAAACCTTTACCTCTTCCATAAAAGGGATCAAATATAAAGGGCATGTCATTTCTGTCAATGCCTTTACCTGTATCTTCAACCATAATTTGTAAAATATGGTTATCTTTTTTAGCAGTAATTTTTATGTATCCTTTATCTGTTGAGTTTATAGCGTTAGAAACAAGATTACATATGAGCTGTCTTAATATGTCTTCATCTATAAAGATATAAAGCTCATCAGGGCAATCAATAATTAAATTCAAACCATCTTTTTTAGATATCTCTTTCTGAAAAATTTCTTCAATTGTATGAAAAAATGATGTTAAATTAACTTGTTCATTATGTTTCATCTTTGCTTTTTTCTCAAGCCTATATAAAGATTCTAATTCGAAAACCATTTTTTTAAGCCTTTCCAATTCTTCATATATTGAATATAACCTTTTCTTATCTATCTCCAATACACCATCTAACATACCTTCCAGTTCACCCTGTATTATAGTTATTGGCGTTCTTAATTCATGAGCAAACTTGGCAATACTTATTTTTCTAGCCTCCTCTAATTGTTTTAATTTTTCCCACATGCTATTAAAAGCATCAATAAGTTCACCAAGTTCATCATTTGAAAGTTTTTTTAGTTTAATATTTTTTTCTCCAGAGGTAACCTTTTTTGTAGCTTCGTACAAAAACTCAACAGGTATAAGAATATGCCTTGAGAGTAAAAAACTGAATATAAAAGTTCCCAGTAAAGAAACTACACCTGCTAATAAAAGGAAAAGACCTGACCTTTTAAGAAAAAGAGCTTTTCTTTCGCTCCCAACAAATTTTATCTCAATATTACCGATTTCTTCTCCTTTGCAAAAAAGGGGATAACTTTTAAAATCACCATCATGCTGGCTCAGTATTATTCTATAGTATGAACTTAGCCTTCTTTTCATGTATTCATCTGATTTATTGTATGTTTTATAGGTATCAGAAACCAATTTATCTGAATCATCAAAGATTTTCATTTCAAAACCCATCATTAATGCAAACCTAATTACATCATCTGCAAGTTTTTCTGATAATTCACCATCTTTCTCATATCTTTGCTCTAAATAGTTTGTGAGCCAGTAAACTCTATCCTCTATCTCACCTTCCAATAAATCATTAAAATCTGATATTAATAAATGCCTCATATAAAACAAAGAAGCGAGTGATATGAGTAAAAACAAAAATGAAAAAATGAAAATTTTCTTCTTTAGATTAAGATTCATCTTTAATGCCACAAAACTTATAACCAAAACCGTGCACTGTTTGGATAAATTGTGGAGATTTTGGGTCATCCTTTAGCTTATGCCTGATGTTCTTTATATGGGCATCTATTGTTCTTTCGTAACCTTCAAACTGGTATCCCAATATTTTGTTTATGATCTCTTCTCTTGTAATAACTTTTGTAGAATTTGTAGCTAAATATAATAAAATCTTAAATTCAGTAGGTGTAAATAGAATTTCCCTATCATCTAAAAACACCTGAAATGCTTTGGTACAAATCCTTAGCTTACCTTTATTGAAAGAAAGTATTTGTCCATATTCCTGCTCATAACGCTTTAGAACTGCCTTGACCCTTGCAACAAGTTCTCTTGGACTAAAAGGTTTTACAACATAATCATCGGCACCTAATGAAAATCCTGCTAACTTTTCTTCTTCAGAAGCTTTCGCAGTAACCATAATTACAGGAATCTTCAATAGTTTAAAATCTTCCATCAGATTCTCACCCATACCATCAGGAAGCATAAGATCAAGAATAACAAGCTTATAATTATTATTTTCAAGTAATTCATTAGCTTCTTTTATATTATATGCGATATCAACCTCGAAATCTGCATTGATTAGGTATACTTTTATTAAATCTCCAATCTTTTTATCATCTTCTATTACAAGCACTCTATTTTTCATCTTTTTAATATCGCAAGACATTCTATATGAAATGTTTGAGGGAACATATCATAAGAAATAACTTTTTCTAATGAAAATCCAATGTTTGTTAGCATTTGCAAATCTCTTGCTAAAGTCGCTGGATTACAGGAAAGATACGCAATGGTATGTGCACCTAAATGAGGCAAATAAGTAATTATATCTTTGGCACCTGTTCTCGGTGGGTCCATGAAAATCACATCATATTTCTTTTTTAAATTGAAACTTTTAATCACTTCATTTTCTACATCATTTTTTATAGTGATAACATTCATAGCATTAGCCTTATAAACATTTTCTTCTAAAGCTTGTGCAGAACTCCCTAAACCCTCTACTGCTACAACTTGTTTAAACACTTTACTTAAAGGAATTGTAAAATTACCAGAACCAGCATATAGCTCCAATAACTTCATCTCCTTACACTCTCCAAATTCATTTACAAGAGTTGATATGATTTTTGAATTAATTGATTGATTTGCCTGAATAAAACCACCAGCATTTATTTTTAAATCAAAACTTAAATTTTCAGCCTTTATTTTATAGTTTAGGAAAGGTGATTTTATAGTTATGCTCCTTTTAGTTTTCTTATCATAAAGGATTCCACCTTTAAAAAGTTCGGGAAGTCTTCTTATATTGTTGAAGGCAGTAATTTCTCTTGTTATCCCATAAAATATAAATTGTTCTTCTGCTTCAGAATAATAAACTTCAAAATCATACATGCTTTGCAGTTCTGTTTTATAATTTCTCATTTTTCTTAGGAGTTCCACAATAGGCTTTTTAACAATAAAGCAGCTTTCTATATCCACAACCTCATTAGAATTATATACTGCAAATCCCAAATTGGTTGTCTTATCCTCCGCCTTACCTACCTGAAATCTTACCCTGTTCCTATAATACCATTCTGAATCACTTGGTATAATATCTTTAACTTGAGGTTGGTATATTTTACCAATCCTTTCTAATAAATCTTTAACTATCTTTTTTTTTGAAATCAATTGATGTTCATATACTACATGTTGCCATTGACAGCCACCACACTTCCCAAAGTAAGGACATAAAGGTTTTTTTCTATATGGAGAAGAATTTAAAACTTCAACAAGTTTACCTTCACAAAATGTTTTCTTTTCCTTCTCAATTACAAAGCTTATAACATCATCAGTAACAGTATAAGGCACAAAAACAACTTTGCCTTCATTCTTAAGCACTCCAAAGGAGCTATAAGCTAAGGACTCAACTTTACCTATTAAAGGTACATTTATATACTCTTTTTTCAAAAATTTATTTTGGTTAAACTTTGTTTTTTGTTTTGTTTTTTTCATTTTCCTATCTGAACTGTATAAACTTCTTTTAAATTTTTTCCCATTATAGTTTTACCTACTTTTAAAAACCTTTGAGCTGCATCTGTAACAAAATATTTATCTTCTTGTTTTTTGCCTTTATTTAATAATCTCTTTTCATTAAGCAAATCTTTTACTACTTTTGCAGTCTCTTCTGCAGAATCTATTATTTTTACCTTTCCTTCAAAATATGTTCTGATTGTACTTTTTAGCAATGGATAATGAGTACAACCAAGTACAAGCACATCTATCCCTTTCACCTTAAAACTCTTCAAATACATTTCTACTACACTTTCTACAACCCTGCCCTTTAACAACCCTTCTTCAACAAGTGGCACAAATAAAGGACAAGGTTTTGCAAATATTGTTGCCTTATGATTCAAAGATTTTATGATATATTGATAGGCTTTACTTCTAATGGTTGCTTCCGTCCCAATTACACCAATTCTATTATTCATAGTAACTGCTACTGCCTTTTTAGCACCTGGTTCTATAACACCCACGATGGGAATATTGAATTTTTCTTTTAAAATTTCTATGCTTATCGCAGTTGAAGTATTACAAGCTATTACAAGCAATTTGATATCAAATTGTACCAAAAAACTTGTATTTTCAATTGAGTATCTTATTATTGTATCTTTAGACTTGTTACCATAGGGTACTCTTGCAGTATCACCAAGATATATAAGAGATTCCTCTGGCAAAATTTTTTTAATTGCTTTAAGTACAGTTAAACCCCCTATACCCGAATCGAAAATCCCAATTGGTTTATTCATTCTTAACTCCTGATGATATAATAACCTTTTATTTTACCACAGTAATCTGATAAATAAAAGTTCCTTCGATATTTAATCTTGATATATCCCACGTATCTGGAAAGGGTGAAAAGGGGCTTGCATCTCTTAAAGCTTTTAAAGCTGCATCATCTAAAACTTTAACGCCCGACGAATCCACAAGGTATACTTGCTCTATTTTACCATCTCTACCAATGCTAAAATTGATCTTTAACTGCCCTCCTATGCCTCTAATTCTTGCATATTCTGGATACTCCCATACTAATTCAATCTTTTGTTTCATTTTTTGTAAATATGACCAGTACTTAAACTCCTTGGTATTTATGATAAGTTCCTTCCCACCTTTTACTTTACCACTGTCTAAGTTAATACTTTCCTCTTTAGGGAGTTTAGCAATAATATCCTGTAATTTCGGTATCAACTTGTTCAATCCGGGCAATTTTTTTTCCTTTTTTGTTACTTCCTCCCCCAATCTTCCTTTCTCTTCCACATTATTTTTTATAGGTAATTCAAAATTTTCTTTCTCTTCTTTTGACTTCACTGCAACAGGTTCATTCAAAGACTTAATCTCTTCATTTTTTTTAATTGTGGTCTCTTCCTTTATCTGTGATGGGATATGTTCAATTTTATTTGGTGTCTTAACATCACTATTAAAAACCGGTTTTTGTTCGGGTATTGACTCCCTTTCATGAAAAATATTTCTTGGTCCTAAATATCTTGTTTCTTTTTTTTGATTGCTTACCACTGGAAATTCTTTTGGAGTGAAAGGTATTACTTCAAAAACCCTTTCTCTTTCAAAGTCTTTACCTAAAAACCCCTTTGAAATATATCTAAAATATAATTCCAAAAAACCAAATAAAAGAAGATGAAGCAAAAAAGAGATTAAAAAACAATTAAAAAAAAACTTTTCTTTTTTCACAACAAAATATTATACACGATTTACTCTATCACTGCTTAAAGATTTATTTTTGAAATTTGTTCATCTCTCTGTAAAATTGAAAGAATTGGAACTTTAATAAATTCCTTTAATATACTTTCATTTGTCTTTTCAGCTATTGTATTAAGTCCTAAAGCATTATTTAAAATTATACCTTTTATTGGGATATTTCTTCTCTCTAAAGCTTCAATGCTCAAAAGAGTATGATTAATCGTACCTAAACTTAACCTTGATACAAGAATCACAGGTGCATTTATTAGTAATGGAAAATCAATCATCATAAAATTTTTTGTTACTGGAACAATAAGACCACCAGCACCTTCTATAAAAAGCATGGATCTATCGTTGTAGTTTTTTATAAGATCTTCATATACAGCATCTACATGAGTTTTTATCTTATCTATATCTATCTCGATTTTTTCAAGTTTTGAAGCAGTATATGGCGAAACAGGCGTAGCAAATTTGTATGGACAAACTTCATCTAAGGATTGTCCTGTCAAACTTGCATATAAGCTTGCATCTTCAGGAATAAGATTTTTTCCCTTTTTGGCACAACCTGTTTCTATTGGTTTTACTGCTTTTACTTTATACCCCATTGACATATAAAGCTTAATTAAAGATGCAGTTACGTAAGTTTTGCCAACACCTGTATCTGTTGCTGTTACAAAATATTTCATAATTTACTTCCCTAAGATATCTACCAAGCTTTTATATAAAGCAGATGTTATGAACTCTAATTCTTCATGCGTAGTTGACAGCGGTGGCATCAAAACAAGCACATTACCTAAGGGTCTTGTTATTAAACCATATTTCCTTGCCTGATAAGATATTTTTATCGTTACCTTATCTTTGTAGGGAAATATTTTTTTAGTTTCTTTGTCTTTTACAATCTCAATCCCACACATAAAACCTTTTTGTCTTATTTCTCCTACATGTTTATGTTCTGAAAATTTTTCAAGGCATTTACTAAATGATATTGTTTTTGTTTTAAGCTGCTCTATAACTCTCTCTTCCTTAAAAAGTGAAAGATTTTCCAATGCTACCGCACATGCAACGGGATTCCCCGTATAGGTATGGCCATGAAAAAAAGTTTTAAATTCTTCATACTCACCAAGAAAAGCATTAAAAATATCTTCAGTTGTAAGTGTTGCTGCTAAAGGTAAATAACCACCTGTAATACCTTTTGCAAGGCATAATAAGTCTGGCTTAACTCCTTCCTGTTCACAAGCAAACATAGTACCTGTCCTGCCAAAACCTGTTGCAACTTCATCTAAAATCAATAAAATTCCATTTTCTTTGCAAGTTTTCGCTAACTCTTTTAAAAATCCCTCAGGATGTACAATCATGCCAGCAGCTCCCTGAACAATTGGTTCCATAATCAAAGCGCAAAGATTTTCTCGGTTTTGTATAATTAATTTCTTTGCTTCGGTTAAACATTTCATTAAACATGTTTGTCTTTCAAGCCCAAACTCACATCTATAACAATAAGGTGATGGTAACTTTATCGAATCAAATAAAAGTGGTTTGAATATGCTATGAAAAAGATCTATACCACCAACACTTACTGCACCTATGGTATCGCCATGATAGGAATTGTTTAAGTAAGCAAATTTAGTTTTACCTTTCAAACCTTTATGTTGAAAGTATTGAAATGCCATCTTTAATGCAATCTCCACAGCTGTAGAACCACTATCAGAATAAAAAACCTTCGTAAGACCCTTAGGAGCAATTTCAATAAGCTTTTCAGCTAATTCTATCGCTTTAGGGTTAGATAAACCAAGCAAAGTGGAATGGGAAATCTTTTCTACCTGTTCATGGATAGCTCTATTTAGTCTTGGATGACAATGACCATGTACATTTACCCACAATGAAGAAACGCCATCAAAATATTTATTTCCATCGGTATCATAAAGATAATTACCTTCACCTCTTTCAATAATTAAAGGCTCTTCCTTAAGCCAATCCTTCATTTGTGTAAAAGGATGCCACAAATATTTTTTATCTTTTTCCTTCAAATCCATTTTATACTCCTCTATATGATTTCAGTTTCTTCAAGAGTTCTAATAACTTTTTCTATATCTTCAATTTCATGATCTGCCATTAAACTAAACCTTATTCTTGCCGTGTTTTCAGGTACTGTTGGTGGTCTTATGGCTCTAACAAAAATCCCATTTTTAATAAAAGCATCTGCTAATTTTAAAGCTTTGTCATTATCGCCAACAATTAAAGGCAATATATGTGCTGGTATTTTAGAGGTATGACAATTTAGTTTTCTAAAGCCATTCCATAAATACTCCGACAGTTTTTTTAACTTCTCCCTCCTCCAACTTTCCTTTTTTATTAAAGAAATAGATGCTAAAAGTCCTGCTGGAACTACAGGAGAAGGACCAGTACTATATATGAACCCTCTACATTTATTAATTAGATATTCTTTGACCTTTTTACTACAACAAAAAAATGCACCCATAACGCCTAAAGCCTTCCCACCTGTTGCAAGTATCATCACATTTTTGTTTTCTAAACCAAAATACTCAATAGTTCCTCTTCCTTCTTTCCCGAGAATACCAGTTGCATGAGCATCATCAACAATCACTCCACAATCATATCTTTCAGCCAGCTCAACAATATCCCCTATTGGTGCTAAATCGCCATCCATGCTGAAAACGCTATCTGTTATTATTAACCTTTTTTTACCTTTCTCTTTTTTCAGTTTCTTTTCTAAATCATTCATATCACAATGTCTGTATATGCAGACTTTTGCCTTGCTTAACCTACAACCATCTATAATGCTTGCATGGTTTAACTCGTCACTAAAGATAATGTCTCCATCACCTACAAGAGTTGATATTATTGACACATTTGCCTGGTAACCCGATGGAAAAATCAAAGAAGTTTCCGTACCTTTAAATTGTGCAAGTTTTTTTTCTGCAATTTCAAAAATTTCTAAATCACCAGCAATAAGCCTTGAAGCACCAGCTGAACTGCCCCATTTTTTCAATGCCAAAATCATTGCCTTTTCTATTTCTACATGACCATTCAAACTGAGATAATTATTTGAGCAAAAATTCAGGTATACCTTTCTTTTTATCCTTATATTTCTATGACAGCCACTGGACAAAACCGCTAATTTTCTATATAAATCTTTTTTCTTTATCTCGTTAATTTCCTGAGCAATAACATTTTCAAAACTTCTCAAGGCTCTTCAACTCCATAAGAGCTTCTTTATTGTCAGGATTTATTGAAAGGGCTTTTTTAAAATATAGTATTGCTTCTTTTGTTTCTCCCCTTAATTTACTATGTATACCGAGATAGTAGTAACCTCTATCAAAATAGGGGTTCAAATAAACAACCTTTTCAAGTAATTTTTTAGATTCATTGTCATATTCATCATTGTTAACTTTCTTCTGAAATAATAAGCAAATAGCAAGGTTTAGAAGATATTCAGGTTCTTTACTATTCAAATATACCGCTTCTCTTAAATATTTCTCTGCTTCCTTGTATTTTCTTGTTTTCAAAAGAACTTTGCCTTTCTTAAAGGCTATTTCCGCATTTACTATTGTTTCCGTTTTATCAATCATTTCCTTTATATCTGGTGCATTTAAAGCAGCATCGTAATTGCTTCTTGAAGATGGATCTGATAATGTATCATATGCATGTTGAATTCTCTGAAAAATACTGGCAACTTTTTGCATAACATCCTTGCTTAATGGCAAATGAGCAAATTTATCAGGGTGATATCTCTTAACTAAATTAATATAAGCTTTTTTTATCTCATCAAAAGTAGCTTCTTTTTTTACCCCAAGAATCTCATAATAATTTTTATTTTCCATTTTTAAATAATCGTTAAGTATCACTTCCTTCAACTGAATAATTTTTGAGTCTATTGACATACTCTTAATTTTTGCCATTTCTTTATCCTCACAAAACTCAACCATTTCACAGCAATGTAGTATTTCTAATAGTCTCAAAGCATCATTAAGGCTTAATATTGTCCTTTCAAGCAATTCTATTAACTGTGGTATTCCTTTAATCTGTTCTATAAACTCTAACTCAAGATTATGAAAGGGCATACATTCTTTATAAACAATAAAGTTTTCCAATAACACCAAATAATGTTTTTTAAAGGGCAAAAACTTATCTTCAAGATATACTAAAGGAGCATTTTTCTTAATTCCTTCATAAATTAAACTCAGCACATCTATTTTTTGAAAAACAAGATCAGTAGATAACTTTTCATGAATTATATCGTAAGTACCTTCATATTTTGAAAAGAAAAAGATAAGTTTTTCCCATTTTTGCATTATGATATAATCAACAAGTTCTGAAGGTTTTAGAACCCCTAACTCAATTAAAGCCTCCCCATGTCTTATCTTTTTCTCAAGCATTAATTCCAATGATTTAAGGTATATGTCCTCATTTATAATCCCCTTTCTAAGCAGCATCCTGCCCAAAGTACATTGTAGTCTATTGAACTTTATATCAAATGGTATCCCATCGTAAAAACTAAAAATACCTTTGTCTATACCACTTTCTATAATGAGTTTTCCCGTAAACTTTTTGCAAAATAATGTAAATAAAAGTTTTCCATAGGAATCTTTTTTTAAGTTTCCAGTAAAAACTTTGCCTATAATTTTTTTTTGTTTTTTAAACTCATCCTTGCATTTGAAACTAAAAAGAATCTGATTTTTTAAATGGATCATATTAGTATTTTTATAAGAAAGTTCATCAGGATAGTTCCTCATAGTAAAAGACTTTTTTATATCCCTATACTTTTCAGGTGTAATTAACAATACAATATAAGGTTCTATTTGATTATAGGCATTCCTCACTGTTTCAATGATAGCTAATGGGTCTTTATATTCACCATCAACAAGTATAACATCTAATTCATAATCAGGTAATTTAGTGAAAGATAGGTCATTTTTAAAGAAATGAGTAAAATTTATAAAACCACTAAGTGTTGATAGTAACAAATTATAATATTTATCGTCATTACCAATGTATAAAGCAGACTTTTTAGTTTCTTCCACTTATCCCTCCTCGAAAACAGCTTCTAACCCCAAATCTTGAATCATTTCTAAATCTAATGTGGTATCCCTACCCGTTGTAGTTAAATAATTGCCCGTCATTAAAGAATTACATCCAGCAACAATACCAAGAGGCAGAAGCTGTCTTAAGTTTCTTTCCTTCCCACCACATAGTTTAATATCTTTGTTCGGTAAAATAAAACGAAAAATGGCGATTGATACAAGAATTTCTACAGGCATAAGTGGTTCCTTATTTTCAAGCGGTGTACCTTTTATAGGATTCAAAATATTAATCGGTACAGAATCTACATCAAGCTCTCTTAGAGTTAAAGCAAGTTCTATTCTATGCTCTATTTTTTCTCCCAAACCAATAATCCCCCCTGAACAAGTAGAAAGACCTGCTTTTTTAGCTGAAAGAACAGTATTTATATCTTCTTCATAATCATGAGTGGTACATATGTAAGGAAAATAACTTCTCGAAGTTTCAAGATTATGGTGATACCTAAAAAGCCCTCTTTTTTTTAACTCCAAAGCCTTTTTTTCATCGAGCATACCTAAAGAAGCACATGCTTTTATGCCAAGTTTATTAATGCCCTCAATAGCTTTATAAATCTCTTCCCATTCTTTTTCTGAATTAATTCTTGTCCCACTTGTCACAATACCAAACATATGGGCTCCAGCCTCTTTTGCTTCCATTGCCTTCTCAACTATTTCCTTTGCACTTTTTAATGGAAAGGAATCAACACCAGTATTATAATGCGATGATTGCGCACAAAACTTACAATCTTCCCCACATCTTCCCGATTTTGCATTGATAATACCACATAAATTAATTTTTTTACCTTTGAAATATTCCCTTATTTGTGAAGCTACACCAAGCAAATAAAATGGTGCTTTCATCCCATATTCATAAAGAATCATTGCTTCATCGAAGCTTACATCTCTACTATTTATTGCTTTATCCCTTAAAGATAAAATTTTGTAATCCATTTCTCAACCCCTACAGTTTTAATTATAATATTTTTTTGAGTTTTTATTGTCAACCAAATAAAATTTAAAAGTTAACAATACCTATTGGATCAAAGAAAGGCTTAAATATATTTTGTCCAGTGTTGAAGCTTTTAAAAGCATCTCATGCATTAATTTTTCAATATCTTTATTGCGTCTTTGTCCTAAAGCAACAGCTGAAATTCTTCTTACTTCTACTGCCGAATCATTGAGACCTTTTTTAAAAATCTCATCATCTTTTATACCGAGTTTGAATGCAGCAAAATAGGCATGAACCCTTTCGCTCTGAATGTTTGAATTTAAAAAAGGCTTTATCAATTCAAAATCTTTATCACTCCCTATTTCACCTATAGCTCTTATTAAATTTTCTTTTGACTTGAACTCCTTATCTTTTAATGCATTAACTACATATGGCAGTAAATCCTTTTGCTTATATTCTGAAACTAAAAGGTAGGCAAACCCCAAAATATCCTGTTCATTCCTAAATTTTAAGTAATCTATTGTATCCTTAATGCTACCTTTCTCTATATACTCAACAGCTGATAATGTTGCGATAGATATATACTTTCCTGGATGATTAATATATTTCCGTAATTTTATTAATGCATTTTTATCTCTGTACTTTCCAACTGCAGTAATCGTTTCGGTAATGACTGAGGGGTCTTTTGCCGTGTCAATAATACTCAATAATACATTCTTCCCTTTTTCTCCTTGAATTTCTCCCAATGCCCATATTGCATTCCATGCAACAACATTTTTGCCATCGGAGGTTCGTTTTATAAGTTCATCTTCCGCTTCCTTAATTTTCTGCCTCCCTACAAACCAACAAGCTCCGACTCTAACTGTTTCATCACCATCATGCAATGCTTGAAGAGCAAGCTTTTTTAAATCTTCAGGGATCTTTTTGAAATCAGCAAGAGTAAGTAATACCATAAATTTATACGGTGAAATAGTCGCTCTTAATGGACTTGTTCCTAATTCTTTTAACAATTCTTTATTTATTTTACCTTTCATTAAGTAATATTTCTCATACTCCTTAAATGCCAAATCTACATTTCCCGATCTCGCATAAACTTTTATCTTCAAAATTCTATATAGTTCATTGGTTGGCTCTTCCTTTATTTTTTCGTCGAGTAGTTGTATTGCATTTTCAAAATCTTTTGATTTAATTAAAGCCTCAACTTTCTGCTCAATACTTTTTTTACCACAGGAGATTATGAACGACATTATAAGCATAAATAAAATAATTTTTCTCATAGCCTAAATTCTAAAAAAATACTGTTCAAAAAACAACAATAAAAGATCAAGTAATTGATAGGTTGTCAATTTATGTTATAATAAAAAAATGATAGTTACAGATTTTCTTGTAATTGGCAGTGGTATAGCAGGACTTTTCTTTTCTATTAAGGCTTCCAATTATGGAGATGTATGTATAATAACAAAAAAAGAGAGAAGTGACTCCAGCACGAATTTTGCACAAGGTGGTATTGCTGCAGTTTTAAGTAAAGACGATTCCTTCGAGAACCATATCAATGATACCTTAATAGCAGGGGCAGGTTTATGTCACAAAGATGTGGTTGAAATGGTAGTTAAATCAGCACCCCAAAGAATTAAAGACCTCATCGAAATGGGCATGCAATTTACCCTTTCAGAAGAAAAAGTTGACAGCTTTGATTTAGGTAAAGAAGGGGGACATTCAAAAAGACGCATCCTTCATGCAGGAGATTTTACAGGTAGAGAAATTGAAAAGACTTTGATTAATAAGGTCAAACAGATACCTAACATATTATTATTAGAAAACCATTTTGCCATTGACTTACTTATAGAATCAAAGGTTTCCCAAAAACCTCTCTTTAAGGATAGGTGTTTTGGTGCTTATGTACTTGACGAGAAAACAGGTGAAGTAAAAACTTTTGTTGCAAAGTTCATTATTTTAGCAACAGGTGGTAGTGGGCAGGTTTATCTTCATACAACAAACCCTCCAATAGCAACAGGTGATGGGGTGGCAATGGCTTATAGAGCAGGGGCTAAAGTTGCTAATATGGAATTTTTTCAGTTTCACCCAACAGCATTGTATCAACCTAATGGGATGCAATCCTTCCTTATCTCAGAAGCTGTAAGAGGTGAAGGCGGTATATTAAGGTTACCTAATGGCCAGACCTTTGCAGAAAAATATCACCCTTTAAAAGAACTTGCACCCAGAGATGTTGTTGCAAGAGCAATCGACGCTGAAATGAAAAAACACGGTCTAAAACACGTTTATTTAGATATTACTCATTTAGATGGTGATTTTATAGTTAAGCGTTTTCCACAAATCTTTGAACATTGTCTATCAATTGGTATAGATATTAGAAAGGAATGGATTCCCGTAGTACCATCAGCACATTATATGTGTGGTGGTGTTCTCACTGATAAAAATGGTGAAACGACCCTTCGAAACCTTTATGCCATTGGAGAAGTAGCATGCACAGGGCTGCATGGAGCTAATCGTTTAGCAAGTAATTCATTATTAGAAGCTATTGTTTTTGCTCACAACGCCTTTGAAGATTGCATAAAAAAAATTAAAGATACAAACATTATAACTCTCGAGCTGGTTTCACCATGGCAATATTATACAAATATCGACCCAGAAGAAATGATTATGATTAAACACAACTGGGATGAAATAAAAAGGTTGATGTGGAATTATGTGGGTATTGTGAGAAGTGATAAAAGGTTAGAAAGGGCAAAAAGAAGAATTGACTTGCTTAAAGATGAGATACGAGAATATTATACTCATTTTAAACCAAATGCAGAATTACTGGAGTTGAGAAACTTAACAAATATAGCAGACTTAATAATAACTTGCGCTTCCATGAGAAAGGAGTCGCGGGGGCTACATTACAATTTTGACTATCCATACAGTGATGACGAAACTTGGCTTAAAGATACAATAATTTTTAGAAAACCTGGTGGTTATTTATGACAATACCTGAAATTGAAGTTTTAAGAGAAGAGATTGATAAAATTGACAGCGAACTTTTGAAACTACTTAACGCTCGTTCATTACTTGCTCTGAAAATAGGAGAAATAAAAAAAATACATAATTTACCCGTGTTTGATCCAGAACGTGAAAAAAATATAATTGAGAGGCTTGTTAAAGAAAATAGTGGACCTCTTGATAACAATGCTATAATAAGATTATTTGAAAGAATTATTGATGAAGCAAGAAGACTTGAAAGAATTAAAGTAAAAGGAGTTTAACATATGTTAGTTATAATGGAGGCAAATGCAACAGAAAAAGAAATTGAACAAGTTAAAAACTATTTAATTTCAAAAAACTTTGATATACATCAATCTACAGGTATGAAACATGTTATAATTGGTGTCATAGGTGATGTTATAGGATTCGATACGACTGAGTTAGAAAACATGTCGGGTGTTCAACAGGTAGTAAAAATTACTGAATTTAAAAAAAGGGGGTGATAAAATGGTAGCAAGAGCAAAATATATGTTGCGCCCTGTTACACATTGTAAAGAGGGTTGCTGACCCCCCTTTGGGGGACAAAAAAAGATACCCGATGGAGCGGGTTTTCCCGCTCCATGATTTTGAAAAATTATGATTAGCATATTTGACTTACAGACAAAAATAGTTAAAAAATTTCCCAGATTAAAAGTAATTATAAACAACATTATTACTGCTGAAACCAAAAATAATCTTCTAATATTTAGACTACCCAAATTAAAACCTTTAATTGATGAATTTAATAAAATCTATCCTGTTATCAAAGATGAATTAAAAAACTTTATTAAACCAATAGATATTGAATTCATCTTCCAAACATTCAACATGCCTCTATTTCCATACTTGATACAAAACTCAAAACATAAAAACTATATTTTTTTTGTAATGCCTAATGAAAATGATTTTTTTAGCTGCATAATCCAAAAAAGTAAATTATATGAAACAATAAACTATAATCAACCTTTACAAACTACTCATTTAGATTATAAAAATTACCCCTTAACCGAAAAAGAACTTTACCAGTATATCTTTCAACATCTCGAAAGAATATTGCCTCACTTGGAAGAAAAATACAACTACTTACAAACCTTATTTCCCTATGAAAACTACGAAAAAATGTTATATTATGAACAAATGTACTTAGAGATTCTATCAAACCTTTGCAAAAAAGATAGTAGTGCAAAGAGATTTATAGGGGATATTTTTTTCACATTCATAAGCTATAAAGATTATTTACTGATACTAAAAAGGGGGCATAAAAAATGAAAATTAAAATCCTTGGTATCGCTGGAAGTCCAAGAAAAGGTAATACCGAAACAGCTGTGAAACTTGCTTTAAAAGCTGCAGAAGAATTACATGAATGTATAGAAACTTCTTTTATAAGCTTAGCAAATAAAAAAATTTATCCCTGTGAAGGATGCTATCAGTGTTATGGGTTTAACAAAGGAGCCACTTGGGAAAAAATGTGTTATATACACGATGATGATGTCACATCAATTTATAAGGAAATAGCAAATTCTGATGGCATTATTATCGGCAGTCCCTCTTATGCCTTTGATGTTTCTGCAAAATTAAAAGCACTTTTTGAAAGAGGTGTTCCCTTTTGCCATTATGCTGGTTCAAAATTAAGTGGTGCAATAGAACATAAAGTTGTCGGTGGTATAGTTGTTGCATTTGAACGAAGAGGTGGACAAGAATCTGCTCTATCAACTATACACAAATGGGCTTTAGCTATTGGAAGCAGCATGGTAGTGGGGGCAAGACCGCATAAATCAGATCCACCACCACAATCTTCTTTTTTAGGTGGATTAGTAGACACATGTGATTCAATAAATTCACTTGGAAAAGAAGCAATTTTACCTGAAAATTCAAGAATTAAGCCACCTATAAGTGGACTATTAAACATAAAAAGCATAAGAAATATTGGCAAAACTGTCGCTGAAATAGCATTAATAATAAAAACAGGGCTTTTGGAACTTGAAAAAAAAGGCTTTAAACTTGACCCACTTCCAATTGTAAATTTTCCAAGACAAAGTATAAAAGAAAACTCTTATTTTGACCGTGTATTAAAAGGAATTGAAATACCACCAGAATACCAGATATTCCCCGGCTTTGGGAAAAAAGTATAATTTCTATTTTTTTTGTTATAAAATTTAAATATGCGTAAGTTTTTTCTTCTTATTCTCAGTAATTTACTATTCTTCACTTATGCATTTGCTTTTACACCAATCACACCAAAAGCCTCCTGCGGTGGTGAAGGGATATTTGGAGAAGATGCTGATGGTGCTCACTGTGTTGTTTTAAAGCCTGATGGAAGATTATGGTCTTGGGGAAGAAACAATAATGGCCAGGTAGGTGATGGGACAAATATTGATAGAAATACCCCTGTCCAGATAGGAGAAGATGAATGGATTGATGTTTCTACTGGTTATGACCACACTGTGGCTATAAAGAAAGATGGTTCTCTTTGGGGCTGGGGTGATAACTCTTTTGGCCAACTTGGACTTGGAAACGAATATTATAGAGTAAATACCCCAACCCGTATTGGTAATGATAATGATTGGGTTCAAGTTTCAGCTGGTTACTATTTCACAATTGCAAAAAAAGCAGATGGCACATTATGGGCGTTTGGAAACAATGCATCAGGTCAACTCGGAGATGGTTCTTTCTGGTCACAAAGAATTCCTGTACAAGTTCAAGTTCCATCAGGTGTAAATTTTATTAAATTTTCCGCTGGTGGCAACCATGTACTTGCTATATCAAGTAATGGTGAATTATATGCGTGGGGGGAAAACGAATGGGGACAAATAGGTAACAATAACCCACCCAATGATGTTGGCACACCAATAAAAATAGGAACGGATACAGACTGGTTTTTAGTTTCAGCAGGTAAAGATTTTTCCTATGCAGTTAAAACTAATGGTAGATTTTATGTTTGGGGACATAACGATAAATCCCTTGGTATGGAAAGCTCACCAGGTATCTTCACCCCAACTTACAACCCATATCTTCCTGCTTTAGATACAACATCACCTCGAACAACTATCAGCGCAGGTGTAACTAACGGCCTCGCTATAAACGCCGGTAGACTATACATTTGGGGAACAAATGTTTTTGGAGAATTAGGTAATAATGATGTACCCAACTATCAGATCTATCCAATAAATATTGATAATCATTCAAACTGGCTCACAGCATTTATAGGGGGTTACAATGTAATTGGCATTCAAACAACAACAGATAACCCTTCTGAATACACCCTTTGGGCATGGGGAAGAAATGAAACTGGACAAATTGGAGATGGAACATATACAAACAAAACATTACCAACTCAAATTGGTTATTCAGATATTTACTTAGAACCTACTATAAAGGATTTTGGAGACCTTTTTATTGGCGAAAGCTCAAATTCACAGTCATTTATGTTATACAATACAGGTTTTAAACCTTTAAATATTTATTCAATAAATCAAATTGGAAACACTTCTGATTTTATTTTAAGTGAAAATTGTACTCAAAGTCCAATTATTCAAATAAGTAACTGCACAATTAACGCATTATTCACACCAACTTTAGCAGGCAATAGATCTCTTTCCATCAGTTTTAATTCCGATGCACAGTTGTCTAATACTAATTTACTATCATTAAGCGGTATGGGTAAAGCACAAGTTAATATAACCATTAATCCTACAACTGACTATGGTTACATAATTGGAAATAATATAAACTGTCCTTTTCAAAACTGTACAAACACTTACACAACATCACAAATCACACTAACAGCTTATAATTATCCTGGTACATATTTTATCAACTGGTCAGGAGATATAGATTCTTCCTCACCAACAATCACAATTACTTTAGACGGAAATAAAAATTTAGTTGCAAATTTTGGAATACAAAAATACTCATTAAACATTACAAAAACAGGTTCTGGTTCAGGAACAGTTATCAGTACAGATCCAATTGGTATTAATTGTGGCAATGATTGTAGTGAAATATATGATTATGGATCATATGTAGGATTACAAGCAATAGCTGATGTAAATAGTTATTTTGCAGGTTGGTCAGGTGACTGTTCAGGCCAAACTTCAAATACAGGTATATCAATTAATTCTGACAAAACATGTACAGCCACCTTTACCTTAAACCAATACACTATAACAGCCACATCCGACCCAACTGCAGGCGGTTTTATAAGTTGCACACCCAATCTAGTCGATCATGGTTCAACGAGCATATGTACAATCACTA
>Ga0197142_1000238_pt1 | contig 50204 bp, 40 predicted proteins | sample GBS60_MetaG_FD_148614 | JGI IMG/M metagenome (GOLD analysis project Ga0197142, IMG submission 148614) | Sediment microbial communities from Great Boiling Springs, Gerlach, Nevada, United States - GBS 60_MetaG | ecosystem: Environmental > Aquatic > Thermal springs > Hot (42-90C) > Sediment... | reverse complement strand
CGCGCGCGATGGCTGCCTCAATACCGTTGCGCACCACATAGAACCCCTCGTAGGTGCGCTCGCCCGTCAGAAACGGCTGGTCGTAGGGGTCAATATCGTTGGTCAGCAGCGTGGCGTTCAGCGCGTCCGTGCGGGCAATCAGGATTGTGGGCACGCCCATCACATCGGCGGCGAATCGCGCGGCGACGAGCTTCTGGATGAACTCGCGCGTGGGCACGAGCACCTTGCCGCCCAAGTGTCCGCACTTTTTGGCGGAGGCGAGCTGGTCTTCGTAATGGACGCCCGCCGCGCCTGCCTCGATGAGCGCTTTGGTGAGTTCGAAGGTGTGCAGCACGCCGCCGAAGCCCGCCTCGCCGTCGGCAACAATAGGCGCGTACCAGTAGATGTCGTTGCGTCCCAGCGCGTGCTGTTTCTCGTCCTCGCGGCGGAAGGCGTTGTTGATGCGCTTCACGACGGCGGGCACGCTGTTGACGGGGTACAGGCTCAGGTCGGGGTAGGTCTGCATCGACAGGTTCGCGTCGGCGGCGACCTGCCAGCCGCTGAGGTAAATCGCCTTCAGCCCCGCCTGCACCATCTGCACGGCTTGCGTGCCCGTAAGCGCGCCCAGCGCGGCGACATACGGCTCGGTATGCATCAGCTCCCACAGCCGCTGCGCGCCGAGTTTCGCCAGCGTGTATTCAATCTGCACCGACCCGCGCAGGCGCACGACATCCGCCGCCGAATACGGGCGCGTAATCCCCTGCCAGCGCGGGTTCTCGCGCCAGTCTCGCTCCAGTTGCTCAATCACCGTCTGCATGCTTACCTCCTCATCCTCGTTGATTCCGTGCGCCCTGCGTTGGGCACACAATCAGTCAATATAATCGTATGCCACCAGCGTCACGAAGTCGATAAACGGCTCCGACAGCACGACTTGGCGCAGGATGGTCGCGGCGTCGTCCAGTCGGTTGGGCGCGTCGCCGTAGCTGGCGCGGATACTCTCCAGCTCCTCCGCCAGCATCTGCTCGAACAGGTCGGGCGTGATGGCGCGTCCGTCGCTTAGGTGCGCCCCGCGCCGTATCCACTGCCACAGCTGCGAGCGCGAGATTTCGACGGTGGCGGCGTCCTCCATCAGGTAGTTGATAGCAGCCGCGCCGACCCCGCGCAGCCACGAATCCAAGTACCGCAGGCTCACATTGATATTCGTGCGCATGCCGCGCTCGGTAATCTCCCCGCGCGGGAAGTTCAGCAGCTCCTGCGCCGTGATTGCGCGGCTGGGCTTGACATGAATCTGGTTCGGGGTGGGCATGTGCGTGTTGAACACCTCCAGCACGACGGGCACAAGACCAGGGTGGGCGACCCAAGTGCCGTCGTAGCCTTCGCTGACCTCGCGCTGCTTGTCGGCAACGACCTGCGCAATCGCGGCGGCGTTCGCGTCGGGGTCGTCGCGGCGCGGGATGTACGCCGACATGCCGCCAATCGCGTGAATCCCGCGCTTGTGGCAGCTCTGCACCACCAGCTCGGAGTACGCCTTCATAAACGGCACGGTCATCGTCAGCGTCGCGCGGTCGGGCAACACGATGTCCTCGCGTGCGCGGAACTTGCGGATGACGCTGAACAGATAGTCCCACCGCCCGCTGTTGAGACCCGCCGAATGCTCGCGCAGCTCGTAGAGGATTTCCTCGCACTCGAACGCGGCGAGGATGTTCTCGATCAGCACGGTGGCGCGGATGGTGCCGCGTGGGACGCCTAACTGCTCCTGCGCAAAGACGAACACCTCGTTCCACAGGCGCGCCTCCAGATGGCTCTCCAGCTTGGGCAGGTAGAAGTAGGGTCCCGTGCCGCGCTGGATGAGCTCGTGCGCATTGTGATAGAAGTAAAGCCCGAAGTCCATCAGCGCGCCAGGCGCAGGCTCGCCGTCCACCCACAGGTGCTTTTCGGGCAGGTGCCACCCGCGCGGGCGCACGCACAGCACGGCGGTCTGCTCGTTCAGGCGGTACTGCTTGCCGTCGGGGCTGGCGAACTCAATCGTGCGGCGCACGGCGTCGTACAGGTTCAGCTGCCCCTGCACACAGTTCTCCCAAGTGGGTGAATTCGCGTCCTCGAAGTCCGCCATAAACACCCGCGCCCCAGAGTTCAGCGCGTTGATAATCATCTTGCGGTCTACGGGACCTGTGATTTCCACGCGCCTGTCCTGCAGGTCAGGTGGAGGCGGGGCGACCTGCCAGTCGCCGTCGCGGACAGCTTGCGTTTCGGGCAGAAAGTCGGGGTTCTCGCCAGCGTCCAGTCGCGCCTGACGCGCCTCGCGCAGCGCCAGCAGCTCCTTGCGCGTCGGGTTGAAACGGCGCGTCAGCGTCGCTACAAAGCGCACCGCGTCGGGCGTCAGAATCTTCGTCCACTCAGGGCGCACCGCGCCGCGAATCTCGATACCCTCGCCTGCCAATTGGTGGTTCAGCTCCTCTTGACGGTTCATCAGTTGCCTCCGTTGCCACGATGGGACTGCTGACCGACCGTTCGGTTAAAGAATACCCGCAGTCGGTACATGTTAAGGATACCCAAATCGGCAGCGGAAGCTATTTGGCTGTTGTAGTTGCAAGCGCGGCGCGGAGCGCGCTGATTTGTGCCATCAGCTGGCTGAACGCCTCAGGCGTGAGCGACTGCGCCCCGTCAGAGAGCGCACGGTCTGGATGCGGATGCACCTCGACAATCAGCCCATCTGCGCCTGCTGCCGTTGCCGCCAGTGCAACTGCAGGCACATAGCGCGCATGCCCGACTCCATGACTGGGATCAACGATGATAGGTAAGTGAGAATGGTACTTAATAACAGGTACAGCGTTGATGTCGAGCGTATTGCGCACATACGCGCGATCGATGGGCACGATACCCCGTTCGCAAAGCATCACTTGCTCGTTGCCGTGCGTGAGCAGGTATTCAGCAGCGGCAAGCCACTCATCGATGGTCGCGCTGGGGGCACGCTTGAGCAGCACAGGCTTACCCGACTTGCCCGCCGCCACCAGCAACGGGAAGTTCTGCATGTTGCGCGCGCCGATTTGCAGGATATCCACATACTCGCTCATCATCGCCACATCGCGCGGGTCAATCACCTCACTGACCGTTAGAATGTCCACCTCTTGAGCGACAGTGCGTAAGATTTCCAGTCCCTCGCGTTGCAGTCCCTGAAACGAGTAGGGCGAAGTGCGCGGTTTGTAGGCGCCTGCGCGAAGAATCTGCGCCCCTGCCGCTTTGACCGCGCGTGCCGATTCGCTGAGCTGCTCGTAGCTCTCTACAGCACACGGACCTGCCATCACCACGAACCGTCCACCGCCGATTTCCACATGTCTGACCCGTACAATCGTGTCGTGCGGGTGAAAGTCGCGAGAGGCGCGCTTGTACGGGCGCGAGATGTGAATCACCTGATCCACGCCTTCCATCGCCGACAGGTGCTGGTCTAGCACAGGACGCAGCTCAGGCGGAATCGCGCTGGGGATGCCGACGGCAACCCGCGAGCCGCCCGGCAACACCAGCGACTCCATCCCGTGTTCGTGAATGGCTTCACAAACGGCTCGAATCTGTTCCTCAGTTGCTTCGCGCTTCATCAGAATCATCATAGGCAGACACTCCCTTAGCAGGCAGCCCCCTTGCTGAACGCCGAATAACCAAATTGCAACGCTGCGCACTTAATTATACCCCAATAGGGGCTTTGGGGCGGTATACTCCAGTAGGCAATGGGCAAGTACCAGATTCTGGATCACACGGCGGACAAGGGTCTGGCGGTGACGGCAGCGAGCCTGCCCGACTTGTTCGAGACCGCTGCGCACGGGCTGTTTCGGTTGATGATTGACCCCACCCGATACGCGCCCACTGAGCAGGTCGTTTTCGAATTGCACGCTCCCGACTTGGAGGTGCTGCTGGTCAAGTGGCTAAACGAGTTGCTTTACCATTTCGAGGTGCATCATCGGCTGTTCAGTCGCTACGAGGGCGTTGCGGTGCGCGAGGTGGGCGGTCGCTGGTATCTGCAAGCACAGGCGCACTACTGTATTATTGAGCCGCATCAAGTGGAGTGGAACGGCGCGCCCGTGAAGTCGGTGACCTATCACGGGCTGCGCTTGGAACAGGACTCAGAAGGCTGGCATCTCCGTATCTTCGTGGATGTTTGACGACTTGCCATTTGTGGTGACGAGGTTGATCGTGTCCTCGCCTGGCAAGATGCGCACGAGGCTGTTGCCGTCCGCTTGCTGAGTCAGCTCCACGCCTGTGCGGACGAGTTGGGGCACGAGCCACAGCAGCGTGCGCAGGTGGCTGGTCGCGCGATGCGTCGTCCACGCGCTGCTGCCGTTGGCAAACAGCGCGGGCAGAATCAGCTGATCAGCCAAAAAATAGTCCACGGCTGCACGAGTCTTCGCCCACTTCGTGAACTCGTCCCAAGCCTCTTCGACCACCTGTTCGATGGCGACCCCGCGCCGTCCCAGGCGAATGAAGCCTGCGTAGCCTTGTTCCGCTTCGGCGGTGAGCGTGACGGACAGTCCAAACCCGCGCGAAGGTAGCACGCGGTGCACAAACTCTGGGCGCAACCCGATGAGCCCCACGAGCGTCTCCGCCGCTTGGTCACCGCGCCGGAGGATGCTCTCTGGCAGGTTGGAGAGCGTAAAGATGAGCCGAACCACTTTGAGCTTGCCACGCTCGCGCCAATCGATGGGCTTAAGCGGTGTCTGTGCAGGCTCGACATACACCACGGCGCGTCCGCCGCCGCGTGGATAGAAACCGCCCTCCAGCGTCTCCACGCGCGCCTCGACCCCAAAGTGGCGCAGGGCAGGCAAGTACACATACTCGATGTAGTCCGTGCCCGGACTCCAGCCAACATGCGTCCCGCCTAAAATGGTGATCTTCGCCGATTGCCCTTTGAGCGCGAGGGGCAACAACACGGTCTGTGCCACCAGCATAACAGCGCCTGCCGAACCCTGCCCAGAGATGTCCTCAATATCAAACATGAACTCGCCGCCTACCACCTCGTTCGGCTCGAAGCGCAGCTCCGTAGAGCCTATCATCGCGCCTTCCACGCGGGCGTTGCTGATGGTGGCTGCGGCATGGATCGCGGTCAGATGCTGCGGCTGCAAACCAGGATTCGGACGCTTCACGCGCAGGTTGAAAAACTCTACAGGCTGACCTGTAATCATCGATAGGGCTAACGCTGTCCTTAGTATCTGCCCGCCGCCTTCACCATAGGCGCCATCAATCCGAACCATATCGTGACTGCTTGGATACTCTATCATCTTAGCCACAGTATACCCCAAGAGGGGTAGCCATCGCCACATGCCAACAAGCTCCTGTGCGGGCACTTGTAATCTTCACAGCGGCTTCTTCCGCTACAGCAGGGTGGGGTTCAACCGATGTTGATGTTCGGCGAGGGCGCGTGCCAGCCGTCGTTGCGGCGCAGGGAGAGGGTACTCCTGCAGTGCGTCGGGAGCGACCCATGTAGCCATCTCATAGGAGTCTGTTGGCTGCGCTTCCCCTGAGACCCACTGGCACAGGTAGCCGTACAAACGAATGCGCGTGGTGGTCACAGTATGCTGGAAGCTCACCAAGACTTGGAGCGGCTCTACCTGTACACCAAGTTGGGCAGCGGCGCGCTGAGCGACGCTCTCGAGGCTCTCCTGCCCGTGGCGAGTGGCTCGCGGAAACTCCCACAATCCGCCCCACACGCCTGTGGGCACGCGTTGCGCCAGAAGGTATTTCCCGTCGCACACAACAATCGCCGAGACATCTATGCGCGCTTGGGTTGTGGCACGCCGTGAGGGTTCGGGCACTGCGGTCGGTTGTCCGCGCTGGTATGCAGCGCACAAGTGGCTTACAGGGCACGCGGTACAGCGCGGCTGCGCGGGTAGACAGACGGTCGAGCCTAGCTCCATAAGTGCCTGATTGAACGCGCCAGGCTGCTGCGTATCGACAAGTTGTGCGCCGAGTTGCCAGAGCCGTTTCTGCGCAGCGTGCGTCTTAAGGTCGCCTTTGAGCCATAGCAGGCGCGCCAGCACGCGCGTCACATTCCCGTCGACCACAGGCGTCGGCTGCCCGAAGGCGATACTGGCAATTGCGCCCGCTGTGTACGCGCCGATTCCTGGCAGCTTGAGCAGACGGTCGACAGTAGCGGGCAACTGCCCGCCGCTTTGGACAATCTGCCGCGCTGCGCGGTGCAGGTTGCGTGCGCGCGCATAGTAACCTAACCCTTCCCAGTAGCGCAGCACCTCCTCCAGCGGCGCGTCTGCCAGTGCCTGCACGGTCGGGAACCGCGCCAGAAATCGCTCATAGTAGGGTACAACAGTCGCCGTCTGGGTCTGCTGCAGCATCACCTCCGCAACCCATACACGGTACGGGTCGGGGTTGTCGCGCCACGGAGTGGGACGCCGATGCACAGCGAACCACGCCAACAGCGACCGTCGCAGCTCGTGTACCCATGCCGTGTCCAGCGCTGCCTGTACCACGCAGGAGAATTGTACCCCGCAATGCTGCCCCCACGAACGCCCTCTGTAGCAGCTGACCCTGTGAAAAAAAGCACAGACTCTTGCGCTCGAGCCCGCGGATAGGGTACAATAAGCGCGTATGAAAACTGCCCTGCGCGTGATGAGCGCGCCGCGATCGGGGTCATCTATGTTGAAACTGCGTGCGTACTGGCTGTTGAGCAAGCCGCGCGTGACGATTCTGGTGTGGCTTACGACGGCTTTCGGGCTGATGCTTGGGGGATGGGGTCAAGTGCTACAGAACGAGTTAATCGTGGCGACGCTGATTGGCTCGTGGCTGGTGGTCGCTTCGGCGAACGCGCTGAATCAGGCGATAGAGTGGCGGCGCGACGCGCAAATGCCGCGCACGGCACTTCGCCCGATTCCATCAGGGATGCTCTCGCCGTTGGAGGGCTGGTTGGTCGGTACACTGTGGGGCGTGCTGGGAGTGTTGACGCTTGCGCTGTGGGTGAACGGAGCGGTGGCGTGGCTGGGCGCGGTCTCGATTCTGCTGTATGCGTTTGTTTACACACCACTCAAGCCACAGACGCATTTCAGCACAGCGATTGGTGCAATCCCAGGCGCAATTCCGCCGATGGCGGGCTGGGTCGCGGCACAGGGCGGCTTCTCGCTGGAGGCGTGGCTGCTGTTCGCGCTGCAGTTCGTGTGGCAGTTCCCGCACTTTTGGGCGATTGCGTGGCTCTATCGGGACGACTACGCGCGGGCGGGATTCCGCATGCTGCCCTATCCCGACGCCAGCGCGGTGGTGACTGCACGGCTGTCGCTGGCGTACACGCTGGCGATGGTCGCGATTAGCCTGATGTTCGCGCCGCTTGCGACGCACGGTTGGCTTTACCTGCTGGGCGCACTGACGCTGGGGTATTGGGCGACCTACGCTGCCGTTCGCTTCCTGCGCTCGCCCGACCCGACGCAGGGCGCCCGCGGTGTGCTGCGCAGCTCGGTGCTGTATCTGCCGCTGCTGCTGCTGTGGATGATTCTGACTCTTTAGGAGGACGCTATGACGAAGCTGAAGACGCCCGCGCGTCCGCACGGGCGCGGGGTCGGCGAAGGGAATGTGCCCCCGCGCTATCGCGGCGGCGACGGCGAAGGGCACGAGCAGCCGTTTGACCGTTTTCAGGCGGCGCGGCTGGGGCTGTATATCTTTCTCGGCGCAATCACGACGATGTTCGGCGCGCTGGCGGTGCTGTACCTGTTGCGCACGCCTGCCCGCACAGAGTTCGTTTTCGAGATGCCTAAGCTGGCGTGGTTCAGCACCGCGCTGATTCTGCTGAGCAGTGTCCCCTGCCAGATGGCATTGAACGCGGCGCGCGCCGAGCAGCCGCGTGGCGTCTGGCGCGGCATGCTGCTGACGCTGATGCTCGGCGCACTGTTTCTGGCGTTTCAGCTGGGCAGTTGGGGCGAGATTGCCCGCCAACTGCAAGGCGCGCCCGCGCACTTCTTCACAGCGATGTTCTATGTCATCAGCGCAATCCACGGGCTGCACTTGCTGGGCGGGTTGGTGTTCATCGCGATTCTGCTTTATCAGGCACAGGTCGCGCAGCGAGTCAGCCCGCAGTCGGTCGAGCTGGGCGCGATTTACTGGCACTTTCTGGGCGTGCTGTGGGCGGCGCTGTTCGGCGTGATGCTCATCAAGTAGGGCAGCGTATGCGTGGAATGATGCTGTTCGCGTGGGGCTTGCTGGCGTTGGCGACGGCAGCGTTTGTGTTCGCGCTCTACACCCGCCAAGCCGCCACTAAGGAGCCGCCGCTGCCCGTGATGGGCACGGTCGATATGCCCTTCCAGTTCACCAACCAGTGGGGCGAGACCGTTAGCCGCGACACTTTTCGCGGCAAGGTGTGGGTCGCCTACTTCTTTTTCACGACCTGCCCCAGCGTCTGCCCGACGGTGAACCGAAATGCGACCGATGTGCAGCGCGAGTTCGCCAACAACCCAGAAGTGGTATTGGTTGGCTTCACGGTAGACCCCGAAAACGATACCGTACCCCAACTCAAAAAGTGGGCGGACAAGCACAAAGCACAACGAGGCAAATGGCACTTCCTGACAGGCGACCGCGAAACGCTCTACAAACTCTCGCGTGAAGTGTTCAAACTCGGCGTAGAATCGGGCGACGAGACTCACGCAATAGTGCATAGCGACCGCCTCGTGCTGATTGACCGTCAGGGGCATATTCGCGGCTACTATTCGGGCATGGACAAAAACGCTGTACAGCAGCTGTTGCAAGACATCTACCGCGTGCTGGAGGAGTAGGATCCTGTCTTATCAAGGGAGGTGAGGAAGGACTCGAAGTCTACGCATTCACGAACTTTGGCAGCACAGGTAGCATAACTTGATGCCGATGGCAGCGACCCGTTTGCAGGGTATACTTCACGCTATGAATCCAGTTCCAACGACGCGCATCGAGTACGAAACCTACACTCTGCCGAACGGTTTGCAAGTAATCCTTTCGCCGCACGGTGTCGCACCGACCGTCGCTGTGTTGGTGCTATACAAGGTTGGCTCCGTGAACGAACCACGCGGCAAAACAGGGTTCGCGCACCTGTTCGAGCATATGATGTTTCAAGGCTCTGAAAATGTGCCGCGCGAAATGCACTTCAAGTATGTGGAGTCCAACGGCGGCGTGTTGAACGGTTTCACTTCGCACGATCTCACGGTCTATTTTGAGTTGCTGCCCGCCTCCAAGCTACCGCTGGGGCTGTGGCTGGAATCGGATCGGATGCGTTCGTTGCAGGTCTCGCAAGAGAATTTGGATAACCAGCGCGCGGTGGTCAAGGAGGAGCGACGGCTGTCGGTGGACAATCAACCTTATGCCCGTGCGATGGAACGCCTGCGCGAAATTGCCTACGACAACTTCGCGAACCAGCATTCTGTCATCGGTTCGATGGAGGACTTAGACTGTGCGACACTTGAGGATGTGCAGGCGTTTTTCCGCACCTATTACGCGCCGAACAACGCGATTTTGGTCGTGGCAGGCGATTACGATCCCGACGATGCGCGTGCGTGGGTGGCACGCTACTTCGCTGACATCCCAGCACAGTTGCCTCCACCGCCCGTAGATGTGTCGGAGCCCGACCGCGAGGAACGGCGCGAGGTGTTCCTCGACACGCTGGCACAAGTGCCCGCGGTTGCCATTACTTGGAAAATCCCCCCGCGTGGCACGCTGGAAAACGACGCGCTGCAAATCGCGGGCGATTTATTGACCGATGGGCGCGCCGCGCGCCTGTATCAGCGGCTGGTGAAGCAGGAGCAAATCGCCGTCAGCGTGTCGGGTGGCGCAGAGGCGCGCCCTGCCCCCAGCCTGTTTCGCTTGTTCGTGTTGCACCACCCACATGTAGCCCCCACGCGCGTGGAAGCCGTGATATATGAGGAGATTCAAAAACTTGCTGAGGGGGGCGTGCCAGAACGCGAACTGGAGCGCGTGCGGGCGCAGCTGCTGGCGCAACGCTGGAGCGACAACCTGTACTACGGCATGCAGAGCCCGTTGGGGCGCGCGCTGGGGCTGGCGTATTTCGCGGCGTTCGAGGGCGACCCCGACGGCGTCAATCGTGCGCTGGAGCGGTTGCTGGCTATCACGCCCGACGAAGTGCAGCGCGCCGTGCAGCAGTACCTACACACCTCGCGCAACCGCACCGTGATGCACATTCAGGCAGGTGCGACACAGGGAGGTGCAGCATGACCCGTGCGACGCCCCCACCTGACCTGCCGATGCGCTCATCACAACTGCCGCTGCCCGCCGCGCATCAGCTGCCGAACGGTCTGCGCGTGCTGACTATCCCCGACACGCGTGCGCCCGTAGTAGAGTTTCGGCTGGTGCTGCCCTTTGCAGGGCGCGCCTACGACGATCCCAGCTGGGTGGGACTGGCAGCAGCCACCGCGCGCCTAATGATTGCGGGCACGCCCACACGCACCAGCTTCGAAATCGCCGACGAAGCCGACCGCTATGGCGGTAGCATCAGCGTCAGCGCGAACACTGAGACCGCCACGCTGAGCGCACGCTGCCTCTCGGCGTTCCTGAATCCGATGACGCGCCTGATAGCGGATGTGCTGCAGCACCCGACCTTCCCACCCGACGAGGTGGAGATCGACCGTTCGAACACGCTGCAACGCCTGCGCCTGCAGCGGTCGCAGCCCGCGTTCTTGGCGGAAGAGCGGTTCCGCGTCGCGCTGTTTGGGACGCACCCGTATGCCCGCCTCGCACCCGATGAGAACGCCCTGCAACGCTGGGGCACGGACGAGTTGCAGGCGTTTCACACCGCGCGCTACCGCCCCGCCGAAGCAACGCTGCTGGTGGTGGGCGACTTCGATCCCGATGCGCTGCTGACCATCCTGAGCGACGCACTGGCACCATGGCAAGGTACAACAGCAGCCGAGCCTGTACCTGCACCGCAAATGCAGACCGCCGAGCAGGGCTGGCAACTGGTACCTCGCCCTAACTCGGTGCAAAGCCACCTAATGCTGGGCACGCTCTGTCCCCCGCGCGACGCGCCCGATAGCCTCGCCCTGCAACTCGCCGTGAGCCTGCTGGGCTCAGGCACCAGTTCGCGCCTGTTTTTGACCGTGCGCGAGCAGCATGGCTTCGCCTACAGCGTCGGCGCACACCTGGACTACTACCTACGCATCAGTGCGTTCGTGGCTGAAGCGCAAACCGCCACCGAGAACACCCACGCCGCTGTCCGCCAAATCCGCGCCGAAGTGGAGCGGCTCATCGGCGACCCAATCCCTGCAGATGAACTGCAAGCAACGCAGAGCTACTTGATTGGACGCCACATGCTGGGACGCATCACGCTGGGCGGAGTAGCAGACCTGTACAAGCAGGCGGTCGTCTACGGCTTGCCACTGGACTACTGGCAACGATATCCTGACATGCTGGCGTCGCTAACAGCAGCACAAGCGCAATCGGCGGCAGCGCAGTACCTACAGCCTGACCGCTTCGTGACAGTGGTGGTCGGCGAGCCAAGTTTAGGCTGACTCTGCGCCTGTTGACTGGTGGTGGCAGATTCTAAACGATACGGAACTCATCGGGCTTGAAGGTGTAGCTGGCGCCTGTTTCGATAGCGGTCTTTGCGCCCAGCACGCAGGTGAGCGCGGGCAGCGCGTCAGCAGCGGTGCATTTGGGCGACTCGCCTGTGCGCACGCACTGCAAAAAGTGTTCCAACTGGACATAGTAGGCGTTGCGTTGCCCCTGCTGGGCGAGTTGCTCGCCGCGTTGCGGCGCGCGGCGCGTCGGCGTCGGCTCAATCACCACCGCGCGCCGACCATCCACCTGCACCGTGTTCGCGTCGTCTTCCCACGCCAGCTTCTCGGCGTTGCGCTCGCGGAACAGCAGCCCCGAAGTCTCGTTGGTCAGCACAATCGTGCCCTTATCGCCGAAAAACCATTCGCCATAGCCATCGTAGGCGTTCGAGGTAATGCTGCTGTACATCACACGCACACCGTCAGGGTAGTTGAAAATCAGCTCCACATTGTCAAACACTTCGCGCCCATCCTTCCAGTAGTCGATGCCGCCGTAGCCCATCACCGACAGCGGCAGCGCCCCCAGAAACCAGTTCACCACATCGAGCTGATGGCTCGCCAACTCGGTCAGCAGCCCGTGTGAGTAGTCTTTGTAGAGCCGCCAGTTCAGCAGTCGCTCAAATTTGGGGTCGGGCACGGGGCGTCGCCAACTGCTGTTGCGATGCCACAGCACACGCACATGCGTGATCTTGCCAATTGCGCCCTCCTTGATGAGCCAATACGCCTGTGCGTAGGTGTCGTTATAGTGGCGTTGATGCCCAATTTGCAGCACCTTGCCCGCGCGTTGGGCAGCTTGCGCCATCTGGCGTGCCTCATCAAGGCTGTAGGCAATCGCCTTTTCGCAGAACACATGTTTGCCTGCTTGTAAGGCGTCAAGGGTCATCGGCGCGTGCAGGTGCAGGGGGGTAGCAATCACGACCGCCTCAATGTCTTTACGCTGGAGCAGAGCGCGGTAGTCGGTGTAGCCCTGCGCTCGAAACTGGGTCAACTCAAGGGCACGGATGCGGTTCGGCGCGTAGAGGTCGCACACGGCGACCACCTCGGCGCTTGGCATGCTCATCAGCTGGCGTAGGAGGTTCTGTCCCTGAGCACCCGTGCCGATGACTCCGACCTTCACTTTCTCCTGCGCGCTTGCATGGGCAATTAGGGTGCTGAACGACGCGGCTGCTGCGGCAACCGCGCTCTGCTTCAAAAACTCGCGGCGAGTGAGACCCATAGCTGAATTATACCGTGCTGCTGCGGAATCGCTTACCGCGTGCCCTGCACCACGACATCCGCAAGCGGTCTCCCCTCCAAAAAGCGCAGCACATTCTGGAGGACGCCCTGTGCGATTCGCTGCCGCGCCTCCTGCGTGACACCTGCGCCATGCGGGGTGAGAATCACATTCGGAAGTTTCAACAGCGGATGGTCGGGGGGCGGCGGCTCAGGTGTAAATACATCAATCGCTGCGCCTCCCAATCGCTCCTGCAACGCTTCCACCAGCGCACCCTCGTCCACCAACTCCGCCCGTGCGGTGTTAATCAGGAACGCACCCCGCTTGAGCGCGAACAATCGCTCGCGATTGAACAGCCCGCGCGTTTCGGGAGTGAGGGGCATGTGCAGCGTGACCAAATCGCATTCGGGCAGCAGGGCGTCCAGCTCCAGATAGGTAGCACCAAGCGCTGCCTCTTGTTCTGGGGGGAGAGGCTGGATGTCATAGTAGAAAAGAGTCACACCGAACGGGAGCAGGCGCGCAGCCACCTCGCGTCCAATGCGCCCCATCCCCACAATCCCAACCGTCTTGCCCTGAAGGTCATGCGCGTGTGCAATCCAATAGGGCAGCGCCCACTGCCCCTGTGCCAGCATGTTGTGGGCGGGTATGAGTCCGCGCATCAGCGCAAGCGCGACCATCACCACATGCTCGGCGACGCTGACGGTGTTCGCGCCCGTGACAGCAGCGACCGTAATACCCAACTCGCGGGCTGCCTCAAGGTCTATATGATCCACGCCTACGCCCGCGACTTGGATAAAGCGCACGCGCGACGCCGCGTGCAACATCTCACGGGTCAGCGGCGTGAACGCTGTCGAGATAAGCACCTCCGCGTCAGGCAGATGAGGCTCCAACTCGGCAGCATTCGTTGCCAACTCCACCGTGTGCCCTGAAAAAAGCGCGCGTACCATCGCCAACTGCGCCTGTACCTGCTCCGAAGGAGGTAAGATAGCAACGACCTTCATCGGTTTCCTCCAGCTATCCAGATTCGGTGGGCGCAACGCGATTCCTTCTGTGCAATCCTCAAAATGTGCGCTGGCGTTTCGAAAATTTCGGTCTTATGGGGTACACTCTGAACGACGCGCACAAGGCAAACATCGGGCAGAAGTCGCCGACCTTGCGCGTGGACGCCCGCTCTGGCGAGCGGGTTAGAGCCGAAACGCCAAAGGAGGCAACGATGCATCTGCGACCGAATAGTTGGAGGTGGCAGCGCAGGCTGCTGGCGAGTGTGGGCTTGATAGGATTATGCTTAGCAGGCGACGCACAGCAGACTCGTCCCACTCGGAAGAGCGTCACAGTTGAGTACATAGAAGCGCGTGTGTGTACGCCACCGCCTACCCTGTTTGAGGTGAATCGGCGCCTCCCGCCACGCCATCGAGTGCTTCGGGCAGAGGGTAAAGCGGGTGAAAGTCTGATTGTGTGGCGCATCTACTTGCGCGACGGCAAGGAGATTCGGCGGGTCAAGGTGCGCGAGGAGGTTCTCGAACCACCGCAGCCACGCATCTACGAAATCGGCGTGCATGGGCACATCGCTGCGCGTGGCGTCGTCGGACGCAGCACGGCGTTCCGCACAACGAAGGTTCTGCAAATGCACGCCAGCGCGTACACGCCGCACCGAAGCGGCGGCGGCACAGGCACAGGACGCACGGCTACAGGACTGCCTGCGGGCTACGGGCTGGTAGCGGTCGACCCGCGTGTAATCCCGTTGGGCACGGTGCTGTATATTGAGGGCTACGGGATGGCTATTGCTGCCGACACTGGGCGCGCTATTCGCGGGTACAAGATCGACCTCTGCTATGCGACGCGCCAGCAAGCGTTGCAGTTCGGCAGGCGCAAGGTGCGTGTGTACCTTCTGCGCGCGACACCCGCCGCCAACGACACGCCCCAAGACGCCAATAATCGCTCCCCATAAACCTCGAGGTACACTGAAAGCCGCGATGAAACGAATCGAGGCAATTGTCCGCCCTATCCGCTTTGAGGCAATCAAGGACGCGCTGAACGACATCGGAATCTACGGGATGACCATCACCGATGTGCGCGGCTTTGGACGCCAACAAGGACACACGGAAAAGTATCGCGGCAGCACCTACACACTGAACTTGCTGCCCAAAATCAAACTCGAGGTCGTGGTACCAGACGAGCGGGTGGAAGAAGTAATCAGCACGATTATCGAGGCGGCACAGACAGGCGAGATTGGCGATGGTAAAATCTTCATCGCCGATGTGATAGAGGTTGTGCGCATCCGCACAGGCGAACGCGGCGAAGCCGCACTCTGATAGGGGGTGCCTTGGCGCAAGGCAAGTGGCTACCGACTTGTGAACACTGCTTACTTTGCGGGCGACCAGCGCGGGGTGACATGGTCGCCTGCGCGCGTGCGCTGGGTCAACTCGGAGCCGTCCAGGCGCACGGTGTAGATTTGGCGGTTGCCTGGGGTGCCCATCGCAAACACAAGCCGTTGCCCGTCGGGCGCCCAGTGCGGATGGTAGACCGCGCCTTCCACGATTAGCGTGGGCGAACCGCCCGCTTCGGGCACAGTGGCAAGCCCAACGCGCCGCAGCGAGCCGTCCTTGCCCCGTTCGCACAGCACAAACGCTACCCGCGCGCCATCAGGCGACCAGACCCCCTCGATGGCTGCCTGAGCGTTGTTCGCAGAGACCCACAGCGGGAGCGGTCGCACCTCACGCGCGTTCGCACCAAAGTCGAAGCGGAGAATGCCACCCACACGCTGCTCGCCTTCGGGTGTGGACACGATTAACCCCGCGCCACTCACCACCAAGCGTCTCCCTTCGGGCGCCCAGTCGATGTCCACCTGCTCGCCCGCAATCACAACTGGCAGAACGAACTGTTGCTGAGTCGCTGTCAGGTCTTGCAGCACAACCTGCTCGCCCTCGTCGATGCGCTGCACAGCGGCGATGAGGTCGGGGTCAGGGCGCTTCGCATAGCGAAAAGCGACCTGCCCGTACTGCTCGCGCACCTGCAACATCTGTGCCGCCGATGGCACAAGCTGCAGCGCGTGGACGCCCTTAGGATCTATCTCGGTGACCAGCCCCTGCGCGATATGCAGAATCTGCTTGCCATCACGGTCGTAGAGGGGGGCGAGCTTTGCACCACCACCCAGCGTCAGTTGCGACAGACCCTTGCCATCTGGGTCTATCGTCCAGAGCTGGTACACAGCATCGCGCCGATTGGACGAGAAAACTATCTTTTTGCCGTCGGGCGCCCAGTCGGGGCTCCGATCGTCGTGGTCATCGTTCGTGAGCATCAGCGTCTGTCCCTCGGGCTTGATAACCATCAGGTCGCCGTGCGCGTTCTCGTTCAGGTGCACGCACACAATCCAGTCGGTCGTGTCGGGCTTAATCAAACGCAGGTCGACCCGACCCCACGGCTGCGAACGGATGAGGGCGAGCACGCCCACCATAACCACTACGACTAATATGCCGACGAGCAGGCGTTCGCGGCGCTTGACACGGCTCATGGCTCGGTTTTCGGGGGGGTGGGAGCGTAGAGAATGAACCAAGCGACGATGGCAGAGGGCGCGTCCACATTCGTGGCGATGCGCTCAATAATACGGTTCAGTTGTCGTTCGTCCGCTTCGGTTTCGAGAGGCAGGCGCGTGAGGGCGTCGCGCACGAAGGTGATCATCTCGTTCAGGTAGCGGGCACGGTTGCTGGCAAGGCTGCGCCCAGGCGTCTCGGCGAATTTGCGCCCGACCTGCTCGTAAACGGTGTCCCAAGTGGTGTAGACGCGGCTCTCTGCCTCGCGCTTGCGGGCACTCTGCTCGCTCAAGCGACGCAGCTCCTCCTGCTTGCGCTGGTGGAGGTGCCAGTCGTGCAGCGTCGCGCCCTCAATAATCACCACCTGCGGGCGGAACGCATACGCCTCCTCAAGATACTGCTCAATCCACTTGCGTACAGTGGGGTTGTTAAGATGCCCCACCAGCGAATATGCCTCGTGGGGCAGCCCCAGCACAACCGTCTCGCCCTCGATGGTCACCAACTGCAGCGCGTCTAAGGCACGGTACACCGTCGGTCCCGACACTTTTTGCTTCACGCGCTCGCGAATGGCGCTCCACGCCTGTAGCATCTCCTGACTCATGCGACCTCCTGATGATGACGCTGCCACAGAATGCGCAGCCCCTCTAAAGTAAGCATCGGCTCCACCTGCTGGATACTGGGGCAGTTGGGAGCAAGGCGCGACGCAAGCCCACCTGTGGCGACAACGGGTGCGTCGTTGCCCAACTCCTCACGAAACAGGCGCAGCAAATGCTCAATCGCGCCGACGGAGCCGAGCATCACACCGCTGCGTAAGCTCTCGGGTGTACTCTTGCCGATAGGTTGGCACGCGCCCTCTACCGCAATTCGCGGCAGGCGCGCCGTGCGCCCAGCTAACGATTCGAGCATCAGCTCCACGCCTGGTAAAATCGCACCGCCGACATACACCCCCTCGCGCGAGACAGCGTCCAGGGTGGTTGCCGTGCCGAAGTCCACCACAATCACGGGCTTGCCGAAGCGTTGCACGGCAGCAACCGCATTTGCAAGGCGATCCGCACCCACTGCTGTGGGCGGCTCATAGTCCACACGGAACCCCAGATTAAGCGTGTGCGACACAAACAGGGGCTCGCAGTGCAGCCACCGGCGTGCCAGTTGACGCAGCGGCTCTTCCAGCGCGGGCACCACAGAGCAGATGGCGACACCCGAGATCGGCTCGGTGAGCCCCTCCGCCTCCAGCAACCCGCGCAGCATGGTATAGTGTTCGTCTTCGGTGCGGGCAGGGTTCGTGTGCACGCGCCACGCGTGCCAGCGCCCCGATCCGTAGACACCCAACACAGTATGCGTGTTGCCTACATCGACACCTAACAGCACGGCGGGGATTATACCCGCTGTGCCTACGCCTGACGCCCCATCGCTTGCAGCACGGCATGCGCATTTGCAACCGCCATCCGCCCGTCGTAGCCGTCGAACGGAAGCGTCTCGCCGTACAGAATCGCCCGCACAAAGCTACGCAACTCCCACAAGTACGGCTCGGGCGTGCCAATCTCTTCGGGAGAGAGCATCACTTCGGGCTCGCCATGCCGTTTGTAGCGGATGGCGCCACTAAAGCCTGTGTGTTCCAGCGTGCCCTCCGTGCCTACGATGCGTACCACATAGCCACCCAGCGTGTCGACGATGCTGCACTCCACAGTCCCGATGACGCCGTTTTCGAAGCGCAGGGTCGCTTGCCAGTGCTGAGTGAAGTCTGGCTCTGGGTAGGGCTGACTGCCCTGCGCGGCAACGACCGTGTAGTCGCCTAAGAGCCAGCGTAAATAGTCCAGCTCATGGACATTCATCTCCAGCAGCAGCCCTCCACTGAGTTCAGGGCTCGCACGCCAGCCCTCGCGGAACAGGTTAAGCTCATAACCCCGTCGTTGCAGGTTAATCGCCAGTGGCTTGCCAATTACGCCCTCTTGCAGCCACTGTTTCGACTGCCAGAACAGGGGGAACAGGCGCAGCACCTGCCCTGCCATCAGTTGCACGCCCGCTCGCTGCGCGGCTTGAAGCAGCGCGTCACAGTGCGACACGGTGAGCGCAAGGGGCTTCTCACAGAACAGATGCTTGCCGCGCCGTAGAACCTCGATGCCGAGTGCGTAGTGCGTGTGGGGCGGTGTCGCCAAGATGTACGCGGCGATGTCGGGCGCATCCAAAAATGCATCCAGAGTGGTGTAAGCAGTGGTCTCCAGTTCCTCCGCGGCATGGTGCGCAAGCGTGGGGTCGATATCGTACACGCCTGCCAGACGCGCCTCACTGAGAGGGCGCAACTGCCACGCAAGATGGCGCCCAATTGCTCCCGCGCCGATTAAGCCAATATGCAACAGTGTGTGCATTCGCAGGATGCTCGCTCCTCTGGAGGGGTTATTCCACAAAGAATACATTGCTGCGCACGGGCTGCTGGCTCCTCCGCAGCAACAGATCAGCGGCTACTCGTACTGGCGCAGCATCTGCTCGGCTTCGGCGCGGCTTACCAGCACCTGTCGGGGCTTTGCACCGTCCAGCGGTCCCACTATCCCGCGCCGCTCCATTAAGTCCAGTAGGCGCGCCGCGCGCCCGTAGCCGATTTTGAACCGCCGTTGCAGCATCGAAGTCGAGGCTTGCCCGTGCGAGACGACCAGTCGTACCGCTGCAGGGTACAACTCGTCCTCTTCGGAGTCCTCTTCGAACGCGCTGCTGATGGGCGTGTCGAACTCGGTCGGGTTAAGCAGGTAGGTAGGTGCCTCTTGTGCCCGCCAGAAGTCTGCCAGTGCCTCGATTTCGGCTTCCGTGACATAGCAGCCTTGAAGGCGGGTCGGCTTGGAGGCGTCGATGGGCAGAAACAGCATGTCGCCGCGCCCCAGCAGCCGCTCCGCACCGACCATGTCCAAAATCGTGCGACTATCCACCTGACTGGAGACCGCAAACGCGATACGGCTGGCGATATTTGCCTTGATGGTGCCTGTAATCACATCGACTGAGGGGCGTTGGGTTGCAATCACAAGGTGGATGCCCGTCGCGCGTGCCAGCTGCGCCAGCCGCGCAATGGAGGTCTCGACCTCCGATGCCGCTTGCATCATCAGGTCTGCTAACTCGTCGATGATCACCACCACATATGGGAGACGCTCATCGGGGTGGGCGCGTTCGTTATAGCCTTGAATGTTGCGTACCCCCATCTCTGCAAACAGGTCGTAGCGGCGATCCATCTCCTTCAGCAGCGCACGCAGCGCACCCGCTGCCAACTTCACATCGCGCACAACAGGGCACATAAGGTGCGGGATTCCGTCAAACAGGGTCAGCTCCACACGCTTGGGGTCAATCATCACGAAGCGTAACTCGCGTGGGGTAGCGCGGAACAGTAAGCAAGCGATCATCGACAGCAAGCACATGCTCTTACCCGAGTTCGTCGCGCCGCCAATCAGCAGGTGTGGCATCCGCGACAAGTCGGCGTACTTGGGCGTACCTGCCACATCCTTCCCCAGCGCAACCGTTAGCAAGCTGGGCGCGTTCCAGAACTCCGCGCTCTCCATCACTTCGCGCAGTGCAACCACATGGGGATGGTCGTTGGGCACCTCTACACCAATTGCGCTTTTGCCCGGAATGGGCGCCTCCACGCGCACGGCGATGGCTGCCAGCGCCATCGCGAGGTTGTCCGCCAAGTTCACCACACGATTGACCTTGATCCCTGGCGCCAGCTGAATCTCGTAGCGAGTGACGGTCGGTCCGTGGGCAACCTCCACCACATTCGCGTCGATGCCGAAGTCCTGAAGGGTCTCTTCCAGCGTGGCGATTTTCTCTTTAATCTCCGCCTGATTGCGTTTGGGGGGGGGAGGTGGCTCGCGCAGCAGCGACAGCGGTGGTAGCGTATAGTTGCCCGACGCGCTGGGAGCGGGAAGCGCGGCTGGAGGCGGTTCAGGGGAGGCGGGCAATCGCACTTCCCCAGCAGGCTCCACCGAGCGTTCAGGCGCAGGCGCGCGGGTGGGGCGGGTATCGGGTTCCCCAGCGCGTGCAGGGGTCGTGACAACAGCCCGCTCAGGCGTGCGCGGGCGACGCGTGTCCGACGCGCGCTGCGCACGCACAGAAACCTTGCTCGCCGTGTGGCTGGCAGCCGCAGCAACCGCCTTCGTGGCAGAAGAAGCGCCACGCCAGCCGTGCCTCAGCGCCCGCCCCACCGCGCGCAAGACCTGCGCTAAGGGCAGATTGAACAGCGTCAGCAGCCCCAACACGCCCAACATACCCAGCACAACGCCCTTCGCCTGCCCCAAAGCAAGGTGTAGCAAGTAGCCTATCACTGCACCAAGATACCCCCCCGACGCGCGGAGAACGCTCGCCTCGAACCAGTCGCCGCGTGCGCTTGGCTGCGCCATCCAGCCCAGCAACGCAAGGAACACCATCAGCCCGCCTGCTACCACTTCTGGGATTGCCCGCTTACCATAGCCGAACACCAGCGCGCCCGCTGCCAACCATAACACTATCGGCAGCAAGTACGCGCCATTCCCAAACAGCAACTTCAGCCCGTCGCGCAACGCCGCGCCCACCGCCCCGCTGTTGGGCACCGTCAGACTCACCAACGCCACCAGCCCGATGAGCACCAGTACCAACGCGACGCGGTCGTAGAACTGCTGCGAACGCTCCTTCGGCGCATCCGCACCTTCGCGCTTGCTCGAACCGCGCTTGCTACTGTTGTGTTTCGTGCGTGCCATTGTTTCACCCAGCCCGTTGCGCACGCAAATCCGCGCTTACGCTACCGATTGTACCCTATAACCCCCCAAAATGCAATTGTTTCTGGACAGACACACCTTCCCTGCTCGAAACCCTGACACCAATCGGGACGCGCACGCCTCCATCGTAGCAGGAGTAACCTTTATGCGTGCCGAATGAAAAATACGGAGGTTATCGATGCGAATCCTCGTTGCGGACAAGTTCGAGCAGAGCGGGCTGGAGGGGCTAAACGCGCTTGGTTGCAGTGTCATTTATGACCCCAGCCTGAAGGAAGACGCGCTGGTAGACGCCATCCGCACCCACAACCCAGAGGTGCTGGTGGTACGCTCCACGAAAGTCACGGCGCCGATGCTGGAGGTGGGTGCGTTGAGCTTGGTGATTCGTGCGGGCGCGGGGGTCAACACTATCGATGTGGCAGCCGCGTCTCGACGCGGGATCTATGTTGCCAACTGCCCTGGCAAGAACGCGATCGCCGTCGCAGAGCTGGCGTTCGGTCTGATTTTGTCGCTCGATCGGCGCATCCCCGACAATGTGGCGCACCTACGCGCGGGCAAGTGGAACAAAAAAGCGTTCAGTGAGGCGCGCGGTATCTACGGTGGCACGCTGGGGCTCATCGGCGTGGGCAGCATCGGGCGCGAGATGATTCCGCGGGCGCGCGCGTTTGGGCTGCGAGTGATCGCGTGGAGCCGCTCGCTGACGCCCGCACGCGCAGAACAGCTGGGCATCGGCTACCGTGCAACCCCTCTCGAGGTCGCCAGCGAAGCAAACATCGTGAGCGTGCATGTGGCGCTGACCCCCGAAACAGAACGATTGTGCAATCGTGCGTTTTTTGAAGCGATGCGTCCCGGAGCATACTTTATCAACACGGCGCGTGCCGAAATCGTGGACGAAGAGGCGTTAGCGTGGGCAGTGCGCGAGAAAGCGCTGCGCGCAGGGCTCGATGTGTTCGAGGGCGAGCCAAACACAGGCGAAGGCGACTTCCAGAACCCGCTGGGAAGCCTACCGCTGGTCTACGGCACGCACCATATAGGCGCCTCCACCCAGCAGGCGCAGGAAGCGATCGCTGCTGAAGTGGTGCATATTGTGCGCACCTACATGCAGACGGGGCGCGTGCCGAATGTGGTCAATCTTGCCGACCGCACGCCCGCGCAGTATCTGCTTGTGGTGCGCCACCTCGACCGCGTGGGCGTGCTGGCACATGTGTTCGATTGCTTACGCGAAGCCAACATCAATGTGCAAGAGACCGAGAATATCATCTTTGCGGGGGCGGAATCGGCGGTCGCACGCATCCAACTGGACAGCGCCCCCCCAGAAGCGACCATGCACGCTATTCGCAATCACGCATGCATTTTCGCAGCAACGCTTGTGCCGTTGACGCCCTGACCCCGCACGGTCGGGTATCATACATGCGGTACTCAACCGCCTGTTGTCGGAGGAAGCGTCTATGCGACTGGTCGAGCGACTAAAGGGCAAAATCCACATGGCGCGGGTCACCGACTCCCGCCTAGACTACATCGGCAGTATCGCGATTGACGAAGATCTGATGGACGCGATTGGGCTGGAACCTGGCGAGATGGTGCATGTGTGGGTCATGGACAACGGTGAGCGGTTCCAAACCTACGCGATTCCTGCTCCCCCTGGCTCAGGGGAGATCGCCATCTACGGGTCCGCCGCGCACAAGGCGCAAAAAGGACATCGCGTGATTATCGCCAGCACCGTGTTCACAGACGAATGGGTCGAGCCAAAAATGGTGCTGGTGAACGAGAAGAACCAGATTGTGCAACATCTGCCTTTCAAGGCGCAGGCAGTGCCCGTCGAACTGTCGTGAGGTATACTATCACTGATGGCAAAACCTAACTCGCTGCGCGCCGTGCTGTTCGATATAGACGGCACGCTCATCGACACGGTCGATTTGATTGTCCAAGCGTTGGACTATACTTATCGAAAGCATCTGGGTGTTGCCCTCCCGCGCGCAGAGATTCGCCGTCTGATTGGGCTGCCCTTGAAAGTACAGATGCATTACTTGGACGACCGCGTCGCAGGTGATGTGCCCCACGAACAGATGGCAGCCGATGAAACGGCGTTCTACGCTGCAAATCGGCACTTGGAGCGCATCGTTCCCGAAGCGGTGCACGCTGTGCAGATCGCAAGCCGCAAGGGATATGCGGTGGCCCTAGTGACTTCTAAAAGTCGGCAGGAGCTGAATCTCAGCTTGCCTCGATTGCAGCTGGACACCTTCATCGACGCCATCGTCACGGCGGACGATACAGCGCGACACAAGCCCAATCCTGACCCTGTACTCAAGGCGCTCGAACGGTTGCAGGTGGCGCCTGAGCAGGCGGTTTACATCGGCGACACGGTGTTCGACATCAGCTGCGGGCGCGCGGCAGGGGTAGGAGTTGCAGCGGTCGCGTGGGGAGCGCATCTGCCTGAAGATCTGCGCGCCGCACAGCCCGACTACTATCTCGAAACGCCCGCCGCTCTGCTGGAATGGGTCAAGCAGCTGCCCGTTATCAACAACCATGCCAAGGCGAAAAAAGACGATTTCCGACCCCGAGACGAGTGCGCCGTCCGAGTCGGCGCTGGCACAGGAGGCGGCAGCAGCTGAGACAGAGCTGACGCCCCCCCGTCGGCGGCAACGCAAGTCCGTCGCGCCTGAAGCCGTCGTAGCGACCGAGACGAGTCTGTTGAGCGAGGCGACGGCAACCGTCGAGCCAGCGTCTAAACGCTCACGCCGACGCACGCAGGCAGCAGCGACCGCTGCTGAGCCCGCAGATCCCAATCTGCCTGCGTCGGAAGCGCAGCCTGTAGCAGCCGAACAGCCCGCAAAGCGCTCGAGCCGACGCAAAAAAACGGAACCGACACCTGCAGCAGCCACCCATCCCTCAGAAGAATCGTCCCCCTCCGAGGCAGCCCCCGAACCGCTTGCTGCCGACGCCGAGCCGACCCCGAAAGAGCCGCCTCCCAAACGCGCCCGCCGACGTAAGCAAAAAGAACCCTTGCCTGAAACCGATACGCCAACCGACGCAATTGAAACAGCCACAATCACGGAGGAACCAACAGCGGCTGAGGAGATGCCACCTGCCGAACCAGAGACGCCTCCAGAGCCTACGGCGACGCCCGCCAAACGCCGACGCACCCGCCGACGCAAAAAAACAGCAGCCACCGCAACAGAAGTCGACAGAGCCGAAACAACTGGAGCCGTTGCCGCACCCGAACCAGAGCCTCCGCCCGTTCGACATCCGTCAGTGCGCGTGCAATTCCAAAACGGCGTTCCCAGCATCGTATTTGGCGAACGGACATTCGCGCCGACGCTGTTTTTCGGCAACCCGTACACAACCGAAGCGAGCGTGCGCGTGCACCAGCAGATGCAACTCGCCTGCGAATCGGGCGTGCATCTCTACTCGTTGCTGATTCCTCTGCCCGTGCGCGAGACGGGCGCCATCGAGGCGTTCGACCAAATCCGTTATTGGAGCGCGCTGGGACGCGAGACCGACCCTGACGCGCACTTTCTGTGGCGGATTGCCTTCGCGCCCGTTGGCAAGTGGCAAGCGGAGTACCCCGAGGCTGTGATTCGCTTCGCCGACGGGTCGGTCGGTGGTCCGTCGGTGTGCGCCGACCGCTGGTGGCAACTCGCCACAGAACAACTGATTGCGCTGGTGCAGCTGGTGGAGCAAGAGGACGAGGGCGGCACGACGCTGGGCTACCACTTAGACTATGGCGAGTGGTTCTTGCCTGAGTCAGCGGGGTACGATACCAGCGAAGCCGCGCTGGACGCATTCCGCGAGTGGCTGCGTCGCCAATACAAAGGCGACAGCGTGGTGCTGCGCGCCTGCTGGTTCAACGGCGAAGTCTCCTTTAGCACGGCGACCATCCCACCGTTCCAGCCAAGCTCCCTACACGGGCGCGTGAAGCATTTTTACCACCCGCGCCGCGAGGGACGCTGGATCGATTACCATCGATTCCTATCGGACATCATGGCGCGGCGGATTCTGGGGCTGGCACAGGCGGTCAAGGAAGCCTCACAGCGGCGCGCGCTGGTCGGCGTGCCCTACGGGTATGTGCTGGAGTGGAAACATCCGCACGCAGGGCACTTCGCGCTGAGCCAACTGCTGCGCTCGGAACATATCGACTTTCTTTCTGCGCCCCTGAGCTACGCGAGCCGCTTGCCAGGCGCGCTGGGCGCTTTGCCCGTGCCCGTCGATTCGCTGAACCTGCACGAGAAGCTGTTCCTGTCAGAGGAGGATTATCGGACGCCGTTTGGCAGGGCGTCGCGCCTGACCGACCCAGCAACTGGGCATCATTTGGGGGCGGCGTCGGCAGAGGCGACGCCCGACGCCGACTACAATCCCCCACTGCACACGGCACAGGCAGTGCAGCAGGTACATCGGCGGTCGCTGGCGCAGTCGCTGACTCTGGCGCACGGCGCACTGTGGATGGACACTTGGGGCGAGGGCTGGCTAGCGCACCCCGATGCTTGGACAGCCGCGCACGCGGCACAGACGCTTTGGAATCTGCGCACACGCACGCCACACACCCCGCCCGAAGTCGCCGTTGTCATCGATCCCGAAAGCACCCGCTATGTGCGCACAGGTTCGCCCCTGATTGAACAGGTGGTCGTCCAGGCACGCGAGGCAGTCTTGCGCAGCGGCGCGTCGATCGGCTTCTATCTGCTGGAGGACATCACCCGTCGCGACTTCCCACCCAGCCGCGTAGTGCTGTTTCTCAACGCATGGCGGATGTCGCGCGCCGCACACGAGGCAATTCGCAAACGGCTGCAGCGCGACGGGCGCGTGCTAATCTGGGTCTACGCCAGCACCCTCTTTCATGGGCATCGCGACGCGCTGGCGAACGCTCGCGAAACTCTGGGCATCGCCATCGCCCGCCAGCCGTGGGCGAGCCTGCAGGGTACACAAATCGTCAACAAGGCGCACCCGCTCGCGCGGTTTCTCGGCGTGGACAAACTCGGAGTGCCCGAACCGTGGGAGCCGTCGTTCTACGCAATCACTGATGAGTGCGAGACCATCGGCGAATACATCGACACAGGGCAACCATCGCTTGCTGTCTGCGACCATCGCACTTGGAAAGCGGTCTTTCTGGGCGAGCGACGGCTGACTCCCGAACTGATACGCGCGCTGGTGCGCTGGGCGGGCGGGCACATCTGGTTGGACACGAACGACCTCGTGCAGGTGCGCTACCCGTGGGTACATGTGCATGCCCGCAAGGGCGGTAGGCGCACGCTGCTGCTCCCGCTGCCGCTGAGCGTGTACGACCCTGCCGAACGCGCCATCGTCGCTGAAAGTGTGATGGAGCATACGCTATCGATGCAGGAGGGCGAGAGCCGTCTGCTGCTAACCGCGCCCCACGAGCAGCTGCTGCACCTGCTGCAAGGTGAACCGATTACGCTGGAGCCATACTTCGGGCTGACGCCTACCCCCGACACTACTGAACCTATGGAACTGCCTACGCTTGCGGCAGAGCCTGACTGGGAAGAGCCCGTATTCGAGCCCATTCGGCTGGAAGAGTCACCTTTCGAACTGACGGAACCAGCAGAAGCACCGTCGCCTGACACAACGGCTGTCTCGGTAAGCACTGATGGTGCAGCGGAAGGCAGCGCGGCATCGTCAACGCGCCGCAGTCGCCGACGCACGCGCCGTCGGCGCAAGAACAAGGCTGCCCACTCCGCAACCGCAGAACCCACTGCCGACATGCCAATCGCCGCCATCCAATGGCGACGCCCGACCGAGGAGAGATAGCATGTCTGCCGAGACCCGACGCATCATCCCCTGCTTAGACATCCGAAACGGACGGGTGGTCAAAGGCGTGCAGTTCGTGGGCTTGCGCGATGCGGGCGACCCCGTAGAACTGGCGCACCTGTATGACCACGAGGGCGCAGACGAGCTGGTCCTCTTAGACATTACTGCCAGCCATGAGCAACGCGCACCTGTGTTCGAGCTTGCAGCGCGTGTTGCCGAGCAAGTGTTCATCCCCTTCACCGTTGGCGGGGGCATCCGCACGCTGGACGACATCCGCACCATCCTGCACGCAGGCGCGGACAAAGTAAGCCTCAATACCGTTGCAGTGCAGAACCCTCACCTTATTCGCGCTGCTGCCGAGCAGTTCGGTCGCCAGTGCGTCGTAGTCGCTATCGACGCCCGCTGGAACGGCGTATACTACGAGGTCTACACGCACGGCGGGCGCACCCCGACAGGACTAAACGCAGTAGAGTGGGCGCAGCGCGCCGTGGCTCTGGGCGCAGGCGAGATTCTGCTGACCAGCATGGATCGCGACGGCTCCCAGATGGGCTATGAACTCACGCTCACGCGCCAAGTAGCAGAAGCCGTGTCAGTACCTGTGATTGCCTCAGGAGGTGCAGGCTCCCCTGAACACCTCTACGACGCGCTCACCGAAGGACGCGCCGCTGCCGCGCTGGTCGCCTCTATCGTCCATGACGGTGTCTATACCATCCGTGCTCTCAAGGAGTACCTCGCTGCGCGAAAGGTTCCTGTCAGGCAACACCAACCGCACAACCATAGTTTGTGACTGTGTACATCGAACACCGCATTCTACACGCAAAAGCAACACCCACCAAACACTGCTGCATAAGCAGTGAAGACATGATAGAGTCGCAAGAGCGTTAGGGCAAGCCGCTCTTCAGGTGTTTCGTGAATCGACGACTTTGGGTAAGATAGATCTTCTGTCGAAGGTAGCCTTGACTCGGTGCATCAGGCGCAGTTCGCCTTCGGAGAGGGCGAACTGAGGCAGTTCTCCGCTCGACCGCCGACGCAGCCACGCAGATCCATTCAACACGCGGTACTTGGTCGACAGCAGACGAATACGCTGCAGGAGCGTTTCAGTGAGACCGCGCTCGTCAACAGCAACATACAGCACGCCGTTGCCAGCGTGCGCGACCGCCGAAATGCCAGGCAACTCGCACCAGCGTGCGAGCGCTTCAGCAATCTCGCTGGGACGCACCAAGAATTGCAGGAGCAGCGCGTGTCTGCGCGGTGCGAGCCAATCACGCACGCGCTGCAGGGTCGCGCGCGGCACAGGCTCTGCTGGGTAGCTGCGTTCCCGCAGGTGTCGGATTTGCCACGCTACACCTTCAGGTCGCCCCGAAAACTCCAACAGAAGGTATGGCTGGATGGAATCCGACTCAGCGTGCGAGAGAGGCTCGGTTCGAGGGGTATATTGAGCGAGTGGTGCGATGGTCGGAGAGATCTCAAGAGTAGCTGCGCGGGCGTATATCTCTTCCCGCCTCCGCGCGCTCGTCGCATAGGGCGGAGTAGGGAAACTCCGACTCGCGCACGGTTCACTTGTGCGGGTAAAGCTCCGCTCGTCGAGGCAGTGGCGAGGCGACTCATGGAGTGCCAACAACGGGCGTTCGTTCGCTTCGGCACTCCAGTTGTGTCCTGCTAACACAGTGAGACCATCGGGTTGAATGGGCATTTGCATCAGGTCAGCCAGTGTCGGTTCCAATGCTTCCCAGTGGGTGTGCCAGCCGACGGCTTCGAACTGTTGGGGCAAAGGATGCACCTTGAGCGTGATTTCAGTGATGACTGCCAAAGTGCCCCACGAGCCGCATAGTAAACGGTGCAGGTCGTAGCCAGCGACGCTTTTGACCACTTTTGCGCCGCTTTTGAAGGCAATACCATCGGGAGTCACGGCGCGCACGGCGAGCAGGCGGTCGCGCGGCGTGCCGAATCGGTACCGCCACGAACCCGCGCGGTTGCTGGCGACAATGCCTCCAACGGTTGCCCGTTCGGGCAGCGCAGGATTCCAGGGCAGGTACTGCTGGTGTTCACGCAGCAGGTCTTGCACGGCTTGCAAGGTCATTCCTGCACCGACTGTCAGCACAAGGTCGTGAGGCGAGTAGTCAATCACACGGTTCAAGCGGCGCGTGCTGAGCAGCCACCAAGCACGATCAGGAGGCGTGAGGTGAGTCAGGAACATGCCACTGCCCGCCACGACGCACGATGTGCGCATCGCGTAGGTATATTCCATCAGCGCACATACTTCCGACTCGCAGGCGGGCATCACAACCGCGAAGGGCGCGGCATCTTCAAGGCAAAAGCCCGCCTCCAACGCACCACATCCTGCACCACCTACAATCGCATATAACCCTTCCCGCATTATAGCCTAAGGTCAACAATTCCCGATATGCCAACACCTTCCACGCGGTCGAGGGTGCGCTGCGGATTTTTTGTGGAGATAGGAATGAGCGCGCGCAGCCGCACCTCACGCCCCAGAAAATCGCCCTCAACTTGCGCGACCGCTTGCACTCGGCGTACCAACTCGGGTTTGCCCATCACCTGTGCCGCGCCTATATACGCGCCGTTGCCGGCGCTAATGATGGGCACGACCTTCGTGGCAAATTGCGCGCTGGGCTTGGTGTTCGTAAGGCGATTGAGCGCCCGATCCATGTCTTTGCCGAAGCGATCGACCACCAGCGCGACCCCACCCGCTTTCAAAATTCGGTCCAATTGTGGGTATCCAAACACGCAGCCCAGCGTCAGCAGCACTCCGAGTCCAAAGCGTAGATAGCGTTCCATGTCAGTCTCCGCATTATTAGAGTGTACCCAAACTCGCTGGATTGACATGTGAGGGAACGGTCGCCCCGTTCACGCCCTGCCCTCTGCCGCCTCAAGAAGCACTCAGTGAAACAGAATCGGCAGGGAAAACACCAAAGCGAGCAAATTAGGCGTTTATGCGGCAGTGGTGGCTACCGATTGGGCTATGGATGGCATCACTGAGTATCAGCTGTGCGCAGGCGGTTCCCCGTTCCGTAGAGGCGATTCCGCGCAGCACAGAGCGCATCACCCTGTATTGGCTGCCCCCGCGCGGCGAGACGCCGAGCGCGTATCGCGTGTTGCTGGACGGCGCGCAGGTCGCCGAAGTGGACGGCGCGGCGAAATCGTATGACTTCACGGGGCTTGCGGCAGGGCGCGAGTACCGCCTCGCGGTGCAGGCGGTCTACCCCGACGGGCGCGCCTCGGAAGTTGTGGAGCGCGTTGACCGCACCTACCGCGCGCTGCCTGCGCAGGCGCGCTACCCAATTCTGATAGTTGGTGGCACGGCGTCGGGCGTCGGCGCAGCAATCACCGCCGCACGCTTGGGCGTCAAGGTCGCCTTGATGGAGCCGACCAACCGCCTCGGCGGGATGATCACCAACGGCGTCGCCGTCACCGATGTGCGCCAGCGCGACCGCATCAACGGACTGTACGAGGAGTTCCGCCAGCGCGTAGAAGCCTACTACAAGGCGCGTGGCGACGATACCAGCCTCTACTTCTACCGCAACGGGCTGAACTTCGAGCCGTGGGTCGCCAACATGCTGATCAAACAGATGGTGTACGCCGAGCCGAATATCGACCTCTACTTCGGCGTGCGCCCGACGCGCGTGTTCAAAAAGGGCAATCGCATTACGGGCGTGGAGTTCGTGACGCTGGACGGGACGCGGCGCGGGCGGTTCACGGCGGACATCGTGATTGACGCGACGGCGGAGGGCGACATCGCCGCGTGGGCAGGCGCGCCCTACCGAATCGGACGCGAGCCGCGCAGCCCCGAAGAGCCGCACGCAGGCGTCCTCTACTACGACCGCCTCAACGACCGATTCCTGCCTGGCAGCACAGGCGAAGGCGACCGACGCATTCCCGGCTACGCGATCCTGATGATTGTGCAGAACTACCCGACGCCGCAGGTGGGCGACCCGCCGCCAGGCTACAACCGCCTGGAATATGTGCTGTCGCCCCCATGGGAGCGGTCGTGGGCGTATCTGTACGGGCGCATCCCAGGCAATAAGTTCGAGGTGAACCAGCACCCGCACGGCACGACCCTGCAGGAGGTCAACTACCGCTACCCGACGGCGAGTTGGGAGGAGCGGCAGCGCATCTATCAGGTGTACAAAACCCATGTGCTGGGCTACCTGCACTATATCCAGACCGAGTTGGGGCAGCCCAATCTCGGCTTGGCGGAAGACGAGTTCCGCGACAGCGACAACCTACCGCCGATTCTGTATGTGCGCAAGGCGCGGCGCATCGAGGGCGAGGTGTTCCTCAAGCAGATGGACATCACGCTGGCGCGGGAGCGCATCCGCCCTGACGCGATTGCTATCGGCGACTACCCGATGGACTCGCACGCCGTGCGCCGCGTGGTCATCAAGGAGGGCGAGCCTGTGCCCGAACTGGCGCACATGGGCGAGGGCGAGTTCTGGATTTTCCAATACACGCCGTGGTACCAAGTGCCCTACGGCGTGCTGGTTCCCAAGCGGGTGGAGGGCTTGCTGGTGACGACTTGCGTGTCGGCGAGCCATGTGGCGATTGGCAGCCTGCGCATGGAGCCTGTGCGGATGAATATGGGTCAGGCGGCGGGCGTCGCGGCAGTGTTGAGCCTGCAGACGGGCGTCCCCCTGCGACGGATTGACCCCGCCGAGATACAGCGCATCTTGCTGCGCCAGTTCAAGCAATACATCTACTACTTCCCCGATGTCACGCCCGACACGCGCTTTTTCGAGGCGATTCAGTTTCTGGCGGCGCGGGGCTACTTCCCCAGCGAGCGGATGGAGCCTGACGCGCCACTGACGCGGGGCGAGGCGGCGCGCCTTTTGTGGAAGCACCTGCGCACTGCCCGACCCGACCTGCCCGAAGAGCGGTTTCAGGGGCTGGCGTTTACCGATGTGGTCTTCGGGCATCCCTACGCTGTGCCCGTGCAGAACCTGTTCCTGCTGGGCGTCATCGAGCGCACTGAGAACCGCCGTTTCAACCCCGACGAGCCAATCAGGCGGCGCGACTTCGTGCGCTGGCTAACGCGCGCGCTGGCGGTGCTGGAGCCAGACGAGTGGCAGCCCGTGCAGGGGCAGCGGTCGCCGTATGTGGATGTGCGCGACGACGACCCCGACCTGCCGTTTCTGGCGATTCTGCACGCGCGTCGCTTCTCGCCCGCGATTTGGGACGGCTTCGAGGCGTTCACGCCCGACGGCGTGCGCTTCCAGCCTGACGCGCCCATCCGCCGCGCCGACGCCGCACACACGCTGCACTTACTCGGCGGACGGCAGATTCCCTGAGCGTGGTATAATACAGCAGTCATGGCGCGCAGTGAATTTGCCGACGAGTTTGCAGACCTGCTGGAGCAAGACGCGGAATACCACGCGCGGATACAGCGGGCGCTGATTCCGCGCGAGTTGTTGCTCCTGCCCGAAGCGTTTGCACGCTTCCAAGCGCGAGTCGAGGAACGGTTCACCCAAGTTGACCAAGAGTTCGCAAGCGTGCGTGCGGAGATGCGCGAAGGCTTCGCACGGGTGGATGCAGAGATTGCGAGCGTGCGTGCGGAGATGCGCGAGGGCTTCGCGCAGGTGGACGCGCGGTTTGCGCAGGTGGATACAGAGATTGCGAGCGTGCGTGCGGAGATGCGCGAGGGCTTCGCGCGAGTGGATGCTGAAATCGCGAGCGTGCGTGCGGAGATGCGCGAGGGTTTCGCACGGGTGGATGAACAATTCGCCGAAGTTCACGCGGAGCTGCAACGCCAAGCGGCGGAGCAACGACGCCAAGCGAACGACATCGCCAAGCTGAAGGGGCTTGTGCTGGAGTTGATTTTCGACAGGCGCGCGCCCGCAGTTTTCGGGCGCTACTGGCGGCGCGTGCGCGTGGTTCCCGCGACCGAAATCTGCGAACTGGCGGAATCGATTCAGCCCCTAACGCCCGAAGAGGAGGAATCGCTGTACCGCACAGACGCCTATGTGATGGGCGTGCGCAAGTCGGACGGGCGCGAGATTATCGGGGTGGCGGAGGTCTCGTGGACGGTGGACATCGGCGATGTGGCGCGCGCCCAGCGTCGCGCGGAGGTGCTGACCAAGCGCGGGCTGCTTGCCGTGCCCATCGTGGCAGGCGGCGAGGCGACCCAAACCGTCGAGCAAGCCGCCCAACAAGGCGAGTGCGCCCTGCTAATTAATGGCATGTTCAGGTACCCCAGCGCGGTCAGTTGACCTGCTGAAGCAGGCTAACGCTGTCCACTAACCACTGGCGTGCGTTTCCGAGTGCGCCGTCACAGGCTCTTTGAGGCGGCGCGGGGCGCGTCCGCGCGGCTTGACGGGCTTCGGCGTTGGGGTGGGGAACGGCTCGCCCGTGCTTCGGGCGACCCCGAAGCGCACATCGCGCGCCCGACGCAGCGTCGCCATCAGCCCACCCAGCAGCGTCAACGGCGGTCCCAGCCACACCAGAATCGTGAACGGCTTGTAATACACCTCCAGCGGAATCACCCAGCGCGGCGCGGTCTCGGGCTTGTTCGGCACCATCACCAGCTGGAACTGTACCAGCCGCCGATTGACATCCATCTGCCCGACCAGAAGCTGCGCCCCGTCGGGCAACGCGACGGGAATCGGCACAACGCCTCCTTCCGTCACCATGCGGAACGGCGCCACTTCTACGGGCTGTTTCCAGTCGGGGTGGCTCACCCGCGCTTTGGCAATCGCGCGGAAGCCCTCCGCGCCCATCGCGCCGCCCGTCTGGAAGCCGAGAAACTCAATCGTGTAGCCCTCCACCGTGCCCTTCTCGCCCGCGTGCAGCCCCAGCGTCAGCGGGCTGACATCGATCTGCGGCGGCGCGAAAAACGACACATACAAATCGTGATCCCACCAGCGGATAATCGCGGGCCAGACGACATTGTTGCCCGTCTCGCGCCGTCGGTCTTGATAGAAGCGCGGTTCCACGACGAACTTCTCGTCGTGCGAAGCAATCTCGATGCGCACGCGATTGAACTTGTCCGCCAGCGGGTCGCCAGGGAACTTCTCGTTGCCCGTCATGCCCAAGTAGCGCCACTTGTAGCCCATCGCGAAGGTGTCCTGCCCCTGAATAATGACCACGCGCTCCTTACGCTCGTAGGCGTAGGAGAGAATCAGCCCCAGAATCGCCAGCGCCAGCCCCAAGTGCGTGATGAACCCGCCCAGCGTCAAGCGCGAGGTGCGGAACCGTCGCCAGATTGCGCCCGCGTTCGCATACGCCGTGAACGCGACCAGCGTGCAAATCAGCAGCGTAATCGGCTCGCGGAAGCCCAAGAAGAACAGCACGAAGCCCGTCGCAACCGCCGCCAGCCAACTCTTGGTCAGCCGCTCCAACGCTTGGTCAAGGCTCATCCCGCGCCAGGTGAGGATTGGCGCGGCTGCCAGCGCAATCGCCGTAATCACAATCCACGGGATATGCACCTGATTGTAGAACTCGGGCTTGAGCGCCTCCATCTGCTTGCCGACGGCTTTGGTGATGAGCGGCCACGAGGTGCCAATCAGGCTAATCAGCGCGGAGATGCTGAGCAGCACAATCCCCCAGCGCACCGCCGCCTCGCGCGAGACGCCTTTGGTCTGGTTCGGCGCGGGCAGCGGCATCTGCCGATAGCGCCACGCCCACAGCCCCAGCGTCAACAACACGCTGCCAATCAGCATCCCCAGCAGGATTTTGAGCGCGTTGGTCTCCATGTTCACGAACGAGTGCACGGAGACCTCCGCCAGCGCGCCGCTGCGTGTCAGGAAAGTGCCGTACAGAAACAGCAGGTGCGGCAGCGCGAGCAGCAGCGGGTTCCAACGCACCATCCGCCCGCGATTGAGTTGCAGCAGCAGCCCGTGCATGCCCGCTGCCATAGACAGCCACGGGAAGTACGAACTGTTCTCCACAGGGTCCCACGCCCAGAAGCCGCCCCAGCCGAGCGTCTCGTATGCCCAGTAGCCGCCCAGCGCCAGCCCAAAGCCGAGCGTCGTCGCCGAGTATATCGCCCACGGGCGCACCCGCACAGCGAACTCGTGATACTCGTTGCGCCACAGCGCGGCAATCGCATACGCAAACGGCACGGTCAGCGCGGCGAACCCCGCGAAGATAATCGGCGGGTGAATCTTCATCCACGGGTTCTCCAGCACGGGGTTCAGCCCGAACCCGTCGCGTGGGGGCCACACCGCAGGTGCGGGGTCAGGCTTCGGCAACGGCGCGAACGGGCTTTGGAACGCCAAAATCGCCATCAGCAGCAGCACCACGCCGCCGTACACCGTCATCACCCAGCGCTCGTAGCCCCCTGCAGTGCGCATCAGGATCAAGCCGTAGATGCCCAACCACAACGCCCACAGCAGGAAGCTGCCCTCTTGACCCGCCCACGCGCTGGCGACCTTGAACAGCGGCGTCAGCGACTCCTCGCTGAAGCTGAACACATACTGCAGGTCGTACCGCCCCGTCAGCAGCGCGTACATCAGCAGCCCTTCGGCGGCGACAATCGCGGCGAACGCGCCCACGAACGCCACACGCGCCCAACGCAACAGCGCGGGAAACTTGCCGCTGAGCAGGTACAACCCTATCGACGCGAGCGCACACAGCACGCCCGCCCATACAACGCCATATCCGATAGCCATAGACCACCTCATCGGCTGGGCGCATCGCCCAGCGACTTATGGGCGACCCGTTCGCGCCTAATTGCGGGCGGTCTGGGTCTCGCCCTGATACTTGCTGGGGCATTTGACCAGCATGTCTTCCGCGTAGAACACGCCGTCCTTGTAGCTGCCGATCACGACGACCTGCGTCGCTGCCTCAAAGTTGTTCGGCTTGCCCTTGGGGTAGACCACCTTCACGCGCCCCGTCTCGTCTTCACCCTCAAAGGTGAGCGTCATCGTCTTGACATCGAACTGTACGGTGTCGTGCAGGGGCTTGAGGGGGAGGTGAACATTTTGCCCGCGCGTCTCTAACTGGGCGACCTTCACATAGGGGCTGGTGTTGGTGACGAACGCCCGCACAGTGAACGCAATCCCCGCAAGTACCAGCACAAGCGTTATGATACTGCCGAGTTTCATAGCACGCATATTATACCCCAACGCGCGGTTATGGGGTCGTCGGCATTAATTCTTGATGTCGATGGGGCGAACCACCGTTCGCCCCTAGGGGTGAGAGTAGGGAAAGCACGCGCCCCTGTACACACCGTACTCGGCGGATGTAAACAACCTGCTTCCAATCAGCAGATGCGGATTAGCCCGTGCCCAGCAGCGCGGTCTGCCACAGCCCGTAGCCGACGCCGTAGCGGGCGCGCGCGCCGTACAGCACCATGTCGCGCATAAACACCTGCTCGCTGTCGGGCTTGTCCAGCGCGGCGAACTCCAACGGCACATCGCGCCGCTCCTGCAGCACGACCGCCCGCATCGCCCGCGAGGTGTCCAGCAGGAACCACTTGTTCTCGTGCGTCCCCGTGATGTAGTGCGACACAATCAGGCGCAACTTGCCCTGCATCACATTCCGATACGGCGTGTAGTTGCCCGTCGTGTTCGCCTGCACCACAATCGGCGATTCCAGCAGCTCCATCGCCAGCCACTGCAGTTTGGGTCCGACCAGCAGCGTGTCGGGCATAATGCCCATCGGTCGCCCGCGATCGTCCTTGAACTGCATCATTTGTGCGATGGCGGCTTGCAGGCTCGCCGTAGACAGCGCACCGTTATACACATTGCTCTGCAGTCCGCTTTCGCCCTCTTGGTGGTCGGTGTCGAACAGCAGTTGCCCGTCGTAGCAGCGTCCGTCGACGGCGCCGCGCAGCAGTGCCTCGATGACCAGCTGCTCCTTGTGGCGCACGGCTTCCCGCGCGAGGTCGCGCACGCGCATACGCACCATGTCGTACTGTTCGTCTTCCAGCGCGCGTCGCTCGACGGCAATCGACGCCTCCCACACTTGGTCGCTGATGGTGTATTCGTAGACGCCCAGCCCTGCGGGTTGCCGCTCGTCGACGAACTCGCGCATGCGGGGCACGCTGCCCAGCCAGCCGTACTTCTGCACGGGCAGGTTCGTGCGCACAATCGTCGCAATCTGCGGGGTGATGCTCGCTTCGTCCAGCTGGCGATAGGCGCGGAAGAACTCTGTGCGCAGCCCCGCCTCCACCAGCGACAGCAAATCGCTCCGTACCAGTGGCATCTCGGCTCACCTCCTACACGGTATGGTTGTCGATACGGATACGCACGCGGTTGCCGTCCAGCAGTTCCACCACCGTGCCCACGACGATGTTGTTCGTGCTGGTCTTGGCGACCTCGTTGTCGGTGACGGCGCGCGCGGTTGTCCCGATGTCCGCCTGCGTGAAGCTGCCGATACGGTTGTAGACGAAGGTGCCTCGCTTGACTACACGGCAGCGTTTCGCGCCGTTCGCGCCGCCCGTGTTGTCCACGCTTTCAAATGCGACGCCCACAAAGCGCAGGTTCGCCGTGTCGCTGGCGGGCACAAGGTAGCCCGTGCTGTCGACGCACACCAGCGCGCCCTTCCAAATCCGCGCGTTCGCCTTCACAGGATACGCCACAATCAGCCCTTCGCGTTCGTGCGTCTCGTAGGGTTGGCTCAGTGCAGGCATCTCAGCGCACCTCCTTGCTGCGGAGTATCTCGGCGGGGTCAAGGTCGGGGAACGCTTGTCGGAGAAACGCCAGCGCGTCCGTGCTGAACGCGGGCGGCTCGTCGGCGGGCGTCGGGGCAAGCTCGCCCAGCAGGTGCTGCGGCGGCAGGCTGTCGACGAATCGGCGGAACAGCTCGGCGACCGAAGTCGTCTCGCCGCTGAACTGCACAGGCGCGTCGCCTTGCAGCAGAATCGCCTCCGCCAACGGCGCAAGCGCAGGGGGCAACTGCCCGCGCAGGCTCCACTGCTGAATCTGCTCGCGGGCGTCGCGGCGCTTCAGCTCGGCTTCCAGTTCGCGCACGCGCGCCTGCAAGTACGCCTCACTCTCAGGCTCGTGCAACGGCATCGTGTCCAATCGAATCACCTCCTGTATGGCTCGCGCCGAGTGGAACAGTTGCGCGTCGGGGATTCGGGGGCTGGCGGTCAGCGAGACTTCGAGCAGGCGGCGCAGGTCGCGGCTCAGCCCGACGCTCAGCCCGCGCAGGCGCAGTCGGCGCAGCAGCGCGTCCGCTTCGGGAAACAGCGCCAGCCTGCCGAACAGCTCCTGCCCGCGCTGCCACACGCGCACCACCCATCCCAGCAGCAACGGCGACGGGCGATGCTCCACCAGAATCGGCGCGGGGGCGCGAAAGGCGCGTACAATCGCGTCCAAGTGCGCCTCGGTGAGGGCGACCCCCTTGTCGGGGTAGACCCCCGCCTCCAGCAACTTCGCGTCTCGATAGACCCACTCGGTGCGCGGCATTCCGCATACACAGGGCAGTGAAACCGAACATCGTCAACCCACTGCCCCCAACCCTGCTCGAAGCATGCAGCATGCCGCGCTGCACCTCGTTCTGTGAGTGCGCCCCCTTCTACGAAACACACCCCATACGGTATAATACCGCTTTAGGAGGCGTATGATGACACGGCAGATGGCACGCAGGGGACTGTTCGGATGGCTGTTGTTGGGGGTGATGCTCGCGCTTACGGGCTGCCGCGGCACCACCTGGAGTAAGAAAGAGGAGGTGCGCATCGGACAGCAGGTCGCCGCCGAAATCGAGAAAGCCTACACACTCGATCCCGATCCCGCTGTGCAGCAGCGCGTGCAACAGATTGGGCAACGACTGGTCGCCGTCGCAGGCGACAAGGACTTCCAATACTCGTTCAAGGTGCTGGAAGGCAAAGAGATTAATGCCTTTGCCCTGCCAGGCGGACCGATTTATGTGTTTCGTGGACTTATCGATAAGACAGCCGATGACGACGATATGCTCGCAGGCGTGCTGGCGCACGAGCTGGCGCACATCAATCGCCGCCACGCGAACAAACAGTACACGCAAGGGCTCTGGCGCGGAATGGTAATCGCCCTCGCCACGCGCGGTAGTGTGCGCGACATCGCCGAACTGACCCACGCGCTGCTCCAACTGCGCTATAGCCGTCAGCACGAGTACGAGGCGGATCGACTCGCAGTAGAATACACTTTCAAAGCGGGCTACGACCCGCACGGAATCCTGCGCTTTCTGGAGATGCTCCAGCGTGAAGAGAAAGTCGGCAACCGCTGGATTGAGACGAATCTGCGCACGCACCCGTTCTCCGATCGGCGCGCGGCAGAGGTACGCAAACACATCGAGCGCATCACGGGTCAGCCCGCACGGGAGGCGAGACCGTGAAGGTCGCGGCAATCGTGCCCGCCTACAACGAGGCGACCCGCATCGAGAAGGTGTTGCAGGTGCTGCTGCAGTGCCCGCTACTGCATGAGGTACTCGTGGTCAACGACGGTAGCACAGACAATACCGCTAAGGTCGCTGCGCAGCAGGCGCACACACTCCACGCGCCGATGCTACGCGTGATCAACTTGCCCGTGAATCGCGGGAAAGGGGGCGCAATGTTCGCGGGCGCGACTGCCACCGACGCCGATGTCATTATCTTCCTCGATGCCGACCTCATCGGTCTGAAACCAGAGCATGTGGCACGCATCCTACGCCCTGTACTGGAGGGCGACGCGGCGATGTCAATCGGCGTGTTTCGTGGCGGACGATTCAGCACAGACATCGCGCAGGTGTTGGTTCCCTACATCAGCGGGCAACGCGCTATGCTGCGCGACCTGTTCACAGAAATTCCAGGCATCGAACGCACGCGCTCGGGCGTAGAAATCGCGCTCACCCTGCACTTCCGACGCCAACGGTATCCCGTCTCGATGGTGGTGATCGAGGGTGTTACGCATACGATGAAGGAGGAGAAACTCGGCTGGGCGCGGGGCGTGCGAGCGCGAGCAAAGATGTATGCCGAAATCGCTCGCGCGTTCATGCGCTACACCCGCCTGAGCGACCTGCGCCACCGACTCCTCCTCAAGCGCGAGGAGTAGCGCAATGACAGGCGTGCTGTATGTGGTCGCCACGCCGATCGGCAACCTGCAGGACATCACGCTGCGCGCGTTGGAGACACTTAGAACCGTAGACCTCATCGCGGCTGAGGATACCCGCCACACCAAAAAACTGTTGCAACACTACGGCATCGAAACACCGCTGGTGAGCTTCCATCAGCATTCAGGCACAGGACGCATCGAGCATCTGGTGCGTCGCCTGCTGCAAGGCGAGTCGATCGCGCTGGTGACAGACGCAGGCACGCCAAGCCTCTCCGATCCAGGCGGCACGCTGGTAGCAGCGGCTCATCAGGCAGGCGTGCGGGTCGTTCCTATTCCAGGCGCAAGCGCAGTGACCGCCCTGCTCTCGGTTGCGGGACTGCCTGCGCACAGGTTCCGCTTCGAGGGCTTCCCGCCACGCAAAGCGGGCGCGCGCCAACGGTTCTTCGAGGCGCTGCGCGGCGCAGAGATGCCCATCGTGCTTTTCGAATCGCCCAACCGCCTGCTCGCCACACTTGAGGCAGCCTACCACACACTCGGCGACTGCACAATCGTCGTCGGGCGGGAGTTGACCAAACAGTTTGAGGAGGTGTTCCGCGGCAAGCTAAGCGAGGCAATCAGCCACTGGCAAGCCACGCCCCCGCGGGGTGAGTTTGTGCTCGCCCTCATGCCCAATGCGGACACACTCTAACGGAACAGCAGACTCCCGTCAACGAATAAGAAACGGTTGCCCGTGTGTTCAAATCCGAAACCGACGCGCAGACGCTGCAACAAGCGGTTGCGAAACGGTAGGCGGTAGAAGATTCGCGCTTGGTACTCGTTGCCTGCCACGCCAATCCCGCGCCGATAGGCAATCCCGACGCCGTCGAAGAGATTCTTGACCAAGTAGAGGCTGGCAGGGCGCAGCCCTGTGTAGTCCAGTGTGAACTGTTCCAAGTCGAGCGCCTCGGCAACGCCTGTCTCCAGGGGTGCGAGCAGTGCTGGCAGCACCTGCGCGGTGAGAATGTCGCTCAGCTGCTCGCGGAACACGCGTGCAGGGTCTGCCCCGCGAACGAGCGCCGCCAGCACTTGCCCGCGCCCCAGAAGGCTCACAATCCGTTGCTCCGACAAGCCTGGCGGCTCGGAACGCGCGGTTAACTGCAGGCGTTCGGGGTCGTCCAGCGGTCCGCGCACCTCGAGCTCCACGCGGTAGCGCACAGGGTCGCCCGTAAAGTCGGGCGCGACAATGCTCGTACTGGCGCGCACTGCCAACTCGATACGGGCAATCGTCTCGCCCGTTGCGCTCGTATACGGATAGTTGAGACGCGCGACACTGTCAGGCTCCAGCCGTAGACGCGCCGTTGGCAGGCTCAACACGCCCCCTCGTAAATTGAACTCGCCCAGTAAGGTCAACGCGTGCAGTGCACCACCTACCTGCAACACGCCTTCCAGACGGGCATCCAAATTCGGGTTGCGCAAGGTGAATTCGTCGGCAATCTCTACGCGCAGGTCGAAGCGCGGCTGGATGGGCAGCGGCTCGCCTGCCATGCGCTCAGGCAGCTCAGGAGGCAGATAGAGAAAACCACGCGGCGCGCGAAGGGTGCCTTTCACAAGCGGCTCGGTCAGCGCACCCTGCACTTGCACTGTGCCCGAGAGAACCGCCTGCGCACTGCCGCCCAACACAGGTAGCTTCGGCTCCCGTGCAGCAAGCGTGTCAGCATAAACCGTGAGGTCAGCTTCCGCTCGCTCCCCTGACAGCACCACACTGCCCGCTACGCGCAGGCTGCCGCCCTCCGACGACTGGGCTTGCGCGCGTACAATCCGCGCCTCGCGACCGTCGAACTCCACTTGCAACCCAACTCCCTGCAGTGTGGTATTTAAGTCGTGCAGCGCAAACGCACCGTTTGTAATCTGCAGGTAACCACGCGGTTGTGGCTCCGCCAGCGTGCCACCAATCTCCAACGACGCTTCCAACACGCCGTGCGTGCGCTCAGTGTCAATCGGGAAGAACAGGCGCAGCAGCGAGAGCGGCTGCTCGCGCAGGCGCACCGCAACCTGAATCGGCTCATCACGGGGGATTCCCAACGGCGACCAACGGAACGGTAGGCGTCCCGACAGACGCGCCTGATAGTCCCCCATCCGAATCAAAGCATCATCAGTCTGCACCGCCCCTTCGCGCACCTCTACTTGGCTAAACAGAATCTGATCGATAGTGTAGTTGGCGTAGGTGAGTTGGTTCACAGTGGCACTGAGCGTAAGCTCAGGCGATTGGGGCGTGCCTGTCGCCAGCAGGCTGAGATCGAAAGCGCCATCGAACTCAGGTAGGCTCGGCTCCCACAGGCGCGCCCAGCGCAGCGGCAGCTGCGCAACCTCAACATCGGCAGTCAGGCGTTCAGGAGTGTAGACGCCCCGCGCTTCAAGTCGAGCGGTCTCCGCTTGCCAGCGTAAGTGGTGCAACACCATGCGCTGGGTGCGCAAGCGGCGTATCGCTTCCAGCGCGCGTGTAGCGTCGAAAGCACCAGCAAGGTCGCTCGTATCGGACGCCCCAGTCCACTCCGCCTGCACGCTAAGGCTCCCCAGCGACTGCCCGCGCCACTCCAGTGTTTCCGCGTTCAGGTGTAGCTGCGCTCGCGGCTCCTGCAACGCGCCCACGCAGCGCAACGACGCTTGCACCTGACCTTCAAGCGTCTCAAAACGCTCACTCATCGCAGGCGGCAACAGGTCGGGAACCGCGCGCACAGCCTGCCGCAGCCATTCCACAGGCAGCGGCGTCGTCGCAACAGTCAGCTGGAGCGCCTCGCGTCCCCAGTCATGGCAATCCAGCTCAAGCTGAATCGCGCCTTCAGGGGCACGCAGCACCATCTGAGCCACAACCCGAGAGCGGGTGCAGACTTTCCCAGCACAGGCACGGAAGTGCTGATGGGTTTTGTCGCCCTCGCCCCCTGTGCCCCCCCTGATAAGGACACTTCGTGCGGGTTCACCATGTACAGGTATCGCGCACATCCCCGCAACTCCGTGCTGGACGGTCGCACCTTCCTCCGCTGTGTCTCTCGCCCCCGCAAACAGGCGAGGAGGAAAACAGCAACCCTCTCGCACAGGGTAGGAGGAGGGCTGGGGAGGAGGGCACACAGGCGTCCTCTCCTTAAACACGGTGAGCCCAGACGCCGCGCTCACCGTCACCGTCGCTTCCACATCGCCCAGCGCTGTGCGATTCAAAACAATTTGGCTGCCTCGCAAGCGCAGCTGCACAGTGGGAGCATCTGGCGCCCCTGCCACCTCTCCATGCATAGTCGCTTGTCCCGAGAGACGGTACTCTACGGGCAAGTACGGTGTCAGAACCTCCAGCGAGGTATTTTCCAGCGTCCACTGCGCCTCGAACCAGCCGTCAGAACGCCACTGTCCACTCGCCATGAGCGCACCGTCGCCCAGCCGCGCTTGTATCGACTCTGCTTGCACCTGGACAACACCCTCTTTCGCCTCCACAACGACTTGCGCAGCATTCTCCCGTAGGAGGGTCTGATCGTATTGGATACTCTCGGCGTTGAGGCGAGCGCGCAGACGCCACTGGCGCGGCTCCCCCTCCCACTGGAACTCGCCCGACGCCAGTCCTGCAAGTGGCAACTCGCGGCGCAGCCAATCGGGAATGGACGCCAAATCGAACTCGTATAGGCTACCTTCCAGCCGAAAGCGCATCGGCTGCTCGGGCGCATCAGGAAGCTGTACCGTGCCCGAAGCGAACAGTTGCGCAGCACGACGCAAAATCTGCAGCTGAGTGATGCGTACCTCGCGCCCCACGAGGTTCAACTCCATAACGGCAATCTCCGCGCCGATGTCGCCCACTCGCCCGTCGAAGACTACTGCCTCCGCCACAACTTCAGGCTCCCTCAAGCTCCCGCGCAACTGTGCGCTCAGGTAGCCCACGCCGTCTAAACGCAACGATTCACCGGCATCCCCTTGAAAGAAGCCTTCCTCATAGCCTAACAGCTGCGCTATCAGGTTCAAGTCCACCTCGTTGGCATTTACGCTGAGATCCAACCGCGAATTCTTACCCTCCATATTCGCGATTTCGCCAGAAACCTGGATTGCTCCCAGCGCCCCTTGGAGCGTTGCAAGTGGAATTCTCAACACACCATCGGCATACTGCAGTCGCATCCGTAGTCCACCTACACGCTGACCAGTATAGCGTAGGGAGTCCATCTGCAGGTTCGCCTCGATTGCAGGAGCGTTTATCTGCCCAAGAGCCAAGAGTGCCACATTCGCTTCGCCCTCCAGCGACCGCTCGCGGAGGGCGGGCACTCGCTGCAGAGGCAACCCTTTCACCGTTGCATACAGGCGCAGTCTGGGCACATTCGGTCGAGTATCCAGCCAGAGTTTACCCTGCACGGGGCGGCCTGCATATTCGGCTCTCAGGTCGGGCAGCAGCAGTTGCCCTTGGCTAAATGCGACCGAACCGCGCAGGTGGCGTAAATCGCCTTGAGGCGTGCGCACGCGCTCCACAGCAGCTACACCATAAACTTGAAGGCGATCCAGTGCCCCTTGCAGCCGCACTCGCGCCTGATACCGTCCCTGCACTAGCGAGGGGTCGTCACGCAGAAGTCGCCACAAGTCCGCAGCGTCATCGCCCGATGCCTGTACCTGCGCAGCAACTTCCACAGCGGCTCCTGACCAGTCCAGCAGTCCCTGAACCTGAACGCGACCATCGTCGGAGGTCAGTTTGCCGCTAAGCCACGACTCCGTGAAACTCAGCTGAAAGCGCGCCGTGCGCCACGGGAGAAGTTTTTCGCGAAATGTGGCATTTTGGGCAATTCCCTCGGCTGTCCCCAACACTTGGAGCGGTTGATTGGGGGCATAGCGTATCTGCACTGCAACACGCCCTGTCGCCTGCTCGAGGTCAAGCGCACCGCGTGGCAAGTAGGGCTTGAAACGCGCCCCCTGCACCCCGTCGGCGTCCACCTCCACCAACCAGTGCCTACCATCGGAGAGCGCACGCGCCTCCACAGTGCCCAGCGCATCACCAACGCCACGCAGCATAACCGCTTGCCCAATGCGCAGCTGGCTCAGTGTGAACTCATCCGCCCACAGAGTGGCACGCACAGGCACCTCAGGCAGAAAGTCGTCGTAGTAAAGCGTGCCCCTCTTGGCACGAAGACGGAAAGTGAAGGGCGTCGGCTCAGGCGGACGCGGCTGGCGCAACAGCAAGTCGATATTCCACACCCCCTGCCGATTGCGCCGTAGCCATACCTCTGGACAGTCAAGCTCCACAGTGAGCGGTTCGCCGCTTGCAGGTAGGCTTATCTCCAAGTACCGCGCCTGCAGCAACCGCTCGCCTGTCCGCAGGCGCACCTCTGGGCGCGTTAGCACGATGCGCCCCCAGTGCAGGGAAACACGCTCCACTTGCACCTCAAGCTGTGCTTGTCGTCGGATGTAATCATACAGTGCAGGCGGCAGGCTATCCTCGACCGCCAGCTTAACTTGCCAAAGATACATCGCCCCTGCCAGCCCCAGAATCACTGCAGGCAGCCAAACTAATAGCAGCTGCCCACCTTGCCAGAGCCACCTACGCGCGCTCCACCGCACCAACTTTTGCGAGCCTCTCCGCCATCACGCGCTGGGAAAACGCAATCGCATTATACGAGCTGCGAATGAACGGTCCCGACGCCACAAACAAGAAACCCATCGCCTCCCCCAATATACGATACTCTTCAAACTGATCAGGATGGATATACTCCTGCACAGGCAGGTGTCGCTGCGTGGGACGCAGGTATTGCCCGATGGTGAGGGCATCTACCCCAGCGTCGCGCAGGTCGCGCATCGTTTGCAGCACCTCCTCGCGCGTCTCGCCCAGCCCCAGCATAATTCCCGACTTGGTGTAAATCGCGGGGTTCATCCGCTTCACCATCTCCAACACTTGTAGCGAGCGATCGTAGCGCGCCTGCGGGCGCACAATTGCCTGCAAGCGGGCAACCGTCTCGAGGTTATGATTGAAAATCTCAGGTCCAGCGTCCACCACCCGCCGTATGCACCAACTCTTCGCTTTGAAATCGGGAGTCAGCACCTCCACAATAGCGTTCGGAATCGCCTCATGAAGGGCGCGAATCGTCGCAGCAAACTGCCCCGACCCCTCATCTGGTAAGTCGTCTCGCGCAACGGAAGTCACAACGATGTGCCTAAGCCCCATCTGCCGTGCAGCTTCCGCCAATCGCTGCGGCTCTTGCGGATCTAACGCCAGCGGCTTACCCGTCTTAATCGCGCAGAACCCACAGTGGCGCGTGCATATATCGCCCAAAATCATAAAAGTCGCCGAACCCTTAGACCAGCATTCAGGGAGATTAGGACAACGGGCGCTCTCACACACCGTATGCAGGCGCGCCGCGCGCATCATCTGCTCCACCTGCTGCACCTTCTCTGGTTTGGGCAAACGCACCCTCAACCAGTCGGGAAACTTGCGGTCAACTAACTCGATCTTCGCCATCGGCGATATTATACCTTTGAACGCGCTTGCAAAACACCACTCGGTATAATTCCCCGCAGGAGCATGGCAATGGCGACGATAGACCAGATCACGGCGCGAATGATCCTCGATTCGCGGGGCAACCCGACGGTCGAGGTGGATGTTTACTTAGAGGACGGTTCGTTTGGGCGTGCGGCGGTACCGTCGGGCGCGTCTACAGGGGCACACGAGGCGTTGGAGTTGCGCGACGATGACCCCGAATACTACTTGGGCAAAGGCGTGGAGCGGGCGATTGAAAACATTCACGAGCGGATTGCCCCCGCGCTCGAAGGGATGGACGCGCTGGAGCAGCGCACCATCGACGAGACGATGATCGCGCTGGACGGCACGAACAACAAGTCCGAACTGGGGGCGAACGCGATTTTGGGCGTGTCGATGGCAGTGGCGGTCGCGGCGGCGGAGTCGTGCGGGCTACCGCTGTATCGGTATCTCGGCGGGGTGAACGCGCACGCGCTGCCCGTGCCGCTGATGAATGTCCTCAACGGCGGCAAGCACGCTGAAGGCGGCGCGGACTTCCAAGAGTTTATGATTGTGCCGCTGGGCGCAAGCACCTTCTCCGACGCGCTGCGCTGGGGCGTGGAGGTGTACCACCACCTCAAGCGGGTCGTCCACGAGGAAGGCTACGGCACAGCCGTCGGCGACGAGGGCGGCTTCGCCCCGCAGGTGACCAGCGTGCGCGGCGCGCTGGATCTGCTGATGCGCGCGATTGAACGCGCAGGCTACCGCCCCGGCGAGCAAATCGCCCTTGCGCTCGATGTCGCCGCGACCGAACTCTACAAAGGCGGCTACTACATCCTGCGCGCCGAAGAGCGCACGCTCGATCGCGAGCAGATGGTGCGCCTCTACGAAGACCTCGTGCGCGACTACCCCATCGTCTCCATCGAGGACGGGCTGGCGGAAGACGACTGGGACGGCTGGCAGATGCTGACCCAAACACTGGGGGCGCGCGTGCAACTTGTCGGCGACGACCTGTTCGTGACCAACCCCGACCGCCTAACGCGAGGCATCCAAAACGGCTGCGCCAACAGCATCCTCATCAAACTCAACCAAATCGGCACGCTGACCGAGACGCTGGATACCATCCTGCTGGCACACCGCAACGGGTTCAGCACGATTATCTCGCACCGTTCAGGCGAGACCGAAGACACCTTCATCGCCGACTTGGCGGTGGCGACCAGCGCGGGGCAAATCAAGACGGGCGCACCCGCGCGCGGCGAACGCACCGCCAAATACAACCGCCTGCTGCGCATCGAAGAGGAGCTCGACGAAAGCGCAGTCTATGTCGGACAGATGGCGTTCGGACTGTACGGAGCGTAGCCTATGCGACGCACGAAAATTATCGCCACGCTCGGACCCGCCATCGACACCGCCGAAAAACTGTGCGAGCTGGTCGAGGCGGGCGCAAACCTCTTTCGAATCAACACCGCGCACGGCGACTGGGACACCCGTCGCCAGTGGATTGGCTGGATTCGCGACGCCGAGCAGACCTACAAAATCCCGCTCGGCGTTTTGTTAGACCTCGCGGGACCCAAGATTCGCATCGGGAGCCTGCACGCGCCGCTGACACTGCACGAGGGAGAGCAAGTGGTGTTCACACTGGGCGAGCAGGCGCACGATACGACGATCCCGCTGCCCGTGGCGGAGGTGTTCCGCGCAGCGCGGGTGGGCGACCGCCTGCTGCTCGACGACGGCGCAATCGAACTGCAGATTACCCATGTGGAGTCGGGGCGGCTGGAGGCGACCGTGCTGGAGGGCGGCGAACTGCGCTCGCAGAAGGGCGTGACGCTCCCGCACCGCACGCTCGCGCTGCCCTCGATGACACCCAAAGATCGCGAAGACCTGCTGGAGGGCATTCGCGCAGGGGTGGACTGGATCGCGCTCTCGTTCGTGCGCTCCGTGACCGATGTGATGAACCTGCAGGCGCTCATTCGCGAGCATGGGGCGAACCTGCCCGTGATCGCCAAAATCGAGCAGCCCGCTGCGCTGGACGACCTCGAGCCGATTGTGGAGGTGGCGGACGGCATTATGGTCGCGCGGGGCGACTTGGGCGTGCAGGTAGACCTCGCCGAAGTGCCCATCCTGCAGAAGCAGATTATCCACCTGTGCAACCAGCACGCCAAGCCCGTGATTACCGCCACGCAGATGCTGGAGAGCATGATTCGCGAGGGTCGCCCCACCCGCGCGGAGGCGACCGATGTCGCAAACGCCGTGCTGGACGGCACGGACGCGCTGATGCTTTCGGGCGAGACGGCGGTCGGCGCGTACCCGACGCACGCGGTGCGCTGGATGGCGCGTATCGCGGAGGTCGCCGAAGAGCATCTGGAGTTTCTGCAGCTGGGCGAGCTGGACGCGCACACGGCGGGCAACGCGACGGTCGCCGTCGCACGCGCCGCATGTACCGTCGCGCAGATGGTCGGCGCGAAGGCGATTCTGACGCCCACCAGCTCGGGCGGCACGCCGCGCTGGGTCTCGCACTTCCGACCGTATCAGCCAATTCTCGCGCTGACCGACCACGAGGCGCTATGGCGACGGCTGACGCTGCTGTGGGGTGTCGCGCCGCTGTTGATCCCGCGCGTGAACACGACCGACGAGATGACCACGCAGGCGATGATCGCCGCGCGCCAGACGCGCTTGGTCAAAGGGGGCGACCGCGTCGTGCTGACCGCAGGTGTACCCGTGAATGTGCCGGGCAACACCAACATGATTCAGGTGCTGACGATGGAGCGGTAGCTCAGCCGACCAGCCGCTGGCGCTCGCGCCAGTGCGACGAGAGGATGTTGTGCCGCTGGCGGTACTTGGCGACGGTGCGCCGCGCGACCTCGACGCCCATCTCCGCCAGCTTCTGGGCGATTTCGGCGTCGGTGAGCCGCCTACCCGCGCGCTCATGTTCGTTCAGAATCTGCTGGATGAGCAGCGCGGTGCGGTACGAGGCGTCAAAAAAGATGTCCAGCGGCACGACCATGCCGCTGGGCAGTTGGAGCCGCTTGTTGCGCACGGCGCGCCCGACGGTGGAGCGGTGGAAGCCCGTCGCGTCGGCAACCTCCACGCGCGTCATCGGCTGCAGAAACCGCGCATCGCTGGTCATCAGGAACCCGTACTGCCGCTGCGCAATCACCTCCATGATGCGCTTGAGCGTTTGGTAGCGTTGTTGCAGCGCTTGCAGGAAGATTCGGGCGCGGTTCAAGTAGTGCTGGATATGCTCGCGTTCGTCCGCGCTGCAGCGCAGCTCGCCACGGCTGAGGCGAACCGCCTGCTCCAGATACGCGGGGCTGAGCCGCAGCGCGTCGAGGTGCGCCCCGCCGATTTCGATGCGCAGCCCGCTTTGCGAGGCGCGCACGATGATGTCAGGCTCCTGCGGCACGGTCTGCTCGTGAGGCGGTTCGGGTGTCTCCAGCTCCCACGCGGGGTAGGGGCGCAACTCGCTGCGGATGAACTGCTTGACCGCTTCAATCGCTTCGGCGTTGAGTTTCAGCTTGCGCTCAAGTGCGCTCCAACGCCCGCTGCTGAACTCGTCCCAGCCGTTATGCAGCACGCGCTGCGCCCATTCCAACACCTCGTCGTCGGGCGCGGTTTGAATCGCGCGCAGCTGGAGCAACAGGCACTCGCGCAGGTCGCGCGCGCCCACCCCTGGCGGGTCGCACGCCTGCAACTGCTCCAGCACATACTCCACATCTTCCAACGGCGCGTCCAAAAACAGCGCGACCTCTTCCACATCCGTGCGCAGGTAGCCGTAGCTGTCCAGCGATTCGACCAGATGTTCGGCGATGGGTATTAGGCGTGGCGCGACCATCAGGCGCAGCTGTCCCAGCACATGCGCCTTTAGGTCCATCGGGGGCGTCGCCAAGCGCATCTCGAGCCAATCGTCCGAGTCGCTCTCCTCGCTGAACGCGCTGGAGTCGGCATCCAGCGAGAGCGTCGGCGGCTGGGGCGTGATGACCCGTATCCGCTCTTCATCGGTCGCCTCCAGCGCGGGGTTCTCCTCCAACTCCTGCTCGATGAGTTTGAGCAACTCTTCCGAGTTGAG